>Ga0066479_1000251_pt1 | contig 17948 bp, 17 predicted proteins | sample LakWasM117_HOW13_2_FD_59555 | JGI IMG/M metagenome (GOLD analysis project Ga0066479, IMG submission 59555) | Freshwater sediment methanotrophic microbial communities from Lake Washington under simulated oxygen tension - Sediment Metagenome 117_HOW13 | ecosystem: Environmental > Aquatic >... | reverse complement strand
TGGCGCCGCCCATGCCCTTGACCATCTTGCCGGGAATCATCCAGTTGGCCAGGTCGCCCTTCTCGGACACCTGCATGGCGCCCAGGATGGACAGGTTGATCTTGCCGCCGCGGATCATGGCGAACGACTGGTCGCTGCCGAAGATGGACGAGCCGGCAATCGTCGTCACGGTCTGCTTGCCGGCGTTGATCAGGTCGGCGTCCACGGCATCCTCGGTCGGGAAGGGGCCGATGCCCAGCATGCCGTTCTCGGACTGCAGCCACACTTCCTTGTCACCCGTGTGGTTGGCCACCAGGGTGGGAATGCCGATGCCCAGGTTGACGTAGAAGCCGTCTTCGAGTTCTTGGGCCGCGCGGGCGGCCATCTGGTCTTGGGTCCACGGCATGGTCAGGCTCCTTGTTTTTCTGTGATGGTGCGCTTTTCGATGCGCTTTTCGGGATTCGGGTTGTGCACGATGCGGTGCACGTAGATGCCGGGCAGGTGGATGTCGTCCGGTGCGATCTCGCCGACCTCGACCACCTCTTCCACTTCCACGATGCAGACCTTGCCGGCCGTGGCGGCGGCAGGGTTGAAGTTGCGCGCCGTCAGGCGGAACTGCAGGTTGCCGCTCTTGTCGGCACGGTGGGCCTTGACCAGGGAGACATCGGGCACGAGCGAGCGCTCCATCACATAGGTCTCGCCGTCGAATTCGCGCAGCTCCTTGCCCTCGGCCACCATGGTGCCCACGCCGGTCTTGGTGAAGAAGGCGGGAATGCCGGCGCCGCCGGCACGCAGCTTCTCGGCCAGCGTGCCCTGGGGCGTGAATTCCAGCTCCAGCTCGCCGGCCAGGTACTGGCGCTCGAACTCCTTGTTCTCGCCCACATACGACGAGATCATCTTCTTGATCTGGCGCGTCTCCAGCAGCTTGCCGAGGCCAAAGCCGTCCACGCCCGCGTTGTTGGAAATCACCGTCAGGCCCTTGACGCCGCTGTCACGCAGCGCGTCGATCAGGGCCTCGGGAATGCCGCACAGGCCGAAGCCGCCCACAGCCAGCAATTGCCCGTCGGCCACGACGCCCTGGAGCGCCTGCTCCGCGGAGGGGTAGAGCTTTTTCACACATGTCTCCTTCAGATTGGATGCGCTACGATACTACGTACTTGCATAGGTAGTTTTTCGTAAAGATTTGCCCATGGATATAGATTACCGGCTGGCGTTCGAAGCCGCCCCCGTCGGCCTCGTGATCTCGCGCAATCGCACCATGATCGACTGCAACCGCCAGGTCTGCGAGATGTTCGAGGCCTCGCGCGAGGTGCTGATCGGCCAGACCTTCCAGATCCTCTACCCCAGTGCCGACGAGTACGAGCGGCTGGGCGCGCGCATCGCGCCCATTCTCAACGCCCGGGGTTTCTACTCGGACAACCGCATCATGAAGCGCGCCAACGGCGAAACGTTCTGGTGCCATGTCACGGGCCGCACGCTGGACCGCAGCGACCCGCATGCATCGGGCATCTGGAGCTTCGAGGACCTCAGCGCCCACCGTCCCGTCAAGGCCGAGCTCACGGGGCGCGAGCGCGAGGTGGCCGCCCGCCTGCTGGAAGGCCTGACCTCCAAGGAAATCGGCCGCGCCCTGGCCATCAGCCACCGCACGGTGGAGATCTACCGCGCACGGCTGATGCGCAAGTACGGCGCCTCCACGGCCGCCGATCTGGTCCACAAGCTGGTCTCGGGCTGACAGGGCGACGGCCTACACGGGCCGTATCCGCCCGCGCAACACAATGCCTTGGCAAAAAGCATGCCCGGCATGGCGCATGCGGGAGGCGGTGAAATTTTTTGGCTATGGCGCAGTTGAGATTTGCCAATCGCCAAAGCCTTGCCGCATCCATAGAACGAAACAACAATAAAAGCAATTCGATAGCACGCAGCTATTGATTTTCCAAGCGCCGCGCTGCCTGCGTGCAAGCCGGCGCCGCTACCACCCCTCGATCAAGGAGAGACCATGACCCACAAGCTCACCACCGCCGCAGGCGCCCCGGTTGCCAACAACCAGGACTCGCTCACGGCCGGCCCGCGTGGCCCGATGCTGCTGCAGGACCTGTGGCATCTGGAAAAAATGGCCCACTTCAACCGCGAAGTGATTCCCGAGCGCCGCATGCACGCCAAGGGCTCGGGCGCCTTCGGCACCTTCACCGTGACGGGTGACATCACGCGCTACACCCGCGCCAAGGTGTTCTCCGACATCGGCAAGCAGACCGAAGTGTTCGCGCGCTTTTCCACCGTGGCCGGCGAACGCGGCGCGGCCGATGCCGAGCGCGACATCCGCGGCTTTGCCGTCAAGCTCTATACCGAGGAAGGCAACTGGGACCTGGTGGGCAACAACACGCCGGTGTTCTTCTTCCGCGACCCGCTCAAGTTCCCCGACCTGAACAAGGCCGTCAAGCGCGACCCCTACACCAACCTGCGCTCGCCCGAGAACAACTGGGACTTCTGGACCGGCCTGCCCGAGGCGCTGCACCAGATCACCATCGTCATGAGCGACCGGGGCATTCCGCGCGGCTACCGCCACATGCACGGCTTCGGCTCGCACACCTACAGCTTCATCAACGCCAGCAACGAGCGCCACTGGGTCAAGTTCCACTGGGTCTGCCAGCAGGGCATCGAGAACTTCGGCGATGCCGAGGCCGCCGCCGTGGTCGCCTCCGACCGTGAAAGCAGCCAGCGCGACCTGCTCGAAGCCATCGAGCGCGGCGAGTTCCCGCGCTGGAAGCTGTGCGTGCAGATCATGCCCGAGCATGAAGCCGAGACCTACCGCTTCCACCCCTTCGACCTGACCAAGGTCTGGAGCAAGAAGGACTACCCGCTGATCGAAGTGGGCGTGATGGAGCTCAACCGCAACCCGCGCAACTACCACGCCGATGTGGAGCAGGCCTCGTTCACGCCGGCCAACCTGGTGCCGGGCATCGGCCCCTCGCCCGACCGCATGCTGCAGTCGCGCCTGTTCTCGTATGGCGATGCCGCGCGCTACCGCCTGGGCGTGAACCACCACCAGATCCCCGTGAACGCGCCGCGCTGCCCCTACCACGCCTACCACCGCGATGGCGCCATGCGCGTGGACGGCAACTACGGCGGCACCATCGCCTACGAGCCCAACACCAAGGGCGAGTGGCAGGAGCAGCCCGCCTTCGCCGAGCCGCCGCTGGCCCTGCACGGTGCGGCCGACCGCTGGAACTACCGCGAGGACGATGCCGACTACTTCACCCAGCCCGGCGACCTGTTCCGCCTGCTCACGCCCGATGCGCAGCAGCGCCTGTTCGAGAACACGGCGCGCAACATCGCCGGTGTGTCCGAGCACATCGTGCAAAAGCACATAGCGCACTGCACCCAGGCCGACCCCGCCTACGGCAAGGGCGTGGCCGATGCCATCGCCCGCCAGAAGGCCGGCACGCTCTGACCGGCTGACGCCCACGGCAAAACGCCCCCGCATCGCCGGGGGCGTTTTTCATGGCGCGCCCTGCCCTCAGGCCACGGCCTTGAAGGCGGGAAGCTTGTCGCCCAGCCGCTTGCCCATCTCCGTGCCCAGGGCCTGCAGGCCGCTCATGGGGCGCACCATGACCTCGAATTCCCGGATCAGCCCCTGCTCGTCGAAACGGATGAAGTCGATGCCCTTGAGGTTTTTGCCGCCCACGCTGGCGCTGAACTCCAGCACCACGTCCAGGCCGTCATCGCTGGCCATCTGGCGGTGGTAGGTGAAGTTCTCGAACACCTGAACCACGGTGGACAGCGCCAGCATCAGCGCGGGTGCCGAGGCATACGGCGTGTTCGCCATGGGCGAGCGGAACACTGCATCGGGATGGACGATGGTGTGCAGCTCGCCCAGGTCGCTGGCGGCAACCATGCGATGCCACAGCTCCAGGGAGCGGGCGACTGCGGGATGGGCGTTCTTCGGGGGCTGGGACATGCTTGTCTCCTGGTGGTTGAGGTGGAAAACGGAATCGGGCGGCGCCCTCAAAGGCTGGCCGCCAGCGTGGTGCCTTGCAGAATGGCGCGCTTGGCGTCGAGTTCGGCCGCCACGTCGGCGCCGCCGATCAGGTGCACGCTGCAGCCTGCCGCGCTCAGGGCCGCATGCAGCTCGCGCTGCGGCTCCTGGCCCGCGCAGAGCACGACGTTGTCCACCTCCAGCAGTTGCGGCTGGCCGTCCACGGTGATGTGCAGCCCGGCGTCGTCGATGCGCTCATAGGCCACGCCCGAGCCCATGGCCACGCTGCGTGCCTTCAGCGAGGTGCGGTGTATCCAGCCCGTGGTCTTGCCCAGCTGGTCGCCCACCTTGGTGGACTTGCGCTGCAGCAGGTGCACGCGGCGCGGCGAGGGCTCGGCCTGCGGCTGCGCCAGGCCGCCGGCCTGGGCGTAGTCCGTGTCTATGCCCCACTCCGCATAGAACTTGCGGGGCGCCACGGCACCGCTGTCGCCGGCATGGGTCAGGTACTCGGCCACATCGAAACCTATGCCGCCCGCGCCGATGATGGCCACGCGCTCGCCCACGGGCCTGTCGCCCTGCAGCACGTCCAGGTAGCCGAGCACCTTGGGATGGTCCACGCCGTCGATGGCGGGAACGCGCGGCCGTATGCCCGTGGCCAGCACGATCTCGTCATAGCCGCCCTCGATGAGCTGGGCTGCCTCCACGCGGTGGCCCAGGCGAAGGTCCACGCCGCCCAGCTCCAGCTGGCGGCGAAAGTAGCGCAGCGTCTCGTGGAACTCCTCCTTGCCGGGCACCTTCTTGGCAATGTTGAACTGCCCGCCGATCTCGCTGGCCGCATCGAACAAGGTCACCGCATGGCCGCGCTGCGCCGCGGTGACGGCGAAGCTCAGGCCCGCCGGGCCGGCGCCCACCACGGCGATGCGCTTGGCGGCGGGCGCGGGCGCAATCACCAGCTCGGTCTCATGGCAGGCGCGCGGGTTGACCAGGCAGGAGGTGATCTTGCCGCCAAAGGTATGGTCCAGGCAGGCCTGGTTGCAGGCAATGCAGGTGTTGATCTCGTCGGCCCGGCCCTGGCGCGCCTTGCGCACGAAGTCGCCATCGGCCAGCAGCGGCCGGGCCATGGACACCATGTCGGCATAGCCCTCGGCCAGCAGGCGCTCGGCCACTTCGGGCGTGTTGATGCGGTTGGAGGTGATCAGCGGGATGCCCACCTGCCCCATCACGCGCTGCGTGACCCAGGCATAGGCGGCGCGCGGCACCTTGGTGGCGATGGTGGGAATGCGCGCCTCGTGCCAGCCTATGCCCGTGTTCAGCAGCGTGGCGCCCGCGGCCTCGATGGCCTGGGCCAGCGCGATCACTTCCTCCAGCGTGGAGCCGCCTTCCACCAGGTCCAGCATGGACAGGCGGTAGATGATGATGAAGTCCCGCCCCACACGCTGGCGCGTGCGCCGCACGATCTCCACCGCAAAGCGCATGCGGCCCGCGTAGCTGCCACCCCATTCGTCATCGCGGTGGTTGGTGCGTGCGGCGATGAACTCGTTGATCAGATAGCCTTCGGAGCCCATGATCTCCACGCCGTCGTAGCCCGCATGCCGGGCCAGGGCTGCGCAGCGCACGAAGTCCTCGATGGTCTGCTCCACCTCGTCGCCCGTCAGCGCATGCGGCACGAAGGGGTTGATGGGCGCCTGCAGCGCGCTGGGCGCCACCAGCCCGGGCTGGTAGGCATAGCGGCCGAAGTGCAGGATCTGCATGGCGATCTTGCCGCCCTCGGCATGGACGGCCTGCGTGACGATGCGGTGCTGGTCCGCCTCGTGTTCGTTGACCATCATGGCGCCGCCCTTCATGGGCCGGCCGCGCTCATTGGGGGCGATGCCGCCCGTGACGATCAAGCCCACCTCGCCACGTGCCCGTTCCGCATAGAAGGCAGCCATGCGCTCGAAACCGTTGGGCGCCTCTTCCAGGCCCACGTGCATGGAGCCCATGAGCACGCGGTTTCTGAGCGTGATGAAGCCCAGGTCCAGTTCGGCATTCAGGTGGGGGTAGTGGGTCATGCCTGTCTCGCTTTTTTATGCAACTGATTGCATGAATGTAGTCAGCCTCCTTTATTTATGCAACTGGTTGCGCAAAAAATTGCAGAAATGACTGCAGCGCTTGGCCGCACCTCCATGCAGGCCCGTAAGATGGCGCCCAGCGCCAGTCCCTTTGTTGCCGATGTCCCTGCCACACGCCCTTCTCACCGCCTTGGTCGAGCATCCCTGCTCGGGCTCGGAACTTGCCGAGCGCTTCGACCGCTCCATCGGCTATTTCTGGAACGCCACGCACCAGCAGATCTACCGCGAACTCGCCCGGCTGGAGGAGGCGCAATGGATCGAGGCCCTGCCCGCCGAATCCGGCCGGGGCCGCAAGCGCCAGTACCGCATCCTGCCCACGGGCCGCAAGGAGCTCAAGCGCTGGGTGGCCGAGCAGGAAGACCCCAAGCCGCTGCGCGAGGAATGGATGGTCCGCCTGCGGGCCGAGGCGGTGGTGGGACCCTGCGGACTGCAGGACGAAGTGCAGCGGCTGCTGGCACTGCACCAGGCGCAGCTGGACGTCTACCAGCGCCTGGAGCAGCGCGATTTCCTGGACAAGCCGCCCACGCGCGAGCGGCGGCTGCAGCACCTGGTGCTCAAGGCCGGCATACAGCAGGAGCAGCTGTGGATAGGCCTGCTGCAGGAAGCCCGGGAGATCCTGGACATGCCGGCCAGGCCCTGAGCAACGGTTGCGAAGACTGAGACGGCTGAGACGGTCGCGACGGCCGCCTCAGCCCTTGTTCAAGCCGTGCAGCACCAGCCCCGGCGCCTCCAGCCGGGCACGCAGAATGCGCCCGTGCGTGGAGTCCGTCACATGCAGCGTGCGGCGGTCCACGCCCCCAAAGGCCAGGTTGGTGAGCGAGCTTCCCGGCACGCCACGCAGCACCTGCACGGGCTCGGCACGGTGGTTGAGCACCCACACCAGGCCCAGGCCCGGGTTGGCCACCAGCAGCCGGCCCTGGTCATCCACGGCCAAGCCGTCGGGGCCGCTGGGGCCGTAGGAGGTGAAGAACTGCCCCACCTTGGCCACGCTGCCATCGGGCAGCAGGGGCACGCGCCAGACGCAGTTGCCGCGCGTCACGGCCAGGTAGAGAACGCGGCCGTCGGGCGACAGCGCCACGCCGTTGGGGCTGGGCACGTTGGCCAGCAGCAGGTCCAGCCGGCCGTCCGGCCGCAGGCGGTACAGGCGGCCGCTGGGGTCGTGCAGGCCGCTCTGGCCCTGGTCGGTGAAGTAGAGGTTGCCTTCGGCATCGAAGACCAGGTCGTTCACGCCCTTGAAACGCTCGCTGTTGCGCCGCTGCAGATAGGGGCTGATGCGCCCCGTGGCCACCTCCAGGCGCATCAGGCCGTTCTTGTAGTCGGTGATCAGCAGCGTGCGCTCGTCAAGGAATTTCATGCCGTTGGGCTCGCCGTCGTACTCGGCCACCAGGGTCCAGGCGCCTTGCGGATCGATGCGGAAGACGCGGCCCCAGGGAATGTCGGCCACGTACAGATGGCCGGCCGCGTCGAACACCGGCCCTTCGAGGAAGGAGTCGGTCACGGCGCCGCTGCGGTTGGCATCGGCCCAGTCGCTGCGCTCGGGGCGGCGCAGGGCGTCGGGCATGGAGGTGAACGATTCGAGTTCGCAGACCTGGGGGGCTTGCAGCAGGAACATGGTGTCTGTCTTTCTTGGAGTGTCAGGCCGCGCCGCCGAAGCCATACAGCCTTGCGGGGTTGTCCACCAGGATGCGGTCCATGGCCTCGTCCGTGCCGGCCCAGGCCTGCAGCAGGTCCACCAGGTCGGCGTCGTTGACGGAGCCCGGCGCCTCGGTGGTGTGCGGCCAGTCGCTGCCCCAGACCAGGCGCTCGGGTGCGGCGCGCACCAGGTCGCGGCCCAGCGGCAGCGTGTCGGCATAGGAAGGGCCGCCCACCGATGAACGCATATAGGCGCCGGAGAGCTTGACCCAGGTATTGCCGCCGTCGAGCAGCCGGCGCAGCGCGGCATGGGCCGCGCCCTCCATGCCCTCAGCCGGGTCGATGCGGCCCAGGTGATCCACGACCAGGGGCACGGGCAGCGCGCCCAGCACAGGCTCCAGCGCCACCAGCTGTTCGGGCTGCACAAAGACCTGCACATGCCAGCCCAGCCGTGCAACCCGGTGCGCCAGCGTGACCAGCATGTGGGCCGTGGTCTCGCCCCAGGACTGCGGCGAGACAAAGTTCACGCGCAGCCCGCAGACGCGGTGCGCGGCCAGCCGGTCCAGCTCGGCATCGGCCACGTCGTGGGCGACCACGGCCACGCCGCGCGCCACATCGCCCAGGCGCTCCAGCGCATCGAGCGTGCAGGCGTTGTCCGTGCCATAGGTCGAGGGCGTGACCACCACGGCGCGCGAGGTGCCCAGGCGCTGCTGCAGTTGACGGTACATGGCCACGTCGGCATGCGGCGGCGTGCGCGGCCAGTGCGGCGACGGCGCAAAGCGCGCATCGAAGATGTGCATGTGGCTGTCGCAGGCCAGCGGCGGCAGCGTGCGGACAGGCCGGTTCGTGCCGGCCGAATGCGCAACGGCGATGGTCGATGCGTTCATGGCCATGCGCTCAGTCCAGCACGATGGCGCCCTTGCGCACCACCTCGCCCCACTTGGCGTCTTCCTTCTGGAGGAAGGCCGCGAACTCGGCCGGCGTCGTTGCCATGGGCTGGGCGCCCAGGTCGCTCAGGCGCTGGCGCACCTCGGCTTCCTGCAGCACCTCGGACAGCGCCTGGTGCAGGCGCGCGGCCACGGGCTCGGGCGTGCCCGTGGGCAGGAAGATGCCGTTCCACTCATAGGCCTCGTAGCCGGGAATCACGGTCTCGGACACGGTGGGCACATCGGGCAGGCGGGCCGAGCGCTGGGGCGCGGCCACGGCCAGGGCGCGCAGCTTGCTGCCCGTGACCAGCGGATAGGTGGCCGCCATGGTGCCGAACATGAAGTCCACCTGCCCTCCCATCACATCGGCAATGGCCGGCCCGCCGCTCTTGTAGGGCACATGGACCATGTCCAGATCCAGCCGCTGGCGGAACAGCTCGGCCGCCAGGCGCTGCACCGTGCCGCTGCCACCCGAGGCGAAGTTGATCTTGCCCGGCTGCGCCTTGGCCCTGGCCGCCAGGTCGGCCACGCTGCGCACGGGCGAGTCGGCCTTGACCACGACCACATTGGGCATGAGCAGCACCAGCGACAGCGGCTGCAGCGCGCTGCGCGCATAGGGCAGCTTGGCAAACAGATGCGGGTTGATGGAAAACGGCGTGGCGTCGTAGAGCACCGTGTACCCGTCGGCGCGCGCCTTGGCCACCTGGCTGGCGCCAATCGTGCCGCTGGCGCCGGGCCGGTTGTCCACGATGATGCTGGTGCCCAGCCGCGCGCCCATGCGCGTGGCCAGCAGGCGCGCGGCCGCGTCGGCGCCGCCGCCGGGCGCATAGGGCACGACCAGGGTGATGGGCCGCTCGGGAAAGGCGGCCTGGGCCACGGCAGCGGCCAGGGCGCAGGCCGCGATCAGGGTTCCGGCAAGGAATTTCATGGCTTGTCTCCAGATTTTTTTGAGGGACGGCGGCCGAATCAATCCGCCTTCAGGTTCAGTTCGCGGGCGATCTGCGCATAGGACGCCCCTGCCCTGGCTCAGGCGCCGGCCGCCGCAGGCACGCGGGCCAGCACCTCCAGCACATTGCGGGCCGCGCCCACGCCCATGTTCACGTAGGCATCGCCGGTCACGCCGCCGATATGGGGGCTGAGCAAGAAGTTCCTTTCGCCCTGGAACGGGTGGCCGGCCACCATGGGCTCCACCGCAAAGCTGTCCAGCCCTGCGGCCGAGACCTGGCCCGAGCGCACGGCGGCCAGAAGCGCGGCCTCGTCGATCAGGCCGCCGCGTGCGGTGTTGACCACGATCACGCCGCGCCTGCAGGCCGCCAGCGTGGAGGCGCCGAGCATGCCCCGGTTTTCCTCGGTCAGCGGGCAGTGCAGCGAAATCGCGTCGGACTCGCACCAGATGGTTTCCAGGTCCACGGGCTGCACGTAGGCGGGCAGGTTCTTTGCGAAGGGATCGAAGCCGATCACGCGCATGCCCAGCGCATCGGCCATGCGCGCAAAGCGCAGCCCGATGGCGCCCAGCCCCACCAGGCCCACGGTGCGCCCGCCCAGCTCCAGGCTCTTGTGCGTGGCCTTGTCCCAGTGGCCTGCGTGCATGCGGGCATCCAGCGCCACCACCGACTTGGCGCAGGCCAGCAGCAGGGCCAGTGCCTGCTCGGCCACGGCCGCCGCGTTGGCGCCGGCCGCAGCCACCACGGCAATGCCGCGTTCGGCGGCGGCCGCCTTGTCGATGGTGTCCGTGCCGCTGCCATGCTTGGAGATCACGCGCAGCGAGGGCGCGGCATCCATCACGGCCGCGCCCACCTTGCCGTAGCGCACGATGATGGCCACGGGATCATGGGCGCGGCACAGCGCGAGCAGGTCCTCTTCGGTGGGCGTCTTGCCCGCATAGACGATGTCGTGCTGCGCCAGCAGGTCCAGCGCCTGTTGCGCCAGATCGGCGCCGGTGACGATGATGGTGCTCACAGCGATTCCCCTTCCTTGAGCACGCCGGCCGCGCGCAAGGCCGCGGGCAGCCACTTCGATGCCGTGTCGCCGCGCGCAATGGCCTCGATGCGGGCGGCCTCGTCCGCCACCTTCTTCACGGCCAGATCCAGCATGGCGGGTGCCTTGTCGCGCTCGATGACGACCACGCCATCGGCATCGCCCACCACCAGGTCGCCCGGGTGAACCGTCGTGCCACCAGCCGAGATGGCGTGGTTGATGCGGCCCGGCACGAACTTGGTCGGGCCTGCGGGATTGAAGCCTGCGCTGAACACGGGGAAGTCCAGCTCCAGCAGCTCCAGCCGGTCGCGGATGGCGCCGTCCACGATGACGCCGGCCAGACCCAGCTTCTTGCAGGCGCTGAGCATCAGCGTGCCCATGAGCGCCGCCGTCTGGTCGCCCTTGCCGTCGATGACCAGCACATCGCCGGGCCGGGCCAGCGCAATGGCGGCGTGGATCATGAGGTTGTCGCCGGGGCGCACCTCGACGGTGAAGGCCGGGCCGGCCACCTTCATGCCCTGGTGCACGGGCGCCACGCGCGCATGCATGGTGCCGCGGCGGCCCGCCACGTCGGCCAGGATGGCGGCCTGAAAGCCGGCTGCGCGTTGCACGACCTGGGCGTCCACGCGCTCTATGTCACGGATGATTTCTGGGAGTTGGCTCATGATGGTTCAGGAGATGAGGGGAAGGAAAACAGGAAGATGCAAGCGGTTCAGTCGGCCTTGATGCCGGCCTCGCGGATGAGTTGGGCCCACTTGGCGGAGTCGGATTTCTGCAGCTCGCCCAATTGCCGGTTTCGTGCCGCCGACCATGCCGGCCTCGGCCATGGTGGGCACGTCAGGCAGGGCCTTCAGGCGCGCCGCCGAGGTCACGGCCAGCGCGGGCGTGTCGCCCTTGTAGGACACGTGGATGAAGCGCACGCCGCCCTGCCTTTGCAGCAGTTCGCCCTGCATCTGCAAGACGGTTCCGCTGCCGCCCGAGGCAAAGGCCAAACGGACGGGCACGGCAAGTGCTGTCGCAGTCCATGGCGAGATCTCGATGGAGGAAGGAAAAGGAAGGGAGGAGGAAGCGCGGAGGAAGCGAAAGGGCTGGCGCCCCTGCCCCCGGGCTCAGTCCAGGCTGGCGCCCGAGTCCTTGACGATGCGTGCCCAGCGCGGCACCTCGGCGCGCAGCAGCGCGGCGAACTTCTCGGACGAGCCGCCCAGCACCTCGCCGCCTTCGGAGCGCAGCTTCTCGGCCACCTCGGGCACCAGCAGCGCGTCGTTGATGGCCTTGTTCAGCTGCTGCACGATGGCCTGGGGCGTCCCGGCCGGGGCCAGCACGCCGAACCAGGTGACGGCCTCGAAGTCCTTGTAGCCCGACTCGGCCAGCGTGGGCGTCTGCGGCAGCTGGTCGGAGCGCTTGAGCGAGGTCACCATCACCGCGCGCAGCTTGCCGTTGCGCACCTGGCCCAGCAGCGTGGGCACGGCCGACATGTAGAAATCGATCTGCCCGCCCACCAGGTCGGTCATGGCCTGGGCCGCGCCCTTGTAGGGCACATGGCGCAGCTTGATGCCGGCCGCGTTCTCGGCCAGTTCGCCGGCCAGGTGCGCCACCGTGCCGTTGCCCGAGTAGCCCAGCGTGAGGCCGTCGGGCTTGGCCTTGGCGGCCTTGACCAGGTCGTCAAAGGTCTTGTAGGGCGAGTTGGCGGGCGCGGCCATGACGATGGGCGCCGAGGACACCAGCGCCACGGGCACCAGGTCCTTCAGCGGGTCATAGGGCAGCTTGGCGTACAGCGAGGGGTTGATGGCCAGGTTGCTGGTCTGGCCCATGACCAGGGTATGGCCGTCCGGCGCGGCCTTGGCCACGGCATCCACGCCCAGGTTGCCGCCTGCGCCGGGCCGGTTGTCCACCACCACGGTCCACTTGTTGTGGTCCGCCAGCCGCTGGGCCACGGTGCGCGCGATCATGTCCGTGCCGCCACCGGGCGGAAACGGCACGACCAGGCGGATGGGCTTGCGGGGATAGGCGTCCTGGGCCTGGGCAGCGCCCATGGGCACGATGGCGGCAACGCCGACCAGGGCGGCAAGAAGGCGTGCGTTGAGGCAACGCGAAAGCGAGGGAATCGGCATGGCGGTTTGTCTCCGTTTGTTGTGTCCAACGCCCGCATGTCTGCGGTGCGTGGGACGAACTTTATGAAAACGTTTCAACCCATACAATGCCGTTTCATACAGCGCAACCAATTGCATGCCTTGCACCATGAACAAGCCCCCCAGCACCCCTTCCCCGGCGCAACCACCCGATGACAGGGCCAGCGCGGCCAAGGACGGCGGCGTCATCGCCGTCACGCGTGCCTTGCAGCTGCTTGGCGCCTTCGCCCTCGGGGAGTCGCACCTGTCCCTGGCGGAACTGAGCCGGCGCTGCACGCTGCACAAGACCACGGTGCTGCGGCTGGCGCGCACGCTGGCGCAGTCGGGCTTCATGGTGCAAAGGGACGATGGGGACTGGCGCCTGGGCCCGGCCGCAGGCTGGCTGGGTGCGCGCTACCAGGCGGGCTTCGATGTGCAGAACGTGCTGGAGCCCGCGCTGCGCGCGCTCACGCAGGCCAGCGGCGAGAGCGCGGCCTTCTATGTGCGCGAGGGCAATGTGCGCACCTGCCTCGTGCGCGTGGAAGGGCCGCAGGCGCTGCGCCACCATGCACGCATGGGCGAGGGGCTGCCGCTGGACCAGGGCTCGCCGGGGCGCGTGATCCTGGCCTTTTCAGGCGAGCCGGGGCCGGTGTACGAGCAGATCCGCCAGCGCGGCTACCACTGGTCCATCGGCGAGCGCGAACAGGGCGTGGCCACGGTGTCGGCGCCGGTGTTCGGCATGCACTGGCGGCTGATGGGGTCGGTGTGCATCTCGGGGCCGGCATCGCGCCTGCCCGAGTCCCGGCTGGAAGCCATGGCGCAGACCGTGGTGGCGGCGGCCAACCAGCTGTCCTATGCGCTGGCGGGCAGCGCCAGCACACGGGCCCCTGTGGTGCGCGCCAGCCAGTGGCACCCCTGAGACCACCTTCCGGGGCGACGCCCGGAAGGTGGATGGCCGCTTACTGCAGCGCGCCCATGGGCAGGGCGATGGGCTTGCCGTTGAGCGTGACCTGGCCGGCCTGCATCTTGAGCGCGCTGACCAGCTTGTCGCCTTCCAGGCGGGCATAGCCCGTGGCCTGGGCCATGCCCAGCATGCCCTCCACGTCCTCTGCCGAGACATCGGGCTTGCCCGATGCCTTGATCAGCGGCTCCAGCCAGGCCTTGGGCAGGCTGGCATTGGCCTGCAGTGCCGAGGTCTTGAGCAGCGCCGGCATCCAGCCGGCCTGGGCGACCTGCTCCTGCGTAGGCGCGCTTTGCACTTCGGCGCCGTACTCCAGGTGGCCGGTCTGGCCCTGGTAGGTGGCCTGCAGCTTCATGGAGTAGGCCGGCAGGGCCGCCACCAGGCGCGGGGCGTTCTGCATCAGCACGCCCATGCCCTGCTCTTCCAGCGATTCCAGCGCCTTGGCCAGGCCCTCCTTGCGGTAGCCCTCGACCATGACGCGCTGGAAGCCGCGCAGCGCCTCGATGTCCAGGCGCTGGATCTTTTCCTCGTAGCCCACGGACTCGAAATCGATGGGGCCGATGCGGCCGGTGCCCTTGACCTGGGTGGTCATGCCCAGCGTGGTCTTGTCGGACTCGATGACCGAGCTGCCGTCCACGTTCTTGAGGTCCAGCAGCGTCTTGGCCTCGCCGCCTTCGGCGGGCGTGCTGCTCATGCCGAAGCGGGCGATGCGCACGCTGGCCTTGCCGGGGCCCAGGCCCCACAGGCCGTCGATGACCTTGTTCTCGAAGCTGCTCTCCAGGCCCGTGAGCATGATGCTGGTGCGCTCCACAGGCACTGCGGCCGGCTGGGTGGGGAGGGCCTCGTCGTTGTCGGATTCCTCCTCCTCGCCCTCTTCCTCTTCCACGCCCATGGACTTGTCGCGGCTGGGCAGGCCCAGCAGGGCCACTTCGGGCCAGCGCCAGGTGCCCTTGACGCTGCCACCGCCCAGGGCCGTGTCCAGCACCATTTCCTGCCAGCGCATGGTGACTTCCTGGTCGCCCAGCTCGCCGGCGGGCAGCAGCAGGCGCACATCCTGGCCGCCCGTGAAGTGGTGCACGCTGGTCAGCGTGGGGGCTGCGGCCTTGGCCAGCATCTGAGTGCTCTTTTCGTCCAGGCCGTCGAGCGCAAAGCGTGTCTCGGAAACCGCTGCCGCCAGTCGGCCACCGGCCAGCGGGCCGTGGCGCACCGTGGTGTCCACCACCAGGCGCACGGGCTTGGACGCAGCGACCGGCTCTGCTGCGGCGGGCGCTTCAGCTGTGTCGGCTGCTTTTGCCGCGTCAGCCGCTTCAGCCGCATCGGCTGCCTGAGCTTCCGCCGCAGGCCACTGCAGCACCAGCTTGGCCTGGGAGGAGAGGAATCCCTTGTGGTACTCGTCGGTCACGACGACTTTCTCGCCCAGCACCTTGCGCAATTCGGCCACGGCCTCCTTGTAGCCAGCCTCGGCCCGCTGGCCGGTATACCAGGTGGTTCCTCCATAGCCCACGACGGCCAATGCCACGGCAGCGGCCACTACGGTTTTCTTGTTGCTCATTGTGAATATCCCGTGATGAATAAGACCCTCCCCCTCGGGCGGGCCGCGCGACTGTATCAGTTCGGCGTTTCACCACAGATCGGCAATGGGCTGCGCATTGACGCAGCCATGCCTCCTGTCGCAGGCACGCGTGGACGCAGGCCCTTGCCCAGGGCTTGCCAGGCCTTGCCTGCAGCGGTTTTCAGGATCTGCGCCCCCGGCATTGCCCGCGCAAGACGGGCACCCGGATTTTTCAATTGCTTACCATTGCCGCACATGATTGGCATGCCAATTGAATTCGGAGGAAAACGCTATGGCGTCATGGATATGGCGTGAATGCACCTTTCCCCTCTTTGCCGGCTTGCCCGAATGCCGTATCGAGTGCCTCCAATGACGGCACTCACCCGGCCTGCAGCAGAAATGGCAGGGCCGCGTCCAGCAGCGCATCGGGCGCCTCCTCGGCGATGTAGTGCCCGCAGGCCAGCGGCCGGCCGCGCACATCATCGGCCACGAGCTGCCACTCGCGCAGCGGATCGAAGCAGCGGTGCACCACGCCCTCCTCACCCCAGAGCACCAGCAGCGGCATGGACAGCCTGCGCCCGAGCTGGCGGTCTTCGCGGTCATGGTCGAGGTCGATGCCGGCCGATGCGCGGTAGTCCTCGCACATGCCGTGCGCGCTGCCCGGCAGCGCCAGGCAGCGCTGGTACTCGGCCAGCGCCCGGGGATCGAAGGGCGCCAGGCCGGCGCTGCGCCGGCCCATGATCTCGCGCACATAGGCGGCGGGATCGGCCTCGATCAGGCGCTCGGGCAGCGGCGCGGGCTGGATCAGGAAGAACCAGTGCCAGTAGGCGCGCGCAAAGGCCTCGCCGGTCTGCTCGTACATGGCCAGCGTGGGCGCAATGTCCAGCAGCACCAGACGCTGCACGCTGGCGGGATAGTCCATGGCCAGCCGGTACGCCACGCGCGCGCCCCGGTCATGCGCCAGCACGCTGAAATGCTCATGGCCCAGCCGGGCCATCAGCCGCAGCAGGTCGCGGGCCATGGTGCGCTTGCTGTAGTTCACATGCTCGGGGTCGCCGGCCGGGCGCGAGGAGTCGCCATAGCCGCGCAGGTCGGCCAGCACCACGGTGAACTGCTGCGCCAGCCGGGGCGCGACGCGGTGCCAGATCGCGCTGGTCTGCGGGTGGCCGTGCACCAGCAGCAGGGCCGGCCCCTGGCCGCCCACCCAGGCGTTGATCTCCACCCCGTCATCGACCGTGATGCGCTGCTGGCGCAGGCCCGGCATCCATGGATCTGTGTGCATCCCGGAGATTCCTTCTACGTTGTTCATGACTGTCAGCCTGCCATGCTAATCAGTAAACCAGGCTGCATAAATAGCAAAATACTGCATTGATCCATCAGTTCAATTTACGAATCAACCATCCACCGCATCCACCATGGACGGCTTTTCCGACCTGCGTTTCTTCTCGCTGCTGATCCGCGAAGGCAGCCTGGCCGCTGCGGCCCAGCAGATGGGCGTGACGCCGCCCGCCGTCAGCCGCCGCCTGTCCCTTCTGGAGCGGCGCCTGGGCGTGCGCCTGCTGCAGCGCACGACACGGCGCATCCACCTGACGCCCGAGGGCGAAGCCTACCTGCTGGACGGCGCGCGCATCCTGGCCGACCTGGAGGCGCTGGAGCGCAGCATCTCGGGCACGCGCGCCACGGCGCGCGGCCCGCTGTCCATCGCCTGCACGCTGGGCTTTGGCCGCCAGCGGCTGGCGCCCGCACTGTCGGCCTTTGCGCGCGCCTATCCCGAGGTGCAGGTGCAACTGCAACTGACGGACAGGCCCGTCAACCTGGTCGAGCAGGGCTTTGACGCCGTGGTGCGCTTTGGCGCCCTGCCCGACTCCGCCCTCACCGCCCGCCTGCTGCTGCCCAACCGCCGCGTGCTGTGCGCCGCGCCCTCCTACCTGGATGCCCACGGCGAGCCGCGCCAGCCCGCCGACCTGCAGGCCCACCGCTGCATCGTGATCCGCGAGAGCGACGAAACCTATGGCAGCTGGCGCCTGAGCCGGCGCACGCGCCAGGGCCTGAGCGAGCACAACATCAAGGTCAACGGCGTGATGAGCACCAACGACGGCGCAGCGGCCCTGGCCTGGGCGCTGGACGGCCACGGCATCCTGCAGCGCTCGCTCTGGGACGTGGCCGCGCCGCTGGCCGCAGGCGCGCTGCGCGAGGTCCTGCCCCAATGGCAGCTGCCTGCGGCCGACATCTACCTGGTGCACGCCACGCGCAGCGAGATGTCGGCCAGAATCCGCGCGCTCACCGGCTTTCTGGGCGACTGGTTTGCACAACGGCCTGAGCCGGACATGGCGCCCGCCTGAGCCCGGGCGCAATCTGCAACCTCGGCGGCAGGCAGGCTGTCATGCGCGTTCACCCCGCGCAGCGCAGGCCATGCGAACATGGCCCGCCACGACAACCACCACACCCAGGAGACAAGACACATGGCCACCGCCCGCTACCCCCAGCCCGAACTGTCCAGCCTGCCCGAGGACATCCGCACCCGCATCCTTGAAGTGCAGGAAAAGGCAGGCTTCATTCCCAACGTCTTCCTGGCCTTTGCGCGCCGCCCTGCCGAGTGGCGCGCCTTCTTCGCCTACCACGATGCCCTCATGCTCAAGGAAGAAGGCAGCCTGACCAAGGGCGAGCGCGAGATGATCGTCACCACCACCAGCGCGGCCAACCAGTGCCTGTACTGCGTGGTGGCCCAC
>Ga0066479_1000234_pt1 | contig 18686 bp, 18 predicted proteins | sample LakWasM117_HOW13_2_FD_59555 | JGI IMG/M metagenome (GOLD analysis project Ga0066479, IMG submission 59555) | Freshwater sediment methanotrophic microbial communities from Lake Washington under simulated oxygen tension - Sediment Metagenome 117_HOW13 | ecosystem: Environmental > Aquatic >... | reverse complement strand
TTCAATCTGGTGTTCGACCGCGGCACGCTGTTCGGCCTGCAATCGGGCGGGCGCAGCGAAAGCATTTTGATGAGCCTGCCGCCACTGGTGCGTTGGGAATACGGCTTTACGCCTGAGGCCGGCAGCGCCGAAGCACGCCTTGCCGACTACCTGCGCCCGCGCGATTGGCTGCGCGAATTGCGCTAACCCGATTTCTTGCCTCGCAGCTCAATGCTGATGTGGCCATTGGTCTCAAGTATGGCGCGCTGGATGTCGGCCACCTCGGCGCAGCCGGCCTGCCGCATGGCGGTTTCGAAATCGGCGGTGCTCACCAGTTGCTTGCGCAGCATGGCGTGATCCACCCGCCCGGCGTGCGCCAACACCACCGGCGCACCTTCCACCCAGTGGCGAAACCCGGCATGCCGCGCCGATCCCCATGCCACAGCGTAATTCAGGGCAATCAGGGTGCTGGCCATGATCAGGGCACCGGTCAGCGAGTTATCGCCGCCATTGATGCCGTTTTGCACCGCATTGCCGATCAGGATCAACAAGATCAGATCGAACGGAGTGAACTGCCCGACCGCACGTTTGCCGGACACGCGCATCAGTACCATCACCAGGACGTAGATCACGCTGGCACGCAGCACGAAGTGCCAGCACGGTGCAGACAACTGAAACAACGCGCTCAAGATCGGCTCCTTTCGCCATTGCGCCATGAGTGTAGCGGCCCGTACTGCCCCATGATGACCAAATCCACTGCGAATCTCCCATCCTGCCCCCTGCTGGGGTAGGCTTGCCGCTCGCCACGTGCTTCGGGGAGGTTGCATGAGCTGGTCGGAACTGCAGGTGATGGTGGTGGAAGACCACGGCTTCCAGCGCCGCATCGCCCTGCGCCTGCTCAATGAGTTGGGGATAGAACGCACGCTGGAGGGTGCCGATGGCCTGCACGCACTGGAGGTGCTGCGTCAGCAAAGCGCCCCACCCGATGTGGTGCTGGTGGACTTGGACATGCCCGGCATGGATGGCGTCGAATGCATCGGGCTGATTGCACATGAGCGCCTTGCGCGCTCGGTGGCGGTGGTGAGTGCACTGGACCCCGCACTCCTGCATACCGTGCAAACCATGGCGCGCGCCTATGGGCTGCGTGTGCTGGGCAGCGTGGAAAAGCCGCTGACCCGCGAAAAACTGGAAGTGTTATTGGCGCGGTTTGGCGACCATGTCGGCGAAGCCAAGGACGAAGGCAAAGCCGATTTCGACGTGCCGGATTTGGTAACTGCATTGCAGCAGGGCCAAATCGTGCCGTGGTTCCAACCGCAAGTGGAGTTCGGCAATGGCAAGGTGGTGGGCGTTGAAGCCCTGGCACGCTGGGAACGGCCGGATGGCAGCGTGGTCGGCCCGGTGCTGTTTGTACCGGTACTGGAACGTGAGGGCTATGCCAACCTGCTCACCGACTGCATGCTGGAACAGGGCTGCCAATGGCTGCAGCGTTGGCATCAAAGCGGCATGCGCTTGAAGTTGTCGGTCAATGTGTCGCCGTTGGCGCTGGCAGACTCGACGGCGGCCGATCGCTATCAGGCAATTGTCGAAAATTACGGCATCCTGCCCGAGGACGTGGTGCTCGAGATCACCGAAAGCTCCGTCATGTCGGATGCCGCTCGCGGGCTAGGCTTGTTGGCACGACTGCGGCTGAAGGGGTTTGGACTGTCGATTGATGATTTCGGCACTGGCTACTCCTCCCTGGCGCAATTGGCGCAGGTGCCGTTCACCGAGCTGAAAATCGACAAGGAATTCGTGTTCGCCTCGCATGCACAACCGCGCAAACGGGCAATGGTTGAAGCCAGCCTGGATTTGGCGCGCAAATTGAATTTGGTCACCGTGGCCGAAGGCGTGGAAACCATTGAGGACTGGCAGATGCTGGCCGAGCTGGGTTGCGATATCGCCCAGGGTTGGCTGATTGGCAGGCCCGTGCCCGGCAGTGAACTGCAGGCGGCGGTGGCACGCTGGCGGCGTCCCGGCAACTAACGCCTGATGCTGCTTGATCCTTCCAAGGCCGGAATTCGCCACCAATTATTGGGTTTGTTCGGGCTGTTCCTGATTACCGGCGCGTTGGTGCTGCTGCTGGATCAATCCGGCCAATACTTCATGCAGCGCTCGATGACGGCGATGCAGGACGATGTGCTGACCGGCATGCATCGCATCCGCAAGCTCTCCAATGCCTACGAACAAGGCCTGATCGACACCACCTTTCGCACCCGCAATTACCTGATCAACTGGGAACAGGCGGAGTATGCGATCAATCAGGCCAAGACCAATTCCGAAACCCAATGGCAGGCACTGCAAGCCATGCCCCTGGACAGCGAAGCGGCGGCTTTGCTGACGCAGGCGCAACTGGAGCGACCACAGGCCGATGCCGCCTTCGATAAATTGCAAACCATCTTGCACCAGCGCGATATCCTGGCGCTGGGCCAATTTGCCGATCGTGATTTGTTTCCTGCTGCCGACCCACTGGTGCAACGGCTGGAGCGTCTCGACAGCCTGGTGCAAGCACGCGCTACCGCGCTGGTCGCCGCCGAGCAAGCCCGTGCGCAATGGTTGGGGCGGGTGCGGGTGGGGCTGTCGTTGCTATGTCTTGGCTTGGTCGCGGTGTTGGGCCGGCGCATTTTGCGCAACGGGTATCGCGGTGTGGAAAGCCTGACTGAACTGGCGCGCGCGATGACCCTGAATGACTACACCACGCAACCTCGCTACATGCCGCGCGGCGAGCTGGGTGAAGTGATGGACAGTTTCCTGGGCATGCGCAACCACGTGCGCAGGATCGAAGCCCAGCTCATCGACCAGTTGGGCAATACCGAACGTGTGCGGGTTGCGCTGGAACGTCGCGAGCAATTCCAGCGCCTGCTGCTGGAAGCTGCGCCCACTGCAATTTTCGCGGTCGATGAAGAGGGTGTGTTTTCGCAGATCAACCCATTTGCGGAACGCCTGCTGGGCTGGCCGGCTGGCAGTTTGCTTGGCCGCGAAACACTGGATGTGGTGCTCGACCCGGAAGCACTGGGCGCGCTGGCGCGCTCACTCAGTGAAGCCTATGGCAAGACGATTCCAGCCGATTGGACTGCGCTGCACGAGCTGGCCCGACACCGCGAACCGCCGCGCGAATTTGCACTGCGCCACCAACGCGGTCGTACCTTGCCGGTATTGTTGGCACTCTCGGCAATGCGCGACGAAACCGGCACCATGGTGGGCTTGCTGGCCGTGGCCACCGACCTGACCATGCAAAAACGTCTGGAGCGCGCCCTGCGTGATAGCGAGATGCGTGCCCGCGATGCCAATCACGCCAAGAGTGTCTTCCTGGCGGCGATGAGCCATGAAATCCGCACCCCGATGATCGGGATTACCGGCATGATCGAAGTGCTTGGCCATACCCATCTGGATGCCGAACAGCGGCGCTCGCTCAGCGTCATATCGAGTTCTGCCGAATCGCTGCTGCGCATCATTGGCGACATTCTGGATTTTTCCAAAATCGAAGCCGGCAAGATGGAGCTGGAACCGTTGCCGACTTCGCTGCCGGATTTACTCAACAGCGTGGCCGCCAACTACTCAGGCACGGCCTCCAGCAAGGGCTTGCTCCTGCTGTGCGAGATCGACCCCAATATCGCACCTGCGCACTACGCTGATCCGGTGCGACTGCGTCAGGTGCTCAGTAATTTTTTGTCCAACGCACTCAAGTTCACCGAGCGCGGCCGGATTACCATTGCCGCAGAATGCGCAGGGCATGAACCAAAAGCGGGTGCAATGGGCAGTGATGCCATCGTGTTCCGTGTGACCGACACCGGCATCGGCATCAGCCAACAGGCCCAGGCCCGGCTGTTCCAGCCATTCGCACAGGCCGAAGCCGATACCACACGCCGCTTTGGTGGCACTGGCCTGGGCCTTGCGATTTGCCGCCGCATTGCTGAATTGATGGGCGGCACCATTGCAATGGAGTCGGCCCCCGGCAAGGGCACCAGCATGCGTCTGCAGGTCAGTTTGCAGCGCGCGCCCGCCGACGAATTGCCGAACGTAATACTGCCCGGCAAGCAAGTGACCGGCTTTGCGCCGCGCAAACTTCCCAGTGTCTCCATTGCCGAGCAGGAGCGCAGTCTGGTTTTGCTGGTGGATGACCACGCCACCAATCGGCAAGTCATCCAGCGCCAATTGGCCTTGGCCGGGTATGCCTCGGAGGTGGCCGAGGACGGCATTCAAGGCTTGGATGCCTGGCGGACTGGCCGCTATGCCTTGGTGTTGTCGGATGTACACATGCCACACATGGATGGCTATCAAATGGCGCGCCAGATCCGCAGCGAGGAATCCCGACGCGGGTTGCCCCGCACGCCGGTGATTGCGCTCACCGCCTCGGCCCTGAAAGGTGAGGCCGAGCGCTGCCTGGAGGCCGGCATGGACGACTATCTGGCCAAACCGGTGGGCATCGCCACGCTGGGCGCCTGTTTGCAACGCTGGCTACCGCATACGCAAGGTGATGGCAGTGCCAGTCACGCCGACAGCCTGCGCATCCAGACCGAAAACAACGCGCAAGTCTCCACTGCAGCCAGTACCGCAGACACGAATATCCTGGACCGCAGCATATTGACGGAACTGACCGGTGGCGACCCCGAAGAAGCCAGCGCGCTGCTGACCGACTTCCTGACCAGCACCGATGCCGACCTGGCCGAACTCGACCGTCTGCACACTGCCAACAATTTGCCTGAACTGACCCGGCAGGCCCACAAAATCAAAGGCGCCTCGCGCTTGGTAGGCGCACATGCGCTGGGCGAAGCCGCCGCCAGCTTGGAGGCTGCCGGGCGCAGCGGGCACTGGGATGGAGTCCCCGCCCTGATCCTGGGTTTGCATGACGCGGTGGCTGTCTTGCAGGCACAGGTGACAGGCTCTGCATCGACATGACATTGGGGCTGCGCAAATCGGCGCACCGATGTACGCTGCAAGCCCCAGTCACAGGAACGTCACATGCGCGACTTGATCCTGCTCCGCCATGCCCATGCCGAACCTCCCGCGCCAGGGCAGGATGATGCGCAACGCCCGCTGTCCGCCGTAGGCCACAGCGAAGCCACTGCTGCCGGACAATGGCTGCGTGAACATGCGCTGTTACCTACCCGCGTACTGTGCTCACCGGCCGCACGCGCAAGCCAAACCCTGAGCGCCTTGGGCGCGCTGGGCTGCGATGACGTCCGCGAAGAGCCCAGTATCTACGAAGCCGATCCGGGTACCTTGGCGGCGCTGGCCGATGCGCACCGGGATGCCGAGCGGCTGATGATCGTCGGCCATAATCCCGGGCTGGAACAGTTGGCCGCCCTGCTGCACAGCGGGCAAACCGGCGACTACCGCGGAATGCCTCCCTCAGGCGTTGCGGTCCTCGAGTTTCCTGCCGATGCCGCGGTCGAGCCCGGAGCCGCGCGCCTGTCGCAGTTCTGGTGGCCGTGAACCGATGCCTGAGCACCTCCTCGGTCGATGCCTGACCGGGCTGCTGGCGCTGCTGCTTGCCAGTTGCGCCAGCCTGTCGCCACAACAACGCAGCCACGCCGAACACATCGCGCAAGCGGCCCGCAGCACGCAGGTGGACTGCACCCGCAGCGACGCTTGCGCGCTGGCCTCGCCGGTATTGCAGTTGGCGCAGGCCACGCTTGCTGCATCCACACCCCAAGCACCGCAGCATCGCGCACTGATTCTTGATGACGCACCCAATTCCCTGCTGCTGCGTGTGCACCTGATCCGCAGTGCGCAGCACAGCATTGACTTGCAAACCTACATCTTCGACGAAGATGACGCCGCACAGCTGATCCTGGATGAATTGCAGGCGGCCGCATTTCGCGGGGTGAAGGTGCGCGTGCTGGTCGATCAACTGGCAGCGCTGCGCAAGGTTCAGACCTTCGCCGCACTGGCGTCACTGCACGCCAATCTGGAGTTGCGGGTGTACAACCCGGTGCTCGATCGCGCCCGGCTGTCGCTGCCGATGTATGCCGTGGCAGCGGCCTGCTGCTGGCGCCAACTCAATCAACGCATGCACAACAAGCTATTGGTGGTGGATGACCAGGTGAGCATCACCGGTGGCCGCAACTACCAAAACGATTATTACGACTGGGGCGAGGACTACAACTTCCGCGACCGCGACATCATGGTGGTCGGCCCGGTAGTGCGTGACATGGCCACCAATTTCGATGCCTTCTGGCAGTCGCCACGCAGCGTGGCAGTGGCACACCTGGGCGACGTTGCCCGCTACTTGCAACAACATGGCCCGCCACCCGCACCGCACCACCCGTTCCACAACCCGAAGCGGGTGCGCGCACTTTTGGCAAACGTGGATGATGGCGATGTGGTGCAAGCACGCTTCGTGGCCCCGGCCATGCCGGTGCAACACGTCAGCTTCGTCGCTGATCTGCCGGTGAAGCATCGCAAGGATTTGCTGCAAGCCAATGCCGATACCCCGGCCGGGTTCGCCAGTCAGAACCTGATGCAACTGATTGCAGACGCGCAACACGACGTGCTGCTGCAAACCCCGTATCTGGTGTTATCCAAACCCGCGCAACACCTGTTTCGCAGCCTGCATCGGCAAGCCTCGCCTCCGCGCGTGCAGATTTCCACCAATAGTTTGGCCGCCACCGACGCCTTCCTGGCGTATGCCGTGTCGTACAAATACAAACGCCGCTACCTGCGCGACTTCGGGTTTCAAATCCACGAGTTCAAACCATTCCCGGCGGATGCGCCGTTCGAATTGGGACAAACCGGTGCCGACCTGCAGTTGCAGGATGAGCCAGCGCAGGCCATGGATGCCAATGCCACCGAGGATGCGCAAGCACCCGCTGACCCTGGCAACAGCACTCTGCGCGAACGCCGCCTGGCCAAGCGCGGCCTGCGCAGTGATCCGGTCAGCGAGGCCGGGCGGCGCTCGCCATTCTCTTCCTCGGGTGGGCTACCCGTGCGGCTCAAGCGCGCCGGCCTGCGCATGGGCTTGCATGCCAAATCGATGGTGATTGATGACCGCATCGGCGTGGTTGGCACGCATAATTTCGACCCCCGTGGCGACACTTGGAACACCGAAAATGCAGTGGTCATCGATGACCCGCACTTCGCCCAGGCACTGGCCGCCAGTATCCAGCGCGACATGCAGCCGGCCAATGCGTGGACGATTGGCCGCCGCGATTCCTCGCCGATCCTGCCGGGTGTGGAACACACCTTGGCGCGCATTTCCGAGCGCATGCCGATCTTCGACCTGTGGCCGATCAAATACGCCACCAGTTACGACTACACGCCCGGCCCCGGTTGCCCGATCACCGACCAGCCGCCGTCGCCGTTTGCCGCCGACTTTCGGCGCTGCAACCGGCCGGTGGGCGACTTCCCGGACGTCGATCTGGGCCTGAAGTGGCTGGGGGTGCGCGTGTTCACCGCCTTTGGCACCGGGCTATCGCCCATCTTGTAAGCCGGCGCGGTCACAAATTCGCGCGAATGCGCATCGCCGGATTGACGGCAGCCGGCGCTGGGCACTAGGCTGCGAGTCTTCATTCCGCGCCGTGGACACTGTTATGCCCCTTAGCCTGAATTTCGAGCTCAACGACCAGGATCTTGCCCGATTCCAGGAGGCCGCAGAGCGTTCCCGCAAGGCGGTGGAAGGCAAGTCTGCGGACGAGGTCATCGACGCCGCCGTGGCCATGCTGGCCGGTGCGCAACAATCGGAAGTGCCTGATTTCATTCGTCAGCGCCTGCTGCGGCTGGACGACATGATCGCGATGGTGCGCGATCAGGCGTGGGCGCTGGACGAAGCCGACCGTCAGCGCGTGCTCGGCGCACTGGCCTATTTCGCCGATCCCAACGACATCATCCCCGACAACGTGGCGGTGCTGGGCTTCCTCGACGATGCGGTGATGATCGAATTGTCGGTGCGCGAGCTGAGCCACGAACTGGATGCCTACGACGATTTTTGCGATTACCGTGCGCGCGAAGCCAAGCATCGCGGCGTGGATCCCGCCAGCCTGGGGCGTACCGATTGGCTGGATGGCCGGCGCGAAGAATTGGTGGAACGCATGCACGTGCGCCGCGAGCGTGAGCCCGGCTTTGGCTATGGCCGCAGCAGCGGCTACGGCGGCCGCGCCAATGATTCCTATATCCGCAGCTGGCGTCCAAGCTCGTTCCGGATTGGCTGAGCCAAGCCTTGTCCACTGCCCCCCACGCATGGCCTGAAGGCGTCACCCTCGACCTCCTCAACGCCCGCAACCGCGGCACGTTGATGGAGGCATTGGGGATCGAGTTCATCGAATTGGGCGATGGCTTCATGCGTGCGCGCATGCCGGTGGATGCACGCACCTATCAACCCTATGGCCTGTTGCACGGTGGCGCATCGGTGGCCTTGGCAGAAACCCTGGGCAGCAGCGCAGGCATGCTGATGGCCGGCGGCAATGCGGTGGTGGGTCTGGAAATCAACGCCAACCACCTGCGCGCGGTGCGCCATGGCGAGGTGATTGGCACTGCACGCCCCATCCATATTGGCCGCAGCACCCAGGTCTGGGCGATCGAGATCGCGGATCAGGACGGCAAGCCGGTATGCATCAGCCGGATTACCTTGGCGGTCTTGCCGCAACCGCCTGCCTCTGGCGGATAATGCCGCCCGTGGTTTCCGTCGCAGCTTCGGATGTCTCCCCCCGCATGACCACCCGTCCCCCCACCGACGCCCGCCCGTGGCGTGCGCTGCGCTATGTCTGGCGCACACCACTGCTGCTGTGGCACGCCTTGATCGGTCTGCCGCTGGTCATGCTGCTGATCGCGCTGGGCCGCGGCGGGCCGCTGTCACATGCGGCGGTACGCTGGTTCGCACGCAACTTGCTGTGGATCTTCGGCATGCGCCTGCAACGGGTAGGCACACCACTGGCCGGTGGCACCTTGTTCGTGGCCAACCATGTCAGCTGGATCGACATCATGCTGCTGGATTCGCAACACATGATGGGCTTTATCGCCAAATCCGAAATCCGCGCATGGCCGCTGCTCGGCTGGGTGGTGGCGCAGGCGGAAACCATCTTCCTGCAACGTGGCAACGGCGATTCGCTGGGATTGGTGATGACCGAAATGGCCCAGCGCCTGCGTGATGGCCGTGCGGTGGCGGTGTTTCCCGAAGGCGGCACCCGTGACGGCCAAGCCTTGGGGCCGTTCCACGCGCGCATTTTTACCGCTGCAGTGGAGGCTGCTGCACCGGTGCAACCGGTGGCGCTGTGTTACGGCCCGCAGTGCAATGCACAAGCCGTGATTGCCTTCGCGCCGCGCGAGCATTTCGTCGGCAATCTGTTGCGGCTGCTGGGTGAACCGGTGCGTCAGGTACGGGTGTGCTTTCTGACGCCGATTCAACCCGACGCACACAGCGGCCGACGCGGGATTGCGCAGACTGCGCGCAGCCAGATCGAGCAGGCGATGGCGCAAGCCTGAGCATCACGTGAGCCTGACTGCCTCGCCCTTTCTGGCACCTGGTTGGCTGCGTAATCGGCACGCGCAATCACTGCTGGCCTCCAGCCCCATGCGCGGTGCGCGCGGCCGCATGCGTCTGCAGCAGGCCGCCGCCACCCATCAACCGATGGTGTTGGATGTAGGTGACGGCGTACGCCTGCACGGCATTGCCAGCCTGCCTGCCACACAACCGCCGCGGGCGATGGCGCTGTTGCTGCATGGCTGGGAAGGCAGTGCCGAGTCCAGCTATATGCGCTTGACCGCCGCCCAATTGCTGCACGCGGGGTTGGCCGTATTCCGGCTGAATTTCCGCGATCACGGTAACAGTCATCACCTCAACGAAGGTGTGTTTCATTCCAATCGCCTCGATGAAGTGGTGGCAGCCGCCGGCACGGTGGCCAAGCTCTGGCCTGACCTGCCACTGGTCGTCGCAGGCTATTCCCTGGGTGGCAACTTCGCACTGCGGCTCGCCCTGCGCGCACCGGCGGCTGGGCTGCCGCTGCAAGGCGTGGCAGCGGTGTGCCCGCTGCTGGACCCCGCCGGCGCGATGGACCAGATGGAAACTGGGCCTGCATTCTATCTGCGCTATTTCGAACGCAAATGGCGGCAATCACTGGCCCGCAAACGCGCGCTGTTTCCGCATGCCCACACCTTCGGCAACGACGTATTGCAGCTGCCGATGCGCGCGTTGACCGCGTGGATGGTGCACAACAACACCGACTTTGCCGATTTGGAGGCTTATTTCAACGGCTATTGCATCGCCGGGGATCGCTTGCAGGCATTGCAACTGCCGGTCCATGTGCTGATGGCCGAAGATGATCCGGTGATTCCGCTGGCACAGTTTCATCGCATCGCGACCTTTCCCATGGTCAGCGTGGAACTGGCCCGCCACGGCGGCCATTGCGGGTTCATCGAAGGCGCATCACTGGATGGTTACGCCGAACGCTGGGTGGCAGACAAGCTCACCGGGGCGTCAGCGGCATAGAATCACCGCAGTCACGCAGCGGAGGCCGCCATGCATATCCACAGCAACAGCTTCGATCATCGCCAAGCGCTTGCCGCCCGCTTCGCGCTGGGTGCCGAGCACGGCAGCAGTTTTGGTGGCAACCACAACCCGCATCTGGCATGGGGCGACGTGCCAGCGGGCACGCAATCATTTGCCTTGCTCTGCATCGACACCGATGCGCCCACCGATGGCGGCTTGGTGGCCGATAGCGCCACACCCATTCCAGTGGCGCATCCACGCGGGGATTTTGTGCACTGGGTGGTGGCGAATATTCCTGCCGGGGTGCGCGAGATTAGCGAAGGCAGTTGCAGCAACGGGCTAACTGCCAAAGGCAAACCACAGGGGCACGATGGCGGCGGCGTGAGTGGCTTGAACGACTACACCGGCTGGTTTGCCGGCGATGCCGCGATGGGCGGCCGGTATTTCGGCTTTGATGGCCCCTACCCGCCACCGCACGATCTGCGCACGCATCGCTATTTCTTCCGCATCTTTGCGCTGGATGTGGCCGCGCTGGCATTGCCGGCCGCGTTTACCGCCGGCGATGTGTTGCGTGCCATGCGTGGGCATGTCTTGGACGAGGCGGCGATCTACGCCACGTACAGCCTCAATCATCCGACCTGAGCACCGGCATGTCGCGCGCAGGGCGCGCTCCCACACACAACCCTCCCTGCAGGAGCGGCCCCTGGCCGTGCCCTGAGCGCCGGCATTCGCGCACAGGGCACGCTTGCGCTTTAGTGTCACATCACAAGATATAGCGGCTCAAATCCGGATCCTGCGCCAGCTCGCCGAGTTGTGCATCCACATAGGCGCGGTCGATGTGGACGTTGCCACCCTTGTCTGGCGCATCAAAACTCAGCGATTCCAGCAAGCGCTCCAGCACGGTGTGCAAGCGCCGCGCACCGATGTTTTCCTGGCGTTCGTTGACGTGTGCGGCGATTTCTGCCAAACGCTCCACCGCTTCCGGCGCGAACACAAGGCTGACGCCTTCGGTGTGCATCAACTCCACGTATTGCTTGGTCAGCGCGGCCTTGGGCTCGGTCAGGATGCGCACAAAGTCATCTTTACCCAGTGCGCCCAATTCCACCCGAATCGGGAAGCGGCCCTGCATCTCGGGGATCAAATCCGACGGCTTGGCCAAATGAAACGCACCACTGGCAATAAACAAAATATGGTCGGTGTTCACCGCGCCGTACTTGGTGCTCACGGTGCTGCCTTCCACCAGTGGCAGCAGGTCGCGCTGCACGCCTTCGCGTGAGACATCGGCACCCATACCTTCGCTGCGCTTGGCCACTTTGTCGATCTCGTCGATGAACACGATGCCGTGCTGTTCGCAGGCTTCGATCGCCTGTTCGCGCACATCGTCTTCATTGATCAATTTGCCGGCTTCTTCCTCGATCAACATCGGCCGTGCGGCTTTGATGGTCAGGGCTTTTTTGTGGGTCTTGCTGCCCGACACCTGCGAAAACATTTGCCGCAATTGCTGGCCCATGTCCTCCATTCCCGGCGGGGTCATGATGTCCACGCCGATGTTCATCGCGATGTCAAATTCCACTTCACGCTCGTCCAGCTCGCCGGCGCGCAATTGCTTGCGCAGTTTCTGGCGGGTGGCCGATTCCTGCGAAGACGGCTCTGCACCAATATCCACCGTGGTGGTGTTGGCGGCATTGAAGCCAAAGCCCGGCGCGGTTTCGCGCTTGGGCAGCAGGGCGTCAAGGATGCGATCTTCAGCGCGCTCTTCGGCCTGCGTGCGCACCTTGGCACGGGCCTGTGCGCGGTACAGTTTGACGGCGGTATCGGCAAGGTCGCGGATGATTTGTTCGACGTCCTTGCCGACATAACCGACTTCGGTAAAGCGCGTGGCTTCCACCTTCACGAACGGCGCGTTGGCCAGCGTGGCCAGCCGGCGTGCAATTTCGGTTTTGCCAACACCGGTGGGGCCGATCATCAAAATGTTTTTCGGCATCACTTCATTGCGCAGCTCAGGCGCAAGCTGTGCCCGCCGCCAGCGGTTGCGCAGGGCAATCGCCACGGCGCGCTTGGCGGCATGCTGGCCGATGATGTGGCGGTCGAGTTCGGCAACGATCTCGCGCGGGGTCATGGAGGAGGAGTCGGTCATGGCGTGGTTCCTTGAGGCGATACACCAGGGGCAGACCGATCAAGTCGCTCCCCGATACACGCTTTGTTGATCGGTCTGCCCCCGGCATATCGCCGGCAGGGCATTACAGCGCTTCCACCACGATGTTCTGATTGGTGTAGATGCAAATATCGCCGGCAATCTTCAGCGCTTCGGTGGCAATGGCCTTGGCCTCGAGTTCGGTATGCGCCAGCAGCGCGCGCGCAGCAGATAGTGCGTACATGCCGCCCGAACCAATCGCAATCAGCCCATCTTCCGGCTCAATCACATCGCCGGTGCCGCTGATGATCAGCGAGGTGTCGGCATCGGCCACCGCCAGCAAGGCTTCGAGCTTGCCAAAGCGGCGCTCGGTGCGCCAATCCTTGGCCATCTCCACCGCGGCACGGGTCAATTGGCCGTGCTTTTCCAGCTTGGCCTCGAACAATTCAAACAAGGTGAAGGCATCGGCAGCGGCCCCGGCAAAGCCCGCCAACACGCGGCCGTCTTTGCCTAGCCGGCGTACCTTGCGCGCATTGGCCTTCATCACCGTGTGGCCAAGCGTGACCTGACCATCACCGGCAATCACCACTTGTCCGCCTCGGCGCACCGAGACAATCGTGGTGGCATGAAATACCGTGGGGTTCTGGCTGGGATCCATCGTTTTCTCCGTTGAGAAGACAATGTGGGGACGGCCATCCCGGCTTCAAGCGCCCCCATTGCCCGAAGATTTCAGCCATGCACTCGCCCTTGATCAGCATTGCGGTACCGATTTACAACACCGCCCGCTACCTGCCGGCGGCGCTGGACAGTTTGCTGGCACAGGACTACCCCCATTGGGAAGGGCTGTTGTGGGATGACGGTTCCAGCGATGGCAGTGGCCGGATTGCCGCGGCCTATGCCGCGCGTGATGCGCGGTTTCGAGTGCTGGGCGAAGGCTGCAACCGTGGCAACCCGGCGGCGCTGGCGGCAGCCTTCGCGCAGGCGCGTGGAGGGTTTTTGGGTGTGCTGGACAGTGACGACATTCTGGAGCCGGCCGCGCTTTCTTCAATGCACGCGTTCCTGCGCGCACATCCACAGCTCGGGATGGCGTATTCGCAATATGTCGAAATCAACGAGAACGGCGCTTTGCTGGGACCGGGCACGCGCTGCAATACACCCTACTCCGCGCGCCAATTGCTGGTCCACTTCATGACCTATCAGTTCCGCTTGATTCGCACCGAGGCCTATCGTGCGATTGGTGGTGTGGATGCCGATGCAGATGATGCTGCCGATTACGATTTGTGCCTGCGCTTGTCTGAAACTTGCAGCATCGGGCATCTTCCGCAACCGCTGTATCGCTACCGCATTCGGCATGATTCGTTGTCGTGCAGTCAGCGCCTGCGACAAATCCGCGCCACGTTTGCCGCCAGCGAACGGGCACTGCAACGGCGCGGCATGGCGGCCAGTCATGCGCTGTCATTGGGCATTCGCGCCCGCCATGTGCTGAAGCCCAAACCCGGCGTGGAGCCGCAGGCATGAGTGCGGCCATCACCGTAGTGATCCCCGTGCATGCAGATGCCGCGTTCCTGCCGCAGGCGCTGGGCAGCCTGCAAGCACAGACATTTGCCGATTGGCAAGCCATCCTGTGTCCCGCCGATGCGACCGCGCAGCAGCGTGCATTGGCGCTTGTGCGTGGTGATCCGCGCATGCATGTGCAACCCGTACTTGCCAGTGCGGCACTTGCACAGCATGCCGCGACCAGCCACTGCACCAGTGATCTGCTCTGTGTGCTGGATGGTAATGATGTGCTCGACGCCAATGCGTTGGCTGCGTTGCATGCGCTGCTGTTGCAACATCCCGACGCCGGCATGGCCTATAGCCGGCATGTGTTGATTGATGCACAGGGCCGCGCGCTGGGTGCTGGCCCGCTATGCGAGTTGCCCTATTCCCCCGAAGCACTGCTGCTGGACTGCATGACCGGGCCACTGCGTTTGCTGCGCAGCACTGCCTACCGCGCTGCAGGCGGGTATCGCGATGATTTCCCGGATGCAGCCGATTACGACCTGTGCCTGCGTCTGTCCGAAAGCTGCGCGATCGTGCACCTTGCGCAAGCGCTATATCAACGCCGCATTCATCCCCATGCCCCCGAGGTGTTGCGTTGGGGCGAGCAGATTGAGGATCGCTATCGGGCCTTCGTGGCAGCAGTACACCGGCGCGGATTGGATGTCCGATACGATTGCACATTGCAGATCGACAGTTGGCATGTCTTGCAAGCCAACCGCCCATTCGGCGGCATCCGCGGCCTGCCCTGAGACCTCATCAACGCTTGCGCTTGGCACGCGGATGCGCGGCGTCATACACCTTGGCCAGGTGCTGGAAATCCAGATGGGTATAGATCTGGGTGGTGGAAATATCGGCATGGCCGAGCAGCTCTTGCACCCCGCGCAAATCGCCGGAAGATTCCAGTACATGGCTGGCAAAACTGTGCCGCAACATGTGCGGATGGATACGCTTGTACACGCCTTGCCGGAGGGCCAATTGCTTGATGCGCAATTGAATGGCACGCGCTGAAATTTGCTTGCCGGCGCGGCCCGGGAACACGAAGTGCGCAGACTCGCCGCGTGCTGCCTGTTGCCATACCTGCAACGCGCTGCGTGCATGCGAGCCCACCGGCACGATGCGCTGCTTGCTGCCCTTGCCCAGCACACTGACCAAGCCCTGATCGAAATCCAGATCGTGCCAGCGCAGGGCGCAGACTTCGGACAGGCGCAGCCCGGAGGAATAGAACAACTCCAACAACGCGCGGTCACGCAACCCCAACGGGGCATCGGTGGGCAGTTCCACCAAGGCCACGGCCTCATCCACATCCAACACCTGCGGCAATGTGCGCGCCGCTTTGGGTGCACGCACACCGGCGCAGGGGTCGGCTGCAAGACGGCCTTGCTTGAGTAGCCAGCGATACAGGCTGCGGCACGCCGAGAGCCGCCGCTGCAAGGATTTTGGCGAGAGTTTGCGCCGATGCTCGCTGGCAATAAAGGCACGCAGATCCTCGCCGCACAAGCTCAGCAGATCGCGGCCTTGCGCCCACGCCACCAATGCCGCCAAATCGCGGCGATAGGCATCGCGTGTGTGCGCAGAGCTCTGCCGCTCAACTGCAAGAAAAGCAAGAAAGTCGTCGATGTCCGGAGTCAACGCCATCTTCGTTGCCTGCTTCCGCTTGCGAAAGCAAGCGCGTCACTGAAACCGCTGCAACGCCGCGGCCAGGGCTTCACCCATCATGCGCAAAAACAGGGTGCCCATCCCGGGGTAAAAACGATTGCCGTCGCAGCTGCCAACGGCCACCAAACCAAACCCGGGCAATACCAGCAAGGCGGTGCTTTGCACATCATCGGCGCGCACACCGTACAACAGCGTGTTCTTGTCGGGATGCAGGCGGCCGCAAATCGGCTCGGGGTTGCCCATGATGTCGCGGAAGGTGGCCAGCCGCGGGCTGTCGGCGGCAATGACCTGCAACCAGTCGGCATCGTCAATCGCCGCCACCGGATGAAACAGCACGAACCGCACCAAGTCACCGTGAAAATCTTCGGCCAGTGCAGCCGCCATCGCCCGCAGGGTGTCGGCGGCGCTGGTTTGCTTCATCAACGCCAGGGTCAGCTGGTGGGCGCGCACCGCCAGCCGTTCATTGTCCTGCGCGGTGGCGAACAATTCATGCAGGCGCTGATTCAACTCGCGATTTTTTTCGCGCAGGATTTCCAGCTGATAGCTGGCCAGCGACGCCGTGGCCCCGCTTTCGCGGGGTACCACCAGGCTTTGTGCCAGATCGGGGAACTGCTGCAAAAAAACCGGATGTCGACGCAACCATGTGGCCACTTCGTGCGCGCCCAGCTTTTCGGTAATACCGTCAAATTCCATCGTCACAACCATTCCCCTTCAAACACAAATGTGGCCGGGCCGGCCATGCGCATCGTATCGGCTTGTGTATCCGAACAGATTTGCAAACATCCACCCGGCAACTGCACGGTCACTTGCGCATCGTGCTGCACACGCCCGCGCCGGGCCAGCACCGCCACCGCCGCACACGCGCCACTGCCGCAGGCCAGGGTTTCACCCACGCCGCGCTCGAACACGCGCAAGCGAATTTGGGTGGGCGAAAGCACCTGTGCAAACCCGATATTGGCCGACTGTGGAAATACGGCGCTCGCTTGCAACAGTGGCCCGAGACGCAGCACATCCGCACTGGCCACATCGTCCACTTCGATCACCGCATGCGGGTTGCCCATCGACACCGCACCGAACTGCACCATCTCGGCGCCAACATGCAGCGTGTAGAGGCTGCTTGCTTCGAACCCATGCAGCGGAATCTGTGCCGGCGCAAACCGCGCCGGGCCCATGTCAATCACAAACCCACCGTGGCCATCGTGCTCGACTGCGTGCCGGCCAGCAGGGCTTTCGATAACGAAGCGGCCCTGTGCCGGGGCTGCGCCATCACGCACCAGCCACGCGGCCACGCAGCGCGCGCCATTGCCGCATTGGCCAGAGGCCGAGCCGTCCGCATTCCAGATGCGATAGCTGGCCACGGCATCGGCCCCGGCAGCATCTTCGATGGTCAATAGTTGATCGCAGCCCACGCCGGTATGCCGGTCTGCCAAACGCGTGCATAGCTCAGCAGAGGGTGCGGCCACGCCGTGACGCAAATCCAGCAGCACAAAATCATTGCCCGCACCGTGCATTTTGCTGAACCGCATGGCTGCTGCGCTCACTCTTGCGAGGTGTGCGCACCCGATTGCGGAGCCCCTGGGCGGGTGTCCGTGGGCGGGGCGTCTGCAGGTGCGACAGGAGTGGATGCCGGTTTTTTATCGGGCATCACCAAGGGGCCTTTATTGCCGCAGGCAGCAAGGGCAGTGAGCAACAGGGCGAGAAGTACGATGCGCTTAGTCATCCGTGCAGTGTAGCGGCGGCTCCGGCGGCTGTCGCGGCTCCGGTCTGCACCACAGCCACAGGGTCACCAGGGCCATGCAGCCGATGCTGATAGCGGCCATCCATGGGCGTGATACGAAGTAGGCCATGGACAGGGAGGAGATCGACATCATCGCGCTGGCGATCCATTTGGCTTTGCGGGTGACGGCCCCGTTCTGTTCCCAATCGAGGATGGCGCGGCCAAAGGTGGGATGCGCCACCAGCCAACCGCGCAAACGATCCGACCCACGGGTGGCGGCGAATGCCGACAGCAGGATGAACGGTACCGTGGGCATCACCGGCAGCACTGCGCCAATGATGCCCAGGATCAGGCTGACCCACGCCAGCAGTGCCCAGAGGAAGCGGGTCATGTGGCGGGGCCAATCCCCAACTGCTCCAACATGAAGGCATACAGTTCCGCCTGCTCGCGGTAGCGGCGGAAGCGGCCGGATTTGCCGCCGTGGCCGGCTTCCATATTGGTGCGAAACACCACCGGGTGGCTGGCTGTGTTCACATCGCGCAGACGCGCCACATATTTGGCCGGCTCCCAATATTGCACCTGCGAATCCCACAGGCCGGTGCCGATGAACATGGCCGGATAGGCTTGCGCGTGCAGGTTGTCATACGGCGAATACGTCAGCATGTAATCGTAGAACGGCTTGTCTTCCGGGTTGCCCCATTCGTCGTATTCGTTGGTGGTCAACGGAATGCTGGGATCCAGCATGGTTGTCACCACATCCACAAACGGGACTTGCGAGAGGATCACCCGATAGTTTTCGGGTGCCATGTTGGCGATCGCCCCCATCAACAAGCCGCCGGCGCTGCCTCCATGCGCAGCCACGCGACCGGATGCGGCATAGCCTTCTTTCACCAGGAAGTCGGTGACATCGATAAAGTCGGTGAAGGTGTTTTGTTTGTGCAGCAGCCTGCCGGCTTCATACCACGCGCGGCCCATTTCCTGGCCGCCGCGAACATGTGCAATCGCATAAGCCATGCCGCGGTCGAGCAGGCTGACAATCGTGGGTGAAAAGCCAGGGTCCATCGACAAGCCATAACTGCCATACGCATATTGCAACAGCGCGGCGGTGCCGTTCTTCTGGAAGCCTGTTTTATAGACGATGGATACCGGGATGTGCGTGCCGTCGCGGGCAGTCGCCCACAGGCGTTCGGTGACGTACT
>Ga0066479_1000219_pt1 | contig 19775 bp, 15 predicted proteins | sample LakWasM117_HOW13_2_FD_59555 | JGI IMG/M metagenome (GOLD analysis project Ga0066479, IMG submission 59555) | Freshwater sediment methanotrophic microbial communities from Lake Washington under simulated oxygen tension - Sediment Metagenome 117_HOW13 | ecosystem: Environmental > Aquatic >... | reverse complement strand
CTGCGCCGCGTGCTGCACCATGTGGGCCATCGCAGCGCATTCGGCAAACGCTTGGTCGAACAACCGCTGATGCGCAACGTCATCGCCGATCTGGTGCTGGAATCCGAAGCCGCCACCGCCCTGGCGCTGCGCGTGGCTGGTGCGGTGGATCGTGCCGCGCACAACAAGCACGAAGCCGCATTGGCGCGGGTGGCCACCGCCATCGGCAAATTCTGGGTGTGCAAACGCGCATCCACGGTGGCCGCCGAAGCGCAGGAATGTTTCGGCGGGATCGGCTACATCGAAGACTCGCAGATGCCGCGCTTGTTTCGGCAATCCCCGCTCAACGCGATCTGGGAAGGCTGCAGCAATATCCAATGCCTCGACGTGCTGCGCGCGCTGGCGCGCGAACCGGAAACCCTGCACGCACTGCGCGCCGAGCTCGAACAGGCGAAAGGCGTTGATGCGCATTTCGATGCCGCATTCGAGGCCGGCATGGCGATGCTGGCCGGCCCCGTGGATCAAGCCGACGCGCGCCGCCTGGTCGAACGCATGGCACTGCTGCTGCAAGGCGCAACCCTGCTGCGTGCACACAATCCGCTGGCCTCTGACTGGTGCGCCAGCCGCTTGGCACCAGCGCATGCAGCCAGCTTTGGCACGTTGGCATCCACGGCCAGCATTGATGCCGCGCTGGTGCGTGTGGGGGGTTAGCCGCCCTTTCATCAAGCAATTGCATCCTCATCAACCGTCAGCCCGAAGCCGTCTTCAAGCACTTCGCAAAATTGCAGGTGGGCCAAGAAATTTTTCCAGCGCATGCAGGTTGCGCGTTGATCCACTCTTGGTGACGCCAAAATGCAGTTCGCCGCCGGTGATACTGGCAAGGCCCGCGCGCATCTGGAAAAGAACGGCACCCCCATCGGGTCGCTGGACATACTGATCGCCAGCCACGCATTGGCACTGGGCGTAGTGCTGGTGACCAACAACCTGCGCGAATTCAAGCGCGTGCCGAGCTTGCGGCTTGCGAATTGGGTTTAACCCAGCTCAAGCCCCCCCGCATCGTCCCCGTCTCCAGCCAGCATTGGTGCCAGGGCAGCGCTTCCCGTAGCAGGTGCGGGGCCACTTCGTCGCGCCTATCCTTGTTTCGTCGCAAAACGCTTGCCGCACCGGGCGCACGCTTGCATCGTGCAAACCGCTGCAGGTGCAGCGTTCTACAGGCGCAACGACTGTGATGAAAACCCTGGCTCTCCTGCTGCTGTGGTGCCTGCTATGGGTGCTGTGCTGGCCACTGGCGCTGCTTGCGCTGGTGTTGTGGCCACTGCTGTGGCTGCTGGCATTGCCGTTCCGGCTGGTGGGCATCACGTTTTCGGCGCTGTTCGCATTTTTGCATGCGCTGCTGATGCTGCCGGCGCGGCTGCTGGGTGGGGCGATGCGCACCACAGGAACTGCTTGATTTAAACGCTGCGAAACCAACAGATTTGATTGCTGACTCATAAAGTCACTTCGTCGTCAATATTGACGAATATCCGTGGGGGGTAGTTTGCTGCCTTCACTTTTGGGGGCGGGGTAATGTTTCGGGGAATGAGGGTTGCAATTTCAGTAGTATTATTGATCGGTTCTGTTGGATCCGCTTTTGCGGATGGGCCAAAAAATCTCAATTCAGTAATTGTGCATGGAACTACAATAGATGGCTGGAAAGTAATATGCTCAGGCTCGGCTTGCGGTAATATTGTTTTCGAAAACACAATCCGGTACAACACCAACCAGCCTGAAATGGGAGAGGCTGGCGGCGGCGTATCACTCAACGTCGACAAGGAACAATTCTGTGCGATGCTGGCCAAAGATAAGCCTTCAGGTTGTAATTTGGCAGTGCCACCCGCATCTCCTGGTATCGTAATGTTTGGGCAACCCGCCTGGCAGCCTAATGGTTGCGGTCTTGGTGGATGGAAGGACGCCCTGCTGAGCGCGGTTGCAGGTTTTGCAGGAGGACACAACTATTCCGGTGAACTGGATGCGCCGCGTGACGGCGTCAGCTTTCTGGCCGCTTGCAATGAACATGATCGGTGCTATGCGGCAGCTGAGGGAAAAGCAGGTTGCGACACGGCATTTCAACTCAATATGTATGCCCAATGTGGAGGTGATGCACTCTGTGATGGCTGGGCTGATGTGTATGCCGGTATTGTTAAGGTTTCCAGTGCGGCGGAAAAAACATACAACAGTTCAGTTGAGGATCGAAGTTGCGCTTTATTTGCAAAAGACATGCGCAGTAATGGATGTAGGGCGTAAATGATGAAGCCTTTAATGTTTCCACTGGTGCTGTGCGCGTTATTGATGATTGGTTGTAAAGGGAAGGCAGGGGAAGTTGCCAAGCCAATCAAGCATACTTCTGCTCAACACGATGCGGCCGTTGCACATTCAAACATGAAGGGGGGTAAGTCCCCTCATGCTCTTGGCGCAAGCTATGCCAATGATCCGCGCTTCAAGGCGGAAACTTGGGATGCTTTGCTGGCCGCATTGACGCCGGATGAGCGGACTTACCTTGATCGCCTGAATACCGAGTATTTCGGTGTTTTGGCGTACAACGACGCTTCCGAGCTGAAAATGATGCGTCAATTGGGGATGCCGTTGCCTCAGGATTTTCTGGCGGCGGCCAAGCTGAGCGATGCGGAATTGAAGGCAATGGTCGATGCGGGTGATCCCATGGCCAAGCTGCTGTACCCCAATCGCCAACTTGATAATGCCATCTTGGCCATCAATGGATTAGATGAAAGCAAGCTGCGCAATGGTGATGATCCGCGCGCAGCGATTGCGCTGCCCGTTTATGTCGAGATTTCTGCGGCAATGCGAGGCAGTAATAATCCTTTTGCGATATATACGAATGGCAGGATGCAGTACTCCTTGAGCACGGATCACCCGCCAGAATATTTGGCGGGTGCCATTTTTGCGGCATCCGCGAAGGGTGACCGCCGTGCTACCCGCATTTTCAATGACTTTGCGCAGGCGCATCCCGGCATGAGTAATACCACGATCATGCAAATCTTCAGTGGTTACGTCACCGATTACCGTAAAAATTAGTATTTGTTGAATTTTCAAGATACCTAGGGGCTTCGAATGAGGCCCCTTTTTCTTTCCCGCGCTATCATGCACGCCCCGCCGCGCCATTTGCACTGCCATGACTGACGACATCCGCAACAACATCAGCCGCCAACAGGCCGAAGCCGCGGTGCGCACGCTGCTGCAATGGGCCGGCGATGACCCCAGCCGCGAGGGGCTGCTGGACACGCCACGCCGGGTGGCCAAGGCCTACGAAGAGTGGTTTGGCGGCTATACGCTGGATGCCGATGCCTACATGGCGCGTACCTTCGAGGAGGTGGGCGGCTACGACGAAATGGTGGTGCTGCGTGATATCGAGTACGAAAGCCATTGCGAACACCACATGGCGCCGATCATCGGCAAGGTGCACGTGGGCTATCTGCCGGCGGGCAAGGTGGTGGGCATCAGCAAGCTGGCGCGGGTGGTCGAGGCCTATGCCAAGCGCTTTCAGGTGCAGGAAAAAATGACCGCACAAATTGCCGACTGCATCCAGCGTGCGCTGCAACCACGCGGGGTGGGTGTGGTGGTGGTGGGTGCGCACGAGTGCATGACCACCCGCGGCGTGCACAAGCGCGGGGTGAGCATGGTCACCAGCAAGATGCTGGGCAGCTTCCGCGAGGATGCGCGCACCCGCAGCGAGTTCTTGAAGCTGATCGAAATGTCCGGCGGGCGGTAATCGGGTTGCAGCTCTGATTTATCCGGGTAATAATAGACTCCACATTCAGGAGTCTGCCCCGTGCTCAACCCATCCCTGCGCTGTACTGCATTTTCCGGCCCCAACCGCATCGCCACCGGCGAGCTGCGGCATGTGGCCTTGAAGGCCAAGCAGGCATTCGACTTGCACCCGCAGCGTCCGGTGTTGATTTTTGAAGATGCCAGCGGCGGGCAATTGGACCTGCCGTTGGAACTGCCCGCCGCCGATCTGTTGCGGCTGGTCGCGCAGCCGTTGCTGCGCCAAGCCGACCCCCCCGCGCCACCGCGCAAACCGGGCCGGCCCAAACTGGGCGTGGTGGCACGCGAAGTGACCTTGTTGCCGCGCCATTGGGATTGGCTGGCCGCACAACCGGGCGGCGCGTCGGTGGCACTGCGCAAACTGGTGGAAGCGGCGCGCAAGGTGGTGTCCGAAGAGGATCAGCGCCGCGCCTCACAAGAAGCTACCTACCGCTTCATGCAGGTGATGGCCGGCAATGAAGCCGGCTTCGAAGACGCCGCACGCGCCTTGTTTGCCGGCGATAACCACCGCTTTGAGGTGCTCATCCAGTCGTGGCCGGACGATGTGCGCGATCACGTCAGTTTACTGTCGGTGGATGCGTTTGCCGGGTAGGTGATGACACCGGAAATCACCAAGTAATCACCAAGTAATCCCCAAGCAGCCGCTTGGGCATCCTCAAGACATCGACCCCTGCATCGGACATCCATTTGAACGCCATCCCCCATCCCGGTGCGCGCAAGGCCGCGCTGATGTTCATCTTCATCACCGTGTTGATCGACGTGCTGGCATTTGGCGTGATCATCCCGGTACTGCCACATCTGGTGCAGCAATTCGTGGGGGGCGATCTGTCCACCGCCGCGTATTGGACCGGGTTGTTCAGCTTCACCTTTGCGCTGGTGCAGTTTTTCAGTGCGCCCATACAAGGCGCGCTGTCCGACCGGTTCGGGCGGCGGCCGGTGATCTTGTTGTCGTGCTTGGGGCTAGGTGCCGATTTCGTGTTCATGGCACTGGCACCTTCACTGGCATGGCTATTTGTGGGGCGCTTGATCAGTGCGGTCACTGCCGCCAGTTTCAGTACCGCCAATGCCTATATCGCCGATGTGACTTCACCCGAGCAACGCGCCAAGAGTTTCGGCATGATCGGCGCGGCGTTCGGGCTGGGCTTTATCGTGGGTCCGTTGATTGGTGGCGTGCTGGGCGATATCAACCAGCGCCTGCCGTTCTGGTTTGCGGCGTGCTTGTCGTTGCTGAATTTCTGCTACGGCCTGTTTGTGCTGCCCGAATCGCTGCCGCCGGAAAAACGCTGCGTCAGCTTTGATTGGAAGCACGCCAAGCCGCTGGGCGGCGTGCAATTGCTGCGCGAAAATCCGCGTATCTGGGGGCTGGTGGCGGTGGTGTTCATTGCCAATTTCGCCCATTACGTCTATCCCAGTACCTTCGTACTGTTTGCCGATGCCGCCTATGGCTGGAAGGAAAAACAGGCCGGTTATGTGCTGGCCTTGGTCGGCGTGCTCAGCGTCATCGTCAATGTCGGGCTGATCGGGCGGGTAGTCAAAGCCTTGGGTGAACGCCGCGCACTGCTGCTGGGCTTGTGCTGCGGGGTAGCCGGCTTTCTGATCTATGGCGTGGCACCGGTGGGCTGGATGTTCTTGATCGGCATGCCGATCAGCGCCCTATGGGCCATCGCCGGACCGGCCACGCAAGCGCTGATTACCCGGCAAGTCCCGGCCGATGCGCAGGGCCGCATCCAAGGTGCGATGAGCGGGCTGGTGTCGCTGGCCGGCGTCGTTGCACCCTTGGTCTATACCGCTGCGTTCGGCTTTTTCATCGGCCCGCATACCCCTGTGCATCTACCCGGAATCGCCTTCCTGATCGCCTCGGCCTTGCTGGCGGTAGCGGCGTTCGTGGCTTGGCGGTTTACCGATGCGGTGCATTTGCTGGCAAGCCCGCAACCGCGTGCAGACTCCACGGAAGTGGAACCGGCGGCCTGATTTGCAAGCGGCGGGCATGGCTTTCGGCAGGTGGGTGCGGGCGGGCAGGTGGGTACGATGCAAGCTCACCCTGCGTCCTGGAGTTGTCGATGAAGCACCGTTTGCTGGCCCTTGCCCTGTCGTCTGTGTTGTTGGCTGGGGGCGCCTATGCCCAAAGCGGCTCACCGAATATCCCCGCGCCACAGGATGTGGCCTATCCCGGCACCATCAAATTGGAAGTCGATGCCACCAACCTCAGCCAGCGCATCATCAAGGTCAAGGAAACCATCCCCGCGCAGGCCGGCCCGCTGACCCTGCTGTATCCGATGTGGGTGCCGGGTGGGCACACGCCACGCAATGCCATCGACAAGATTGCCGGCATCACCTTCAAGGCCAATGGCCAGAAGCTAGACTGGACGCGCGACACGCTGGACGTGGCCGCGTTCCATATCAACGTGCCGGCGGGGGCCACCGAGATCACCGCCGAGTTCGATTTCCTCACCCCCACCAGCGGCGCGCAGGGGCGGGTGGTGATGACGCCCAACATGCTGAACGTGCAGTTCCTGTCCACGGTGCTGTACCCGGCCGGGCATTACATGCATCAGATCATGATGGATCCGCATGTGACGTATCCAGCCGGCTGGACGGCGTTCACCGCGCTGGATGAAGCCGGCCGCAGCGGCGATACCGTGAACTACAAGGCGGTGCCGTTCGATATCTTGGTGGATTCGCCGGTGTACGCCGGCCGCTACACCAAGAACATCGACCTGACCCCGGCCGGCAGCACCGTGCCGGTGAAGTTGGGTGTGGTGGCCGATGCCGCCAAGTACCTGGAAACCAAGCCCAAGCAGATCGAGCAGCACAAGGCGATGGTCGAACAAGCGCTGAAGTTGTACGGCGCGCAGCATTACAACCACTACCAATTCCTGTTCTCGCTATCGGACCAGATGGGTGGCAACGGGCTGGAGCACCAGCGCTCCAGCGAAAATGGCGTGGGCACCGACTACTTCACCGGTTGGAACGAGAAGACCGGCTTCACCGACCTGCTGGCGCACGAATACACCCACAGCTGGAACGGCAAATACCGCCGTGGCAAGGATTTGTGGGTGCCCAATCTCAACACGCCGATGCAAGACAGCCTGCTGTGGGTGTACGAGGGGCAAACCCAATATTGGGGCAATGTGTTGGCCGCGCGCAGCGGCATGCGCCCGCTGCCGGCCTCGATCGACGCGCTGGCGCTGGTGGCGGCCACCTATGCCGAAAACCGCCCGGGCCTGCGTTGGCGCAACATCCAGGACACCACCAACGATCCCATCATCGCCAGCCGTGCGCCGCGTGCGTATCGCAATTACCAGATGAGCGAGGATTACTACTCCGGTGGGCAGATGATCTGGCTGGAAGCCGACGCGCTGATTCGCGCCAAAACCGGCGGCAAGAAGTCGCTGGACGATTTCGCCAAGGGCTTTTTCGGCGTCAACAACGGCGAGTGGGAAACGCAGAACACCTACACCTTCGATGACGTGGTGGGCGTGCTCAACGGCGTGCTGCCGTATGACTGGGCCAGCTTCCTGCGCGAGCGACTGGACGGCAAACACGGCCTCACCGATGGCATTGAAGCCGCCGGTTGGCGCTTGGTCTACAAGGACACCCCCAGCGCCTTCGCCAAGGCCAATGCGCGTTGGGGCGGCGCGGATTTCGTGTACTCGCTAGGCCTGAGCATCGGCAAGGACGGCAGCATTGGCGATGTGCGCTGGGACAGCCCGGCCTTCAACGCCGGCATCGGCAGCGGGGCCAGCGTGGTGGCAGTCAATGGTCAGGCCTACGACAAGGATCTGCTGGAAGACGCGGTGAAAGCCGCCAAAGACGGCAAGGCCCCGATCGAGTTGATGCTGAAGGAATTCGACCGCTACCGTACGGTGAAGCTGGACTATCACGGCGGCCTGCGCTACCCGCAACTGGAGCGCATCTCCGGCAAGCCGGATTACCTGACGCCAATTTTGACCGCCAGGAAATAATCCAGACGGCTTCGAATACACAACAAGGCCCGCGCAAGCGGGCTTTGTTGCAACCCGAAACGAACCCCGCAGAACCGAGCGAATTGAGTGTGCTCAATTGCCTCCGTCGCTTTTCAACGTCATCCGGTCCAGCACCCACATCGTGGGGCGGGTATCGCCGGTAAACCACACGCAGATGTCGGTGCGGGCGGGCGGGTTGTGCAAGGGGGCGCGCAAGCTGACAAAGCCATCGGCATCGGGCGTGGCCGGCAGTGGCACGCTGGCCAGCAGCGGGCCGTCGCAACCGGCGTGCAGTTGCAGTTCGCCGTGCACGGTTTTGGCCGGTTTGAAGGTGCGGTGTGATTCGTCGCCGGCCAGTTGGAAGAAATACGGGATGCGCCCGGCACGCACTTCAATACTGTCGATGCCCGCCAATGCGGCCTGTTTCCATGACCAGCACGGGTTGAAGATATCGACGTTGAACACCGCACGCGGGCCCACGCGCGGGCCGTCGTCTTCCAGCCGCAGCATCAATTGCCCGGTGCACATCGCCACCTCTTCATCGCTGCGGGTCAACAGCGATGCGCCGCTGAGTTGCAGGGTAGTGGCCGGTGCCAGTGCGTGCTGGTCGAAAAACAATTGCGCGTTGAGTGTGGCGGGCAGTGGCAGTTGCAGCGCGGCGAAGTACTGCGGCGAGCTGGCGCTGGGCGCGCTGCCATCGGTGGTGTAGCGCAGGGTGTAGCCCAGCGGCGATTGCAGGGTTATCTGTGCGGTATTGGCCGCCGCACCCGGCTGGAGTTCCGATTGTGCCTGGAATGGCGTTTGCGCATAGCCGATGCCTGCGTGTTGCCAGCGCGGCAACATGGCCGGCAAACGTTGCAGGAAGCTGGCGTAATCGCGTGCCTGTTCGGGTGACCACGCCACTTCCGCCAGTGCGGCGATGCGTGGGAACAACGCATGTTGCACGCGCGCCATGCTGCGCATGTGCTCGGTCCACACGTTGGCCTGCACGCCCAGGATATGCGTGGCCTGTTTTGCGTCCAGCGCCTTGGGCACCGGCTCGAAGGCATACACCTGCGCCAGTGGAATGGTGGCGGGGCGGCCCGGCGGTTCCTCGGCTGAGGTGGTTTGCAGATAGTCCAGATACAAGGTGTCTGAAGGCGTCATCACCACGTCGTGACCTTTCTTTGCCGCATCGATACCACCCGCGGTGCCGCGCCAGCTCATCACGGTGGCCGATGCCGGCAATTTGCCTTGCAGAATTTCATCCCAACCGATCAGGCGTTTGCCGTGCGCAGCGAGTGTCTTTTCCAACCGCGCCACCATCCATGCTTGCAAGCCGGCTGCATTTTTCACACCCAATTTGCGCATGCGCGCCTGCATCCTGGGTGAGGCGTTCCATTGGTCTTTCACCGCTTCATCGCCACCCACATGGACAAACTTGCCGGGAAAGAGGGTGGCCACCTGGGTCAACACGGCATCCAAAAACTGCATCGTGCTGTCATCGGCATTGAACAGGTTTTTGTTGACGCCCCATTCGTTGGATACCGCGATCGGTGCGCCGGAGACACCCAGTTGCGGGTAGGCGGAAATGGCCGCGGTGGCATGGCCGGGGATATCCACTTCCGGCACCACATCGATATGCCGAGACGCGGCATGGGCCACCACCTCGCGGATTTGTGCTTCGGTGTAGAAGCCGCAATACGGCACCGGCGCGCCGGTGCCGGCATCGATGCCACCATCACCGGCGGGCATGCGGCAGCCACCGACCGAAGTCAGCTTCGGCCAGCCCGGTACTGGCAAGCGCCAGCCTTGGTCGTCGGTGAGGTGCCAATGAAAGGTGTCGAGTTTCAATTGCGCCATTGCATCGAGCAATTGCTTGATCTCATCGACACTCTGGAAATGCCGCGCCGAATCCAGCATCACCCCGCGCCAACCAAAGCGCGGGGCATCGTCGATATGCAGGGCGGGCAATTGCACGCTGCGTGCATCGGCCGCGCCGGAGGTCAGCAGTTGCGCCAGAGTGACGGCGCCGTAGTACAAGCCCTTGCCGGAGCCTGCCAGCACGCGCACGCCACCTGCATCCACATCCAGCGTGTAGGCATCGGGTGAGACCCATGTGCGGCTGTGATCGAGGGCAAATGCAATCTTGCCTTGGCTGCTGCCGTCTTCGCTCAAATCCAGCGGCAATGGCCAGCCATCACCCAGCATCGCTTGGAATTGAGCGCCCACCGCGCGCACCACTTCGCCATCTCCGGTGCGCACTGCGGTTTGTGTGGTCACCACAAAACTACCTTGCAATTGCACGATCTGCGCAGGCTGCGGGATCAGCTTGGGGATCACGCTGCCGGCATCGGTGGCGCGTGTTGGCGCGGCGGCCAACAGGGCCAGTGCAAGCGCGGAGTTCAAGCAGGCGGTGCGGGTGGTCATGGTGGACTCCTTGCGGGATACCGCGAGTGTAGCGGGCAAAAAAAAGGGGCCCGGGTTGCGGGCCCCGAAGGGAGGGTCACGCCAATGAAACAGGGGGAGTGATCAGAACTTGAAGCGGAAGTTCAGGTAGTACTGGCGACCGTTCTGGTAGATGCCACGCGGCTGATCCTTGTTGTCGGCGTAGTAGCGCAGCTTCTCATTGGTCAGGTTCATGCCGTCCAGCGACACACTGAAGTTGTCATTGAAGGTCCAGCCCACCGATGCGGACACCGATTGCGTGTTGTCTTGATTGAACGCCGAGCGCCGATCCAGCCCGTTGAAGAAATGCGAGCGATAGTTGTAGGCGATGCGTGCATTCAGATGGCTGTTCTCGTAGTAGCCCACCAGATTGAACACATTGCGTGATGCACCCACCAGCGGCTTGCCATTGCTTTCTGCGGCATCGGTAAACGACACGTTGGCATTGATGCCGAAGTTTTCGCCAAGCGGCTGCTCCACCGCCAGCTCCAGGCCCTTCACCGAGCCCTTGGTGTTGATCGGCGAGGTGACAAGGTAGTTCCCCATGTAGCCATTCGGGTGGGCTTGATCGAAGGTCAGAAATTGCTGTGTGCTCTGGCCTTGCCCGATGTAACTGCCCAGATCCATGTAGTACACGCTTGCCGAAAGCAGGGCACGTGGTGCGTAGTACCACTCCAGCGCGGCATCGAAATTGGTGGAGCGGATCGGGCGCAGGTTGGGGTTGCTGGAGGAGCCGCCGCCCACGTCGTTCGGGCTGGCAGGGGGTGACAAGCTCAGGCCGCCGGCAAGCGCTGAGTAATCCGGCCGCGCAATCGTCTTGGTTGCGGCGACACGCGCCACCAGCGTGTCGCTGAGGTCGAACTTGAAGTTCAGCGTGGGCAGTACGTCGGTGTAACTGTTGCTGACGATTTGCGGCGTATAAATGCCGAATGCCGAGCCCTGGATCGCGCCAGGCGTGGCGGTGGTACCGCCGGCCAGATACTGCAATACATCCTGCGTGGTCTTGACCAGTCGCACGCCGATATTGCCGTTCCAGCGATCACCTTCCAGATTGAATTGGACGTAGGCGGCCTTGGTCTTTTCCTGCAAGCCGAATTCATACACCGGATAGCGGCGGCCTACCGGGTCGCGCGTGGTCAGCTGGTTGTAGGTGTGCATATCGCTGGCGGAGTAGTACCAGACATTGCTCGGGAAGGCACCGCCAAAGCCGCTGCCGAAGCCGCCCGGATAGTTCTGGAACGTCGATGGGAAGTTGGCCGGATCCGCCGGCGAGCGCGTACCCACCGGGCACCAGTTGGTCTGTGACCAGTCGAACCCGACCACATTGCCGCTGCTGTCGATGCACGCCGGTCCCTGTGCAATCACGTTTTCCGACGAACGATCGTGATTGGTGAAGCGCACGCCGAATTCGAGTGAACTCAGTGCCCCCTTGTCGACGAAATATTCGGCATCGATCTGGCCCCACTTGTCCTTGTCCACGATGTCGAGATTTTGCAGGCCGAAAATCCAGTCCAGCGCCAGATTGGGCTGCGGTGCAGCGGTGGATTCATTGAGCGAGAACGAGGCAGCATTCTTGATGCCGTTCAATCCCCACGATGCGCCGGTGCCACCCACGCGCCACTCCGCCACATCCTGCGTGGGTGTTTCACCATGGCCGGTGGAGGTGCCCAGTTTGAATTTGAGGCTCAACGCATCGCTGGCCTTCCAATCGGCATCCAGTGCCAGGTAGGTGGTGCTGGCCTTTTCATCCGGGCGCGCAATCATGTCGTACAGGCCGTATTGGCTGCCTGCTGCACCCGGAATGGTGGCGCTCACCAAGGTGTTGTTGCGCACCACATAGCCGGCTGCCGGTGCAATGCCGGCACCGATGGTGCGCGGGTTGTACAGCAGATAATTGCGGTTGTAGTTGGAAGCGTTGAGCTTGGAGACAAACCCGGACAGGTCAATGCTGAAGTTGTCGGTGGGCTTGAATTGCACTTCCAGCAAACCGCCACGGCGCTCGCGCTTTTGTTCGAACAGCGCCGCGCCGATCATGCGTGGATACCACACGCCATTGAGGTCGGGGTGGGCGTCAGCAACCGGTTTGGTGGGGTCACCCGCTTTGTTGGAAATCTGGTCGTAGCCCAATACTTCCACGCCGTCACGGCGCAGGCTGCGGTTTTCGTCGAACACCTGCAGCAAGATGCCAGCGGTGGAGGCGGCATTGCGATAGTTCAGCAGTGCGCTGAATTGTGAGTCGGTCTTGCCCGGCAAGTCGGAGTACACGCCACCAATCGACACATTGCCGGTGAACTGTTTGGCAAATTCCACCGGTTGCCGGGTTTTGATATCCACCGTTCCGGTCACGCCACCTTCCGGCAATTTGGCCTGATAGGTTTTGTGCACAATCACTTGACTGACCAAGGTGGAAGGCAGCAGGGTGTAACTCACGCTGCGGCCGGCGTTATCGCTTTGATTGAGCACGAACCAGTCACCCGACGATACCGAGTGTCCATTGATCTGGGTCAGCGTCAGGCTGGGGTTGGTGCCACGCATCGACACCCGGTCGTTTTCATCGAAGCCACCTTCGCTGGCACCTGCCGAGCTGATCGTCACCCCGGGCAGACGTTGCAGTGAGTCGGCCACATTCTTGTCGGGCATTTTGCCGATGTCTTCGGCACTCACCACCTCAACATGCGCCTTGGCTTCACGCTTCACGTCGAGTGATTTTTCCATCGCGCCACGGATGCCGGTGACCACCACCGCATCGAGGTCTTTGGCTTTCTGATCGGCCGGCTTGTCTTGTGCTGCGGCGATACCGGACACGCTCAGCGCGGCCACGATACTCAACGCCAATACGTTCTTGCGGACTTGCATGGTTGTCTCTCCAGGGCAGTGGTGGCACCCGATCCCGCTCTCCTTCGGGCCTGGTGCATGGGGTCAGTTGGTGGTGGCCGGTCTTGGTGCGGCCTGTGCTCGGTGATCGCGTGCGTGCAGGTGTTGCAGGTACCAGCTCGCCGCACCGAGTACGCCGAGCTTTTCGTTTTCAACCAGGCGCACCGGAATGCGCTCTTGCACGGCGCGCATGGCGCCTTTGTCCACCAGCCGTGCGTGAAACTCGCTGCGCGGCAGGAAGTCGATGAGTTGCGGTACCACACCGCCAGCCACATACACGCTGTGCGCGCTGGTGATCATGGCAAGATCCCCGATCACGCTGCCCAGCACGCCGCAGAACAGCAACACCGCTTCCAGTGCGAGGGCTTCGTCATGGTGTGCGGCCAGCACGATCTGCGCCGGTGTCTGCAAGCCGGCTGGCCTGCCTTGCAATTCGGCCAATGCACGGTACACATTCACCAGCCCGGGACCGGACAGCAACTGTTCGGTGCAGACATGGCGAGAGCCCTGCTGGCGCAACCACGTCAGGATTGCCATCTCGCGGGCATTGCCCGGCGCAAAGGCCGCCATGCCGGCTTCAGTGGGTAACACCACTGCACCGTATCCGGCGGGAATGCACACCGCCGCACCCAGGCCGGTGCCCGCACCCACCACCAGTACCGGGCCGGTGGTGGGTGCGGGCACGTCCGGCGTGAGCAGGCGGGTGTCTGCTGCAGCCAAGCGGCCCACGCCATGTGCGGCGGCGGCGAAGTCATTGACCACGTGCAGTTCGCGCAGATGCAGGCTGTCGCGCAGCTCGGCCAGCTTGATCCGCCACGGCAGATTGGAGTTGATGACCTCGTCATCCAGCACCACGCCGGCGCTGGCAATCACCATGCAGCCGATGCCTTCACGCGCCGGATGGTCTTCCACGAAGTCGGCCAGGATCGCCGCCAGGCTGGGGTAATCGGCGCAGGGGTAGCGCTGCCAGGACAAGACCTGCAGTTCGCCATTGGCATCGCCGCGCACGACCGCCACGCGGGCATTGGTGCCGCCCACATCGGCGGCAATGAAGCATTGCTGTGCTGGCGCAATGGCCCGTGTGGCGCATGTCATCGTCGCCATCATCACGTCCCCTGCAATGCCTGCTGCCTCACCCATGCCCACCTTCCCCTCGTGCTGGGTACCGACTCTGCATGCAAATAGACAACGATGTCAACAGGGCGACATGAAATTTTCACGAGAGCGTCGTATTCAGGAAAATTCCCTCCATTCATATTTAAAAACAAAGCGATATGAGGCCTTCTGCGTGCGCACGGGGGGCTTGCCGTGGTCTTGACGGGCGCTGATCCGGGAGCCGCACGGCGCACAATCCCGGTGCTTGACTTGTCTTGCGCGTCAATTCATTGTCGAACAGGACAAACCCTGTCCGCTGCTATCGTCCGCATTGCCCTCGGAGCGCCCGCCACCATGTCCACTGTGTCCACTGCGGTTCCCGCGCGAACCAACTATGGTGCTATTGCCATTGTCGGCGCGCTGTTTTTCATCTTCGGCTTCGTCACCTGGCTCAACGGGCCGCTGATCGGGTTTGCCAAGCTGGCGTTCAACGTCGATGACACGCTGGCCTTCCTGATCCCCAGCGCGTTCTATCTCTCGTACTTTTTCCTCGCGCTGCCGTCGTCGGCCATCCTGCGCAGGACCGGCATGAAAAAAGGCATGGCGCTGGGTCTGTTTGCAATGGCGGCAGGTGCATTCGTGTTCGGCCAATACACCACCGGCCGCGTGTATGCCGGCGCGGTGACCGGCGTCTTCATCATCGGTGCCGGGCTTGCGCTTTTGCAGACCGCATCCAACCCCTACATCAGCATTCTGGGCCCGATTGAAGGTGCCGCGCAGCGCATTGCGATGATGGGGATCTGCAACAAATTGGCGGGCATGGCGGCGCCGTTCGTCATCGGTACCCTGGTGATGCACGGCATGGGCGATCTCAGCGCGCAAGTGGCCGGTGCCGATGCTGCCGGCAAAGAACAATTGCTCAACGACTTTGCCGCGCGCGTGCATGACCCGTACATGGCATTGGCGGGTTTGTTGGCGCTGCTTGCGGTGGGGATTTTTTTCTCGCCATTGCCGGAGCTGCGCGCGGAGGATGTGAATTCGGAAACCGCAAGCACATCCAAAAAATCCAGCATCTTGCAGTACCCGCATGTGTGGCTGGGTGCGCTGTGCATCTTCATGTATGTGGGCGCCGAAGTGATGGCCGGTGATGCCATCGGCACCTATGGCGCGGGCTTTGGCCTGTTGCCGGATCAAACCAAATTCTTCACCTCGTTCACGTTGTTCGGCATGTTGCTGGGCTATGTGGTGGGCTTGCTGGTGATTCCACACTTCGTTTCGCAGTCGCGCTATCTGGCGTTTTCCTCGTTGCTGGGCGTTGCCTTGACGATTGCGGCGTATGCCACCACCGGGATGGCCTCGGTGGCCTGCGTGGCGGCACTGGGTTTTGCCAATGCAATGATGTGGCCGGCGATTTTCCCGCTGGCCATTCAAGGGCTGGGGCGCTTTACCGAGCGCGGTTCGGCCTTGTTGATCATGGGCATTTCCGGTGGCGCGGTGATCCCGCAATTGTTCGTGCACCTGAAAGAAACCATGCACTTCCAGCTGGTGTTCGCGCTGCTGATGGTGCCGTGCTACCTCTACATTTTGTATTTCGGCACACGCGGCCATAACGTGGGCCGGCGCTGAGGAATCACCGTGCGTAAATCCACCATCAAGGATGTTGCCGCGCGCGCACAGGTCTCGCTGAAGACCGTGTCGCGGGTGATCAACGACGAAACCGGCGTGCACGAGCGCACCCGCGAACGGGTGTGCAAGGCGATCGCCGAGCTGGCCTACCAACCGGATCCGTCGGCACGCAGTCTGCGCAGCGCGCAGTCCTATGCCATCGGGTTGCTGTACGACAACCCCAATCCGTACTACGTGATCGCGATGCAAAACGGCGTGCTCTCGGTCTGCCGCGACACCGGCTACGGCCTGCAGATCCACCCGTGCGATGCCACCTCGCCCACGCTGGCCAACGAGATTGTGCAACTGGTGGCCAATGCGCGGCTGGCCGGCATCGTGCTGGCCCCGCCGATGTCGGAAAACCAGGCGCTGGTGGAGATCCTGACGGCGCACGGCATTCGCCTGGTGCGGATTGTCTCTGCCTCCAAGGACCCACAAGACGGCAGCGCATGCATCTATGTGGATGACCGCGACGCCGCCTACGCCATCACCGAGCACTTGATTCAATTGGGCCATCAACGCATCGGGTTTTTGTGGGGTGGAAAATCCCACGGCTCATCGTGGGAGCGCTACAACGGGTATGCCGATGCGCTGACCGATTACGGCATCGCTTTGGATGACGCACTGGTGGTGGAGGGCGATTATTCGTTCGACGATGGCTTCCGGGGTGCGCGCAAATTATTGGCACTGCCGCAGCGGCCCACGGCGATATTCGGCAGCAACGACGAAATCGCTGCCGGGGTGTTGGCGGCGGCCCGCGCCGGCGGGCTCAATGTGCCGTATGACCTGTCGATTGCCGGCTTCGAAGACAGCCCGTTCTCCAAACAAAGCTGGCCCGCCCTGACCACCGCCAAGCAGGCCACCGAAGACATCGGCCGGCTGGCCGCACGCCGCCTGCTGGCCGATATCCGCGAGCAAGCACTGACCGTGCAAGCCAATACCGGGATCAACCCGGAACTGGTGGTGCGCGGTTCGACCGCGCCGCCGCGTCCCCATTCCTGACCCCTCACACCCCCATCAAGCACACCCCCATGCCCGCCCCCGACAGTACCTGGATGCACACCGAGGCCGCCGAAGCGGCCACCGCCGTTGCCCGTCAATTTGCCGCCAACGCGGCCACCATCGACGCCCTGGTGGAACGCCTGCGCGCGCAGCCGCCGCGCTTTATCGTCACCTGCGCACGCGGCAGCTCCGACCACGCCGCCACCTACGGCAAATACCTGTTTGAAACCACACTGGGGCTGGTGACGGCCTCGGCCTCGCCGTCGGTGGGTTCGGTATATGCGGTGCAGCCGCACATGCAGGGCGCGCTGTTTGTCGCCATTTCGCAATCGGGCAAAAGCCCGGACCTGCTGCGCAATGCGGAAATCGCCAAGGCCGGTGGTGCTTATGTGGTGGCGCTGGTGAACGTGGTGGATTCGCCGCTGGCCACACTCGCCGACACCGTGCTGCCGCTGCACGCCGGCCCGGAAAACAGCGTGGCTGCGACCAAGAGTTACCTGTGTTCGCTGGCCGCATTGCTGCAATTGACCGCGCACTGGAGTGGCGATGCCAAACTGCTGGCCGCAGTCGATGCCCTGCCCGACGCGATGCGCGCCGCGTGGGCGCAAGATTGGTCAGAGCTGGTCTCCGGTTTGCGCTTGGCACGGCAGATGTTTGTGCTGGGGCGCGGCCTGGGGCTGGCTGCCGCACAGGAAGCGGCGCTGAAATTCAAGGAAACCTGCGGCCTGCATGCCGAAGCGTTTTCGTCGGCCGAAGTGAAGCACGGGCCGATGGCCATCGTGGGCCCGGATTTCCCGGTGCTGGCGTTCGCCCAGGACGATGACACCGGCGATAGCACCGCCGCAGTGGCGGCAGAATTTCGCAAGCGCGGTGCGCCGGTGTGGCTTGCCAGTAGCGGCGAAGCTGGCCCGGGCATCCTGCCGCTGCCGGTGTCCCCGCATCCTGCGCTCACGCCCATCCTCACCGTACAAGCGTTCTATGCGGTGGCCAATGCACTGTCACTGGCGCGGGGCTTTGATCCGGATGTCCCGCCGCATTTGAACAAGGTGACGGAAACGGTATGAGCACCTTGGTCTTCCACAACGGTTCCATCCTTACCGAACGCGGCTTTGAAACCGATGCCTGCGTGCTGGTGGAAGACGGCCATATCGTTGCCGTGCTGCATGGCCCGCCACCGGCCAGTGGCAGGCACATCGACTTGCACGGTGGCGCTTTGGTGCCCGGCTTCATCGACGTGCAGGTCAATGGCGGTGGCGGCGTGTTGTTCAACAACGAGACCAGCGTCGAAGCACTGGCCGCGATTGCGCGCGCGCACCGCACGTTCGGCACCACCGGCATGTTGCCTACCTTGATCAGTGACGATGCCGACGTCATGCGGCGTGCAATTGCCGCCACCCACGACGCCATCGCGCAAGGCGTGCCGGGTATTTTGGGCATCCATCTGGAAGGCCCGTATCTGGCCTCCGCACGCAAAGGCACCCACAACGCAAACAAGTTCCGGGTACCGGATGCCGATGACATCGCGATGGCCACGGCGCTGGATAATGGCGTCACCGTCATCACCCTGGCCCCCGAATGCGTGCCCACACACGGCATTGCTGCGATGGTGGAACGTGGCGCGATCGTGTGTACCGGCCACACCGCCGCGGATTACGCGCAAACCCGCGCCGGGCTGGAGGCCGGCATCACCGGCTTCACCCATTTGTTCAACGCGATGACCCCGATGCAAGGCCGCGAACCCGGCGTGGTGGGCGCAGCGCTGGACGATGCCAACAGCTGGGTGGGCGTGATTGTGGATGGCGTGCATGTGCACCCGGCCAGCCTGCGCGTGGCGATTGCGGCCAAGCCGCGTGGCAAGGTGGTGCTGGTGACCGATGCGATGCCGATGGTGGGCAGCGATGACCCCGGCTTTGATCTCTACGGCGAAACCATTACTGCAGTCGATGGCGTGGTACGCAATGCCGCCGGCTCGCTGGCCGGCAGCGCACTGGACATGGCCAGCGCAGTGCGCAATACGGTGCACTTGCTGGGGCTGCCATTGGAGGAAGCCTGCCGCATGGCCGCGCAATACCCGGCCGAATGGATTGGCCTAGGCCATCAACTGGGCCGCATCGCGCCCGGCTACCGCGCTGATTTGGTATTGCTGGATGCCGATGTGCGCGTGCAGCGCAGTTGGATTGCCGGGCTGGAGTAAACCTCATGCGTGACGGGCGTGCTGCCCGCCGCGCTGGTTCACCCAGAAGCCCACCACCGCAACCGCCAGTACGATCCCTTGTGCAAGCAAGGTCTGCCATGTCGGAAACAGCCCCAGCCAGTCGATCCGCGGCGCATTTACGATGCCAAGACTCACCCAGCCTGCTTCCTGCAGTGCGGCGACACCCTTGCCGGCCAACACCACCGCCAGTACCGCAATCAGGATTGAACTCCAATTGAAGAATTTGCCGATCGGCAGGCGCATGCCAAGTTTCAGCAATCCCCACGCAATCAGCGTCAACACCCCAACACCTGTCGCCAAACCGCCAACAATCGCGTGCGCATCTTCTGGTGTCCACATCGCCGCATAAAACAGGATGGTTTCAAACACCTCGCGATACACCGCCACAAACGCCAGCACGAACAGGAACAGCATCGAGCGCCGCCCCAGTGCTGCCGACATGCGTTCCTGCAAGTACTGCTGCCAACGCCCGGCCAAACTCTTTTGGTGCATCCAGATACCCACACTCAGCAGCACCAGCGCCGCAAACACCGACGACACGCCTTCGGTCAGCTCGCGATTGGTGCCGCTGATATCAATCAGCCAGGTGGCCAGCGCCCACGTGAGACCCCCCGCCAGCAGCGCCAACAACCAACCTGCATGCACCCACGGCAGCGCTTCCCGGCGTTCGCTGCGGCGCAGGAAGGCAATCATGCCCACCACCACCAGCAATGCCTCCAGACCTTCGCGCA
>Ga0066479_1000218_pt1 | contig 19968 bp, 13 predicted proteins | sample LakWasM117_HOW13_2_FD_59555 | JGI IMG/M metagenome (GOLD analysis project Ga0066479, IMG submission 59555) | Freshwater sediment methanotrophic microbial communities from Lake Washington under simulated oxygen tension - Sediment Metagenome 117_HOW13 | ecosystem: Environmental > Aquatic >... | reverse complement strand
CTTCAAGAACGCGCTGACCACGCTGCCCATGGGCGGCGGCAAGGGCGGCTCGGACTTCGATCCCAAGGGCAAGAGCCCCGCTGAAGTCATGCGCTTTTGCCAGGCCTTCGTCACCGAGCTGTTCCGCCACGTGGGCCCGGACACCGACGTGCCGGCAGGCGACATCGGCGTGGGCGGCCGCGAAGTGGGCTTCATGGCCGGCATGTACAAGAAGCTGTCCAACAGCGCCGCCAGCGTGTTCACGGGCAAGGGCCTGTCCTTCGGCGGCTCGCTGATCCGCCCCGAAGCCACCGGCTACGGCACCGTCTACTTCGCCCAGGAAATGCTGGCCACGCGCGGCCAGTCCTTCGCAGGCAAGACCGTCTCCGTCTCGGGTTCGGGCAACGTGGCCCAGTACGCCGTGGAGAAGGCCCTGCAACTGGGCGCCAAGGTGGTGTCGGTCTCCGACTCCTCGGGCACCGTGTATGACCAGGACGGCTTCACCACCGAGAAGCTGGCCATCCTGATGGATGTGAAAAATCACCGCTACGGCCGCGTGGACGAGTACGCCAAGCTGGTGGGCGCCGAGTTCCTGCGCGGCAAGACGCCGTGGCACCTGAAGGTGGACGTGGCCCTGCCCTGCGCCACGCAGAACGAACTGACAGAGGAAGATGCCAAGGTGCTGATCGCCAACGGCGTGGTCTGCGTGGCCGAAGGCGCCAACATGCCCTCGACCATCGAAGCCGCCAAGGCCTTCGAGAAGGCCGGCGTGCTGTACGCACCGGGCAAGGCCAGCAACGCCGGTGGCGTGGCCACCTCGGGCCTGGAGATGAGCCAGAACGCGGCCCGCCTGTCCTGGCCCGCCGAGGAAGTCGATGCCCGCCTGCTGCAGATCATGCAAGGCATCCACGCCGCCTGCCTGAAGTACGGCAAGCGCGAGGACGGCACGGTCAGCTACATCGACGGCGCCAACATCGCCGGCTTCGTCAAGGTGGCCGACGCCATGCTGGCCCAGGGCGTGATCTGAGCATCAACGCTCCCCATCCCTGACGAAAGCCCATGCAGCCTGCTGCATGGGCTTTTTTCATGGCTGGCCCGCACCACAGAAAGCGCGACGGCCTTCGCTATTGACAGCCAATTCTCAGAATTGCTCAGATTCGCCGGCCAACGGGAGAGGACACTCAGCGCGCCCTGTCTCCACCCCCGTTCCCCATGCTCCCTGGACCCATCACCAAAGCGCTGCTCGTCGGCGCCGCTGCCCTGTCGCTGGGCAATGCCTTCGCCTACGAATCCCTCGGCTTCAAACCCGATCTGGATGTCAACGGCAACTGCAGATCCACGACTGACACGACGCCTTCATCGCCCTACTATTTTTTCTCCGCACAGATGGTCGGCGGCACCACCCGCTGCGGCACCGACAGCAACGGCTGGATGAGCTTTCGAATCAGTGGCTCGGCCTATCCCTTTGCATCCTGGTCGGTGTCGGCTCTCACCGGAAAGATCAATTTCCAATCCTTCGTGATGCGCAACAGCACGGCCAATCCGTTGCAACTGACCATCACATCGGGCGCCGTGACGTACACCAAGACGGCACCGGTGGGCATCTCCACCATTGCGCTGGACGAGCCCATCACCAACAGCAGCACCGTGAAAATCACTTTCTCGGCCGCCGACATTGTGGGTGCGGCTCTGCAGTCCGTTTCCGTCGAGCCCTTCATTCCCCTGAGCATCAGCCCCTCGACCTTGCCCAGCCCCCAGGTCGGCAGCCTGTACTCCCGGACACTGACGGCAACCGGCGGCCTGGGCGCACCCTACACGTTTGCACTGCAAAGCGGAGCGCTGCCTGCAGGACTTGAACTGGACCCCGCCACAGGCACGATCAGCGGCACGCCCACGGCCGCAGGCAGCACCTCGTTCACGATCCGGGTCACCGACAGCAAAGCCAATACGCTGGACCACAGCTACACGCTCAATCCCATCAAGATCCCCGAGCCCCAGGCAGCCACCGTGACCGCGGCGCCGACAGCCGTCGCTGTGGGCGAAACCACCACCCTGGCCCTGAGCGGCGGCATAGGCAATGCCGTCCCCGCCTTCCAGCTCCTGAGCGGGCCATGTACGGTCAGCGGCAACCAGCTGACCGGCACGGCCACCGGCACCTGCGTCGTGCGGGGGACCAAGGCCAGCAGCGATCCCTTGAACTACGCAGCCGCAACCGGCACCGTCTCCGTGACTGTTCTCGGCCTCACACAGCACGCCGATGGAACGAGCAGGACACAGTTCACGCAAGGCCAGCCCAATGGCACCTGCACCTTCCGCCATGTCGCATTCACCAGCGCCCTGCCCGGCCCCTTGCCCGCCGGCTTCACGGCCGTTCCCGACATGCCCAGGCCCGTGCTGGAGTTTGAGACCCGGGACTGCACCGTCGGCGACACGCTGACCATGCAGGTGACGCATGCAGACGTGCCCGCAGGTGCCGTTCTGCTGAAATGGAAGCCGCTGGCAACGCCTGCCCAGTGGGTGAAGATTTCCAGCTTCAATGGTGGCACTGCCAGCTACACCGTCACGGACGGCGGCGATGGCGACGATGACGGAGCCCAGGACGGCGCCATCCTCGACCCCGTGGTCGTGGCCATGCCTGCGGCAGCCGCCACCACCACCGCAGTGCCCACCCTGTCGCAGTGGTGCCTGATAGCCATGTCGGCCCTGCTGGCCCTGTTCGGCATGACCCGGATGCGGCGCCGCCAGGTCTGACGCGTGCGCTCCATTGCGGGCCGTGCCAGGCGATCAGAAGCCGGCCCGGCCTGCCCACGGGCCGAAGGCAACGTGTTTGCGCACGCTGCCTTTTTGCCTGCCTGCGACCTGTTCCTGCTACCTGTTCCTGCTACCTGTCGCGCACCGCATCGGCCAGCGCCGCCCAGGCCTTGAGCGTCAGCGCATGCGTGAAGGCCGCGCCCGCCACCGGGTGCGATGACAGCTTGACCACCACCATCTGCGCGGCCGGGTTCACGTGGATGAACTGGCCGTGTATGCCGGCGGCCTCGTAGGCGCCGTCGGCGTTGTGCAGCACCCACCACTGGTTGCGGTAGCTGTAGCCGGGCCGCGCGGCCTGGATGCCGCGGAACTTGAACTGCTCGCGGTCGCCGCCGCGCGCAATGTCGTCCAGCACCGCCTTGTCGAAGATCTTGTGGCCGTTGAAGCTGCCGCCCAGGCGCAGCATCTCGCCCACGCTCGCCAGGTCACGCGCCGTGGCGTTCAGGCCCGCGCCCTGCAGCGGCGTGCCGGTGCTGTCCACCATCACATAGGCGTCTTCCTGCATGCCCAGCTTCTGCCAGATGTTCTCGCTCATGAGATCGCTCCAGCGCCGGCCCGTGACGCGCGAGACGATCCAGCCCAGCACCTCGGAATGCACGGTGCGGTAGACAAAGCCCTCGCCATGCGTGCCTTCCTTGGGCAGCGTCTTGAGGAAGTCGTAGACATTGGTCGGCCCCGCGTAGCCGGGCGGACGCGGCAGCATGCCCGAGGCCCAGGAGTAGCCGAAGATCTCGGTCTTGGGGTCGGTGTAGTCCTCGCGAAAGCGCACGGCGCCCGTCATGTCCATGACCTGGCGCACCGTCATGTCGCCCCAGGCCGAGCCTTCCAGCTCGGGCACGTACTTCGTCACCAGCGCCTGGGGGTCGATGCGCCCTTCGTGGGCCAGTTGCGCGGCCATCAGGCCGGTGAACGACTTGGTGACCGAGAACAGCAGGTGCGGCGAGCTGGCCTGCATCTGGTTCTGGTAGCGCTCGAAGACCACCCGCCCCTTGTGCAGCACCACGATGGCGTCGGTATAGGTGCGGTCCAGCCACTGGTCCACGGTGACGGGCTGGCCCTTGTCGTCGTCAAAGCGCAGGCCGCCCAGGGCCATGGGCGCTTCGGGCAGGGCCCTGGGCGCCGCCGCGCCGCGACGGATGTTCTGCGTGGGCTGGATTTCGCGCAGGTGCTGCACCACCCAGCGCAGTTGCGGATAGCGGTAGCCGTTGGACACGTCCACACGCTTGTCTGCGACCGGCGGAAAGCCCTGCATCAGCCCCAGTTGCTCCAGGCGCACGCTGTCGGGCGGCGGCAGCGCGGGTGCTGCCGGGGCCTGGGCTGCAGCCCAGCCGGGCAGCAGCGCCAGCAGGGTCATGGCATGCCAGGAACGCCGAAAGAGCTGACTGACCATCGCTGTCTCCTTGATTTTTTGGAAACAGCCAGTCTTGCAGAAAGACCCTTGCGGGTCATGGGTGTTCGCCCACCCGCAGGCCGGCGGGCTGTCGTCTGCGCGACGCCTGTTTCAGCGGCGCATCAGGGCGGAATCGCACCAGCGCTGGGCGACCTGGGGCGAAGTCATGCAGACCGTGTCGTGCGTCACCGTGGTCACGGCGCGCTCCAGCAGCTGGATGTCGGCCTCGTGCTGGCGCGCCACATGCGGGTCCTCGAAGAAGATCACGCGCTGGCAGCGGCGGTCCAGCACCAGGTCGGCGATCTGCGCATCGCCGCCCAGCGGGCCGCTGTTGTAGCGGTCCACCCAGGGCCGGTCCTCGGGCCAGCCATGGCTCCAAGCCATTTCGTTGAGGCGCTGGCCCGTGGTGCCCGTGCCCACGCGCCGGCCAAAGCGCGACAGCAGCTCGAAGTTGCGCGCCGCGAAATCCAGCATCGTGGGCTTGAGCGCATCGTGGGCGATCAGCGCCAGCGTCTGCTGCGCATAGTCATGGAAGCGCTGCGCGCCCGCATCCCTGGGAAGGCCGGCATGGATGCGCTCCATCTCGATCCAGTCGCGCGCCGAGGCCACGGTGGACAGGAAGGGCTTGCCGTGGATCACGCATTGGCGCTTGAGCGCCACGGCCTCGGGGAAGATGGAGGACGGATCGACCGGGTCGGTCAGATAAATGGCGCCGTCAATCGTGCGCTCGTCGCCTTCCACGCCCACCACCTCGGCCACCAGCTTCATCAGCCCGCCTTCGCGGCCATAGGGATAGCGGCGCAGGCCCCGGTAGGACGCCAGCATGCCGGCGGCCTGGATGGCGTCGAAGGTACGGCCCACGGCATGCAGGCCCAGCTGCAGCTCGCGGATGCCGGACTCGCAGGCGCGCAGCCAGCCGAACAGTGCGGCATCCTCGGTTTGGTGGTGGATTCGGTTGGCGGCCAGGCCCAGGCGTATCGGCATACAGGTTCACTCATCAACAGTGGGGAGAGGTCCGCATCGCGTTGTCGGCCCGCGAACCAGCGGCAAGAATAGCGCCAATCCATGACAGCGCCGGCCCGCAGGGCAGCGGCGCTGAACTTTTGGCCGGCCCGTGCATCCATTGTTGCGTCATGCCCTCAATGCTTCCCTTTCTGTGGCCCCGAAGGCGCCTGCACCGGATCACGGCGGCGCTGGGCGTGGCCGCGCTGCTGGCGGCCAGCGGCTGCTCCGTGCTGGACACCAAGCAGCGCGAATGGATCTTCCAGCCCAGCGACCGCAGCTGGCCCGGCGCCAACACGGCCGGCATGGAAGATGTCTGGATCGACATGCCAGCGCAGGACGGCGCCCGCCTGCATGCGCTGTGGCTGCCCCAGCCGGCCACGGCCGGCAACGCCCCCGTGCTGCTGTACCTGCATGGCGCGCGCTGGAACGTTGCCGGCTCCTCGCCGCGCATCCGGCGGCTGCACGAACTGGGCTTTTCGGTGCTGGCCATCGACTACCGGGGCTTTGGCAAGAGCAGCGCCGGCCTGCCGTCCGAGGAATCGGCCGCCGAGGACGCACGCGCAGGCTGGGACTGGCTGGGCCGGCACGCTCCGGACCGGCCGCGCTTCATCTTCGGCCATTCACTGGGCGGCGCCATCGCCATCGACCTGGCGCGCAGCGTCCAGGATGAGGCCGGCGTCATGGTCGAGGCCACCTTCACCAGCATTCCCGACGTGGTCCGCAGCTTCCGCTGGGGCTGGCTGCCCGTGGGGCCGCTGATCACGCAGCGCTTTGCCTCCATCGACAAGGTGGCCGGCATAGGCTCGCCGCTGCTGGTCGTGCACGGCAGCGCCGACCCGCTGATCCCCGCCACGCTGGGCCGCCAGCTTTTCGACGCTGCCAGCGAGCCCAAGCGCTTCGTACTCATCGAAGGCGGCAACCACCACAACACCCAGTCGCGCGCCATGGAGCAATACCGGCAGGCGCTGGACGAGCTGTTCGGGCTGCGCCTGCTCGCACAGGCGCCCACCGCGCCAACTGCTGTACATCAGGTATTGCGCTAACATCTGCGTCTGCGGTGCAGGCCGCCCCCGGACCCGCGGGAAGGGTTGAACCCACCTGTATGCGCCCCTGCGGCGCGTTCTTTCTTGCCACAGCCTTTGTGCTGCCAGATTGCGGGTCGTTGGCCTCAGGGGCCTGTTCACACGGATCCAGGGATCGCGTTGCCCAGCTCCAGGGTCGTATGCAAGGCGCCCGCGCGCCGCAAGGCTCATGCCTTGCAAGTGCGGGCAACGCCGCAGACGGCCCTGGAGCTGGGCAACCCGTAGGGAAGCTGCATGCCAGCTCGCCACTCATCGTTGCGCTCCTTGTGCGTGTGGGCACACGCACGGCGTCGCACGCCTTGATTGGCAAGCTGGCATACAGCTTCGCGACCCTGGATCCGTGTGAACAGGCCCCTTGCACGGAGGTATCCCTGTGAAACGCATCCCCGCCCGGCCCGACATGGGCCATCTCAAGAAACAGGCCAAGCAACTGCTGGCCGCCTATCGCGCAGGCTCGGCCCAGGCCATGGAGTCCTTGCGCTCCCACCTGCCAGCAGCCAAAGGTCTTGCCGATGAGGCGCTCGCCGCCAAGGACCTGCGGCTGCACGACGCCCAGTCCTGCGTGGCGCGCGAGCACGGTTTCGCTTCATGGAGCGAGCTGTCAGGCTACGTCGAGGCATGCCAGCGCCTGGCGGCGGACCCCGAGAAATCCCGGCTGCACTGGCTGGCCCTGGTCTATGCCGGCGATGTGGCGGGCGGCACGCACCGCGCGCAGCCTGCGCTGGCCCGGCGCCTGCTGGACGAGCGGCCGGAACTGGCGGGCAGTGATGGCAGTGATCCCTGGGTGGCCTGCGCCACCGGCAATCTGGCCGTGCTGCGCGAGGCCGGGCGCAACGACCCCGGCTGGCTGCGCCGTGCAGGCGGGCCGTTGGCGCTGCCGCCGCTGATGGCCGTCACCCATTCCTGCCTGTTGCGCCTGCCCGAATTCACCGAGCACCTGCACGCATGCGCGCGCTGGCTGCTGGACGCGGGCGCCGACCCGCTGCAGACCATAGGCAACCGCTGGCCACCCGCCTCGCTGCAGTCCCCCTCCGATACCGAGCGGCTGTCGGCCCTCTATGGCGCAGCAGGCCAGAACCATGATGCGCAACTGACGCAGATGCTGCTGCAGGCCGGTGCCGACCCCAACGACGGCGAATCGCTCTACCACTCGCTGGAAGGCACGCCCGCCAGCCGCGAATGCACACGGCTGCTGCTGCAAGCCGGCGCACGCGTGGACGGCAGCAATGCCCTGTTCCGCGTGCTGGACCTGGACGATGTGCAGGCCCTGCGCCTGCTGCTGGACCACGGCGCCGATCCGAACGAGGACAACGGCCAGGGCGAATGGGGCCGCCCGCTGCTGTGGGCCATCCGCCGGCGCCGCTCGCCCGCCCATGTGCAGGCGCTGCTGGATGCCGGCGCCGATCCGTCGGTCCGCACGCCGCAGGGCCTGAGTGCCGCTGCACTGGCGCGGCGCTTTGGCCTGGCCGACGTGGCCGCCCTGCTGGAACAGGCGGCGGGCAGCGAGCCCACCACGCCGCAGGAGCAGCTTCTGGCCGCCTGCGCCGTGGGCGACGCAGCACAGGCCCGCCGTCTTGCCGCAGCCCACCCCGGGCTGCTCCAGGGCCTGGCGCCCGAACAACTGCGCATGCTGCCCGAACTGGCGGCCCTGGGCTGCATGGACGCCGTGCGCTGCATGGTGGAACTGGGCTGGCCCATCGCCGCGCGCGGCGGCGACTGGGATGCCTCCGCACTGAACCAGGCCGTGTTCCGTGGCGATGCCGCCATGGCGCGCTTCCTACTGGAGCACGGCGCACAGTGGACCGAATGCCACGCCTATGGCGACAACTGCGCAGGCACCCTGTGCTGGGCATCGCTGAACCGGCCCGAATCCACGGAACCCGGCGGCGGCGACTGGCTGAGCTGCGCCCAGGCCCTCATCGACCACGGCATGCCCCTGGCCAGGCCCGACCCCGAGGCGCCCGGCTGCGTGCTCATCGACGGAAGCCGGCAGCGGTATCCGGAGGAGATCGCGGATCTGCTGCTGGGGGTGGCTGCCGGCTGAAGGCCCTCAGTCCCGGCTGGCCTGCCAGCGCCGCAGCACGAAACCCGCCCACAGCGCCGTGAACACGGCCGCGCCAAAGACCCAGCCCGACAGCGCGCCCGCCATGCTGCCCGACAGCAGCGTGCCAATGGTGCAGCCCAGCCCCGTCATGGCACCCCAGCCCAGCAAGGCCCCACCGGCCAGGCCGCGTGCCGCATCGCGCCAGGTGGGGCGGCGCGGCGTCCACTGGCGGCTGGCCACGGCAGCGCCCCAGGCACCGGCCACCAGGCCCAGCAGCAGCACGGCATGGGGCGTGAGCAGGCTGTTGAGTACGGCGGTGGCGCAGCCACCCAGGGTGTCGAGGCCGTGCAGGCGCTCGGGCACCCAGCCGCCCGCCTGGGCCCAGCCGCGCACGGTGCTGCCCAGCGTGGTGGTCACGCCCAGCGGCCGCATGCGCACGATGGCGGCGGCCGCGATCAGGCCCACGGCCAGGCCGCCCAGCGCGGCGTTCCAGCGGCCTTGCCACAGCGACAGCCACAGCTGGCGCAGGCCCGGTGGCTGCGCCGGTTCTGCCGCAGGCCGGGGCTGTGCACGGCCCGAGCGCCCATGAATGCGCCAGACCCAGGCCGCCAGCAGGCCCAGCACGGCAAGTTGCAGCGCCAGCGCGCCGCCATAGCCCAGATGGGCCGGCAGCCAGATGACGGGCGCATCGGCAATGGCCAGGCTGTACAGCGGGTTCCAGCTGCGAAACCCCAGCACGAAGCCCAGGCCCGTGCCGACCAGGGCAAAGGGCGCCACGGGCGAGCCCTCGCCCAGCCGGTACCAGTGGGCGCTGATGCACGAGCCCGAGACCGACATGCCCGCGCCAAAGGCCAGGCCCGCAAGGACCAGCACCCAGCTCACGGGACCTATGTGCATGTCAGGCGGCAACTGGCCCGGCTGGGGCACGGCCACCCAGCTGCCCAGCACCACGGTCATGCCCGCCGAGCCCACGGCCAGCGCCAGCAGGATGGAGAGCACGCCGCGCGGATCGCCGAACTCGAACCAGTCGCGCGCATGGCAGTAAAAGCAAAAGCGCGAGCGCTGCAGCACCAGCCCCAGCAGCAGGCCCAGCGCCAGCGCAAAGACCAGGGTGCGCCCGCCGCCTTGCAGCTGCAGCTGCGCCGCCACAGGCCAGGCTGCGGCCAGCACGGCGGCCAAGGGCAGCCATCTGGTCCAGTCCCTTGCCCTGTGCCTGCCATTCACGTTCTGCGTGTGCTCACCGGTCACGCTTGTCATTCCTGCCCCCTTTGTTGCCATCCACGCATAAAAAAAGGGGCCCGCAGTCTGCGGGCCCCAAAGGAGCCGAGCTTTTGCCAAAGCCACTCGTCACCACCCCTGATCCGTCGAACCAAGAGCACCGACACCCCTCGCCCGGCCCCCGCCTTCAAGACAGGTTGATCGACTGCAGGTTCATTTCGCGGCCCAGACCGTGCCGGCCGGGTTGTTGATCGGCACACCCACGGAGTTGCCGTATTCGGTCCACGAGCCGTCGTAGTTGCGCACCTGGTAGCCCAGGATCTTGGACAGCGCAAACCAGGTGTGGCTGGAGCGCTCGCCAATGCGGCAGTAGGTGATGACGGGCTTGCTGCCGTCGATGCCCACGCCCGCATAGAGCTTCTTGAGTTCTTCGGCGGACTTGAAGCTGCCGTCCTCGCGCACGGCCTGCCCCCAAGGCACGTTGACGGCACCGGGGATGTGGCCGGCGCGGATGGCCAGTTCCGGCACGCCGGCCGGGGCGAAGACCTTGCCCTGGTATTCGTCGGCCGAGCGGATGTCGACGAGCTTGGCGTCGCTGCGCCCCTCGGCCGAGGCCAGCGCATCGGTCAGGCGCGCGCGCAGCGCGGTATTGACCTTGCCCACGCGGTAGGTGGTGGCCGCATATTCCGGGGCGCGGTTGTTGAGGGGGCGGTTCTCGGCCTCCCACTTCTTGCGGCCGCCGTCCAGCAGCTTGACGTTCTGCACGCCATAGATGTCGAAGACCCAGGCCCCCCAGGCTGCGAACCAGTTGTTGGTATCGCCGTACAGCACGACCGTGTTGCCGTCCTTCACGCCGGCCTGGGACAGCAGCTTCTCGAACTGCTCCTTGCCCACGATGTCGCGGCGCACCTTGTCATTGAGGTCGTTGTGCCAAGAGAAGTTGACGGCGCCCGGCACATGGGAGCGTTCGTACAGGCCGGGGTTGACGCTGACCTCGACGATGCGCACATCGGCGCGGTTGAGGTTGGCCGCCAACCATTCGGTGCTGACCAGCGGGCCTTCGGGCACAGGCGCATTGGCATGGGCCGCACCACCGACCAGGGCCACGCTCCACAGCAGGGTGCACGCCCCCTGGCGCAGCGCGGCGGGAAGGGAGGAGAAAGCGGTCAGCGTTGCCATTGCGGTCCTTTGTTCACAGTTGCGTTGATCGGGTTGATTCCTCTGCAATGCAATGTAGGCAGGGCCCGGCCGGTTCCCAACTGCGCAATCCGCAGATGGATATGCACCGCCGGAACATGGACAGCGACACCCCTTGTTCTCTGCTACCCTCGGTCGCCTATGTCAGCGCCCCTGTCTCCCGCCGCCGCGCAAGCGCAGCCGGCCATGTCCCCCGTCCTGGTCGTCGTCCTGCTCGGCCTGCTGCTGGGACTGCAGCCGCTGGCCACCGACCTGTACCTGCCGGCCCTGCCGTCGATACAGGCGGCCTTCTCCACCCAGGTGTCCCAGGTGCAGCTCACGCTGACGGCGTTCCTGCTGGCCTTCGGCTGCTCGCAACTGGCCTGGGGGCCGCTGTCCGACCGCTTCGGGCGCCGGCCCATCCTGCTGGCGGGCATGTCCATCTACGTGCTGGCCGCGCTGGGCAGCGCCAGTGCCGAGACCATGGAGTCGCTGATCGCCTGGCGCGCGCTGCAGGGGGCATCGCTGGGCGCGGGAGTGATGTGTGCGCGCGCCATGGTGCGCGACCTGTTCGCGCCGCACCTGGGTGCCCAGGTCATGTCCAAGGCGCTGACCGGGCTGGGCGTGATCGCCTTCCTGAGCCCCGTCAGCGGCAGCCTGCTGGTGGATTCGCTGGGCTGGCGCTCGACCATGCTGGCCCAGGCGGTGATGGGTGCGCTGGCCCTGCTGCTGGTGGCCCTGCGCTTCACGGAGACACTGGCCCGCACCAATCCCACGGCGCTGCAGCCGCTGGCCCTGGCGCGCAACTGGATCACCATCTTGCGCCACCCGGGATTCCAGTCCTACCAGCTGCTGACCTGCTGCACCTATGCGGCCCTGTTCACCAACCTGGCCGCATCTTCCTTCACCTATATCCATGTGCTGGGCGTGAGCCGCACGGGCTACGGCCTGCTGATGGGCAGCAATGCGCTGTGCTACATCGCGGGCACCTTCCTGTGCCGCTGGCTGCTGCAGCGCATGGATGTGCGGCGCGCCGTGCAGATCGCCGGGCTGGCAAGCCTGCTGTCGGCCACGGCCATCGGCATTGCGGCGCTGGCCGGTGCGCGCAGCCTCTGGGCCTATGCCCTGCCCTTCTATATCTTCCAGATCGCCCATGGCGTGCACATGCCCTGCGGCCAGAGCAATGCCATCGCGCCCTTCCCGCAGTCGGCGGGCACGGCCTCGGCGCTCAACGGCTTCACCATGATGCTTATCGCCTTTGCCATGGGACACTGGCTGGGCCTGCACCTGGACGGCCAGTCCACCCGGCCCATGGCCTTCGGCATCTGGTTCTGGGGCGTGTGCACGGCCCTGGTCGCCTGGGGGCTGGTGCGCCGCCACGGCCGGGTCGATGGCCACCGCTGATTCCACTTTCCTGCGTTCCCGTTTCTCGAATGTCCACCGCTTCCCCGCTCCCCTGCCTGGCCATCGCCGGCCCCACCGCTTCCGGCAAGACCGCTGCCGCCCTGGCCCTGGCCAGGCTGCTGGCCGAACGCGGCCAGGCCGCAGAAATCATCAGCGTGGACTCGGCCCTGGTCTATCGCGGCATGGACATCGGCACGGCCAAGCCCACGCCCGAGGAACTGGCTGCCTGCCGCCATCACCTGATCGATATCCGCGACCCGCTGCAGGCCTACAGCGCGGCCGAATTCGTGCAGGACACGCAGCGCCTGGTGGCCGAGATCCGCGCGCGCGGCGCCCTGCCGCTGCTGGTGGGCGGCACCATGCTGTATTTCAAGGCCCTGCAGGACGGCATTGACGACATGCCGGCCGCCGACCCCGCCGTGCGCGAGCGGCTGGACGCACAGGCCGCGCAGATCGGCTGGCCCGCCATGCATGCGCTGCTGGCCCAGGTCGATCCCGCCACGGCCGCGCGCCTGGCGCCGGCCGACAGCCAGCGCATACAGCGCGCGCTGGAGGTTTGGCACGTGTCGGGCAAGCCGCTGTCCAGCTTTCATACGCGGGCGGGCAAGGATGCGGCACAGGGCCTGATCAGCCCCGGCGGCTTCTTCTCGCTGGAGCCGCAGGACCGCGCCTGGCTGCATGCGCGCATCGCCCAGCGCTTCGACGCCATGCTGGATGCCGGCTTCATCGACGAGGTGCAGCAACTGCGCGCGCGCGGCGACCTGCACCTGGACCTGCCCTCCATCCGCTGTGTGGGCTACCGCCAGGCCTGGGAATCGCTGGACGGCCTGTACTCCATGAACTCGCTGCGCGAACGCGGCATTGCCGCCACGCGCCAGCTGGCCAAGCGCCAGATCACCTGGCTGCGCAGCATGCCCGCCCGCCATGCCATTGCCTGCGATGCGCCCGATGCCCAGCAGCAACTGCTGCAGGCAGCGATGGCCGTGGTGGCTGCAGCAAACCAGGCCCGCAACGGCTGAACAGGAAACCGCCTTCATGACTGCCGCGCCCCAGGACAACACGCTGCTGACTCAGCCGCCGCTGCTTCAGGTCCAGGGCCTGGCGCGGCGCTACCGCAACGACGGCGGCACGGAAACCGCCGTCTTCGAGAACGTGGACTGCAGCGTGGCGCGCGGCGAGTTCGTGGCCATCGTGGGTGACTCGGGCGTGGGCAAGTCCACCTTTCTCAACTGCCTGGCCGGGCTCGATGAGTGGCAGCAGGGCCGCGTGCTGCACGAAGGCCAGGACCTGTCGGCCCTGGATGAAACCGGCCGCGCGCTGTGGCGGCGCAGCCATGTGGGCTTCGTGTTCCAGGCCTTCCATGTACTGCCCCATCTGGATGTCTGGCACAACGTGGCCCTGCCGCTGATGCTGCTGCAGCGGCTGGATGCGGCGGGCCGCCAGCGCGTGCAGCAACTGCTGCAGGCCGTCGGGCTGCAGGGGCTGGAGCAGCGCCTGCCCTGGCAGCTCAGCGGCGGCCAGCTGCAGCGCGTGGCCATTGCACGCGCCCTTGTCCACGGACCGGCCCTGCTGCTGGCCGACGAGCCCACGGGCAACCTGGACCCCGGCACGGCCGCACAGGTCATGGAACTGCTGCTGCAGCAGACCCGGGAACACCAGGCCGCCCTGGTGCTGGTCACGCACTCCATCGAGGCCGCGCGCCGTGCCGACCGCGTGCTGCGCCTGACCGCACAGGGCATGCAGCCCGCCTAGCGCCAAAGATCGCCCGCCCATGCTCGCCCTGCTTCGCACCTTTTCCTGGCAGGAGCTGCGCCAGCATCCCTGGCGCACGGCCACCGCCCTGGTGGCCATCATGCTGGGCGTGGCCCTGGGCTTTGCCGTGCATGTGATCAACCAGTCCGCGCTCGATGAGTTCTCGCGCGCCGTGCGCACGGTCAGCGGCCAGCCGGACCTGGAGCTGCGTGCCATGCAGGGCGGCCTGCCCGAATCGCTGTATGGCCGTGTTGCGCAGCAGCCCCAGGTCAGCCTGGCCGCACCCTGGATCGAAGCCACGGCCCTGGCCGGCACCGCCACGCCGGTGCAGTTGCGCGTGCTGGGCGGCGATGCGCTGCGGCTGGCGCCCGTGGCGCCTGCGCTCATGCCCCGGCTGTTCGATGGCGGCGGGCGGCTGGACCTGTTCGCGCCCGATGCGGTCTTCCTCAATGCAACGGCACTCGAAGCCCTGGGCCTGACGCCGGAGCAGGCGCGGCACACGCCCCTGCCATGGCAACTGGGCGGGCGCGCGCAGACCCTGCGCATCGCGGGCACGGTGGCCGCATCCGGCCCGCCACTGGCCGTGATGGACATCGGCGCGCTGCAGGACAGCCTGCAGCGCTGGGGCCAGGTGGACCGCATCGATGTGCTGCTGGCCGAAGGCGCCACGCGCGAGTCCCTGCTGGCCGAGCTGCGCCGCCTGCCCGACTGGCCCGCCCAGGCCCTGGCCAGCCGCCCCGGCGACGATCAGCAGCGAATTGCCGAGATGTCGCGCGCCTACCGCGTCAACCTCACGGTGCTGGCCCTGGTGGCGCTGTTCACGGGGGCGTTCCTGGTGTTCTCGGTGCTGGCGCTCAGCGTTGCCCAGCGCGCGCCGCAGTTCGCCCTGCTGGCCGTGCTGGGATTGACGCCGCGCCAGCGCCTGGGCCTGGTGCTGTTGGAATCGCTGCTGCTGGGCATGGTGGGCAGCGCGGCCGGCATTGCGCTGGGCGCGGGCCTGGCCTGGCTGGCCCTGCACCTGCTGGGCGGTGACCTGGGCGGCGGCTACTTTGCCGGCGTGCAGCCTGCACTGCAGTGGAGCGCCGGCGCCGCGCTGACCTTTGGCCTGCTGGGCGTGGCCGCCACCGTGGCTGGCGGCTGGTGGCCGGCGCGCCAGGCGATGGAGTTGCCGCCTGCGGCCACGCTCAAGGGCCAGGGCGCGGGCTCCGAACGCGCGGCGCGCGGCCTGCCGGCCCTGCTGCTGATGGCAGCCAGCGTGGCCCTGGCCTTTGTGCCGCCCGTGGCCGGCATTCCCCTGGCCGCCTATGCAGCCGTGGCCCTGCTGCTGCTGGGCGGCATGGCCGCCCTGCCCTGGTTGCTGGGTCAGCTGTTGCGCCTGGTGCCGCAATCGCTGCTGCGCCAGCCGCTGGCCCTGCTGCCCGTGGAACGCGCACGGCGCATGCGCCGCAGCACCACCGTGGCCGTGGGCGGCGTGGTGGCCAGCCTGAGCCTGGCCGTGGCACTGACCGTGATGGTGGCCAGCTTCAGGGACAGCATGATCGCCTGGCTGGACGCCGTGCTGCCCGCCCCGCTGTACCTGCGCACGGCCGGCAGCGCAGGCCGTGCCGATGCCGCGCCCCTGCCCGCCGATCTGGCCGCGCGCATTGCCGCCCTGCCTGGCGTGCAGCGCGCCCAGCCCATGCGCAGCACCAGCCTGTGGCTCAGCCCGGATCGCCCTGCCGTCAGCCTGCTGCTGCGTCCGCTGCATGGCCCCCAGGGCCAGCAGTTGCCGTGGATACAAGGCCCCGTGCAAGCGCCCGCTGGCAGCACGCCCGTCTATGTCAGTGAAGCCGTGGCCCAACTCTATGGCGCGCGGCCGGGCCAGGAGTGGCCGCTGCTGGCCCAGGCCCTGCCGTCGGAAGATTCCCGCGTGTTTGTGGCCGGCATCTGGCGCGACTATGTGCGCCAGTTCGGCGCCATCGCCATGGACTGGGACGACTACCAACGGCTCGCCAAGGGCAGCGCCAACACGGCAGGCCCCACCGAAATCGCCATCTGGCCGGACGGCGACGACACGGCCACGGCGCAACAGCTTCAGGCGCGCATCCAGTCGCTGCTGACCGGGCCGGGCGCCGCGCAGGCACTGGAGTTCGCCAGCAGCGGCGCGCTGCGCGAGCGCTCCATGCGCATCTTCGACCGCAGCTTTGCCGTGACCTACTGGCTGCAGGCCGTGGCCATCGGCATCGGCCTGTTCGGCATCGCGGCCAGCTTCAGCGCCCAGGTGCTGGCACGGCGCAAGGAATTCGGCCTGCTCGCCCACCTGGGCCTGACGCGGCGCGACATCCTGGCCGTGGTGGCCGGCGAAGGCATGGCCTGGACCACGGCAGGCGCCATCGCGGGCAGCCTGCTGGGCCTGGGCGTGGCCGTGATCCTGGTGCATGTGGTGAATCCGCAAAGCTTTCACTGGACCATGGAGCTGTCACTGCCGTGGTCCCGCCTTTTGGCGCTGGCTGCCAGCGTGATCGCAGCAGGCACGCTGACGGCCTGGCTGGCCGGGCGTGCGGCTGCAGGGCGCGAGGCGGTGCTGGCGGTCAAGGAGGATTGGTAAACCCCATCCCTCCGCGCAAACCGATAGCTTGCTAAAAATGAAAACGCATAATCAATTGTTAATTTTTCTTACAAGAGAATCATTTTCTATCTGATCATTTGCCCGACTTCGGCAGGAGCGCTTCCCATCTACAGGAGCGCCCTGCCTCAACAAAACAGCAGGCGCACCACAGCCTGTACTCGGGAGATCGGACTCATGGCAGGTTTCGGAAAACGTTGGGCGGCGTCGCTGGCCCTGGGCGCGGCAATGTGCGGCTCGGCCTGGGGGCAGATTGTCTTTCCTCCAGGCTCCGGCATCGATCTGGCTGGCGGTTCGTTCAATTCGTTTTGCGTCCCCGTTTCGATGGGCGGGGAACTGGCCCTGGGCACGGGCACCTTCGATTCGGGGTCCTTTGCCTTTGACGCGGGCTCCACGGTGACCGGCACGGGCGGCCAGCTCAACATCGGCGGCGACCTGACGAGCGCGGCGGCACTGAATCTCGGCACCAGCAGCGTTGTGCTTTCAGACACCTGTGCACCCGGAACGACCCTGACACTCAGCGGCAATATCGTCGTGAAGGATCTGACACTGATCAGCACCGGCCCGACACCCCCGACCATCGTTCTTCCCGCAGGTACCAACCTCACCGTGCTGGGCACGCTCACGCTGGGCTCTCCCGGCAAGCCGGTGGTGCTGGCCTCGTCCGGTCCCGGCACTGCCGTGGTCACGCTGGGCCCCTTGGCCACAGTGTCCAACCCCAGCGGAAGCGGGATCCCTGGCAACGTGCAGATTGGCGCACCGGTGGTGGTGGCTCCAGCCAGCATCCCCACGCTCAGCACCTACGGGCTGATGCTGATGAGCCTGCTGCTCGGCGGCATGGCCCTGCACCGCCAGCGCCGCAACACACGGATCTGAGGAGCGGACATGCACCAGAACCGTCGCCCTGTCCCGGCCCTGCTGCTTGCGATGTTTGCGGGCGCAGGCCTGCACACCTCCGCAGCACTCGCGGCCGATGTCTCCATCACCCTGCCAGCCAATGGCGATTTCGTGATCAAGAACTCCGTGGGTGCCGAGCGCCTGCGCGTGCAGCGTACCGGCGAGGTACTGGTGCCGGCCTTGCCGGCCGATACGGCCACCAGCAACCAGTTGCTGTGTTTTGATGGCGTCTCGGGCCAGCTCACGCATTGCGCGGCAGGCGTGGGCGGAGGGGCCACGGGAGCGACAGGCGCCACGGGGGCCACAGGTTCGACAGGTGCCATCGGCCCCGCAGGCGCCACGGGAGTCACAGGCGCAGCCGGTCCCACCGGCCCCACTGGGGCCACCGGCATCACGGGTGCCACAGGCCCCACGGGTGCCGGAGTCACAGGGCCGACCGGTCCGCAGGGGGTTCAGGGCCTTATCGGAGTTACCGGCCCCACAGGGGCGGGGGTGGCGGGTCCCACGGGTCCCCAAGGCATCCAGGGCGTGCAAGGTGTCACGGGCGCCACAGGCAATACGGGCTCCACCGGAGCGACCGGCCCAGCAGGCGGGGGCGGTGTCACGCTGAGGGACAGCGGCGGCGCAGCACTGGGTACGGTGGTCGGCCTCGCTACCACCAACTACAGCACGATCAGCGTGCTCACCTCGACCTTCCATCTCGTCAAGTTCCGCCCCGAAGGCGGCTATCAGAACGACACCAATCTGCTCTTTGCCAGCACCGATTGCACGGGACAGCCGTACCTGGCGTCACTCAACTCGACGCAGCTGTATCCGCGCTTTGCCAGGACGCTGGTGTATGCGAAGAATGCCGGCAAATTCTATGTACTGGGTGGAGCAGACGCCAATGGCGTGGTGCAGGCCAAGACGCAGTTGAGCCTGGGCATCAACGGCACCATCCAATCGGCTGAAGATTATTCGACAGGCGCCTGCATAGCCTCATCTTCACCCCAGACCGTCTTCCCGCTCGTCGAGACACCGCTCACCAGCATGGGCCTGCCTGCCACTATCTCCTGGCCCTTGCAGTTCTCGTCGCCCTGAGCAACAGCCACTTCCTTCCAAGCATCTCCTGAACCATGGACCGCTGCACTTCGCTCATTCCTCCCCGTCCTTTCTGGACCCTGTGCATCAGCGCAGGCATCTTCCGCCTCGCAGGTTCCACGATGCCGGCCAGCCCAGCCGTGGGCCGTGGATTGGCGGGAGCCATCGGTTTACACCAGCCCACAGGCGGCTGATCAGACATGGCCGACTCCATCGCACCAGCACGGCCCGGCACGCGCCCACGCATCTGCCTGAACATGATCGTCAAGAACGAGGCCCCGGTGATCGCGCGTTGCCTGGCCTCGGTCAAGCCGTGGGTAGACCATTGGGTGATCGTGGACACGGGCTCCAGCGACGGCACGCAGGACCTGGTGCGCCAGTGCATGGAGGGCGTGCCCGGCAGCCTGCATGAGCGGCCCTGGGTGGACTTTGCCCACAACCGCAACGAGGCGCTGGAGCTGGCGCGGCCGCACGGCGACTACCTGCTGTTCATCGATGCCGACGAGCAGCTGCGCGTTCCCGAAGGCTTTGCATGGCCGGCGCTGGAGGCGGACGGCTGCATGCTGTCCTGCCACATGGCGGGCACCGAATACCAGCGCAATGCGCTGATCTCCACGCGCGTGGACTGGCGCTGGGAAGGCGTGCTGCACGAGTACCTGACCGCGCCTGCGCACCAGCCCTGGCAGATGCTGGCCGGGCCGTTCATCGATGTCTCGCACGACGGCGCGCGGGCCCGGGACCCTCAGACCTACCTGCGCGACATCGCCGTGCTCGAGAAGGCCGTGCGCGAGCAGCCCGGCAACACGCGCAACGTGTTCTATCTGGCGCAAAGCCACCGCGACGCGGGCCAGATCGAGTCCAGCCTGCATTGGTACCGGCAGCGCGCCGCCATGGGCGGCTGGGCCGAGGAGCAGTGGTTTGCTCTGTTCCAGATCGGCGTGCTGCTGGAGCGCTCGGGCGCCGAGCCGGCCGCCGTGCGCGAGGCCTATCTCACCGCCTATGCCGCGCGACCACAGCGGGCCGAGCCCCTGTGCGAGCTGGCGCGCTACCACCGCGAGCGGTCCGAGTTCGCCCTGGCCTGCCTCTATGCGCGCCAGGCCGCCGCGCTGCCGCGCCCGGCCGAGGACATCCTGTTCATCGACGCCCAGGTCTATGCCTGGCGCGCGCTGGACGAGCTGGCCGTCAGCGCCTTCTACACCCCGCTGCGCGACCTGGGCCGCGCCGCGCTGCAGCAGTTGCTGGCCGAACGCCGCTACCCCGCCAGCGAGCAGACACGCATCGAGGCCAACCGCCCGTTCTACGGCCTGTAGCCGCGTGGGCAGGGCAGCCTGCGACAATGGCCGCCATGCCGCACACCACCTCTTCCTGGCTGCATGAGGCCATCAACCGCATCGAGGCCGATTACCAGCGCAGTGCCGACACGCACCTGATCCCGCTGCCCCTGCCCGGCTTTGCCGGCCTGGGGATCGACCTCTACCTCAAGGACGAATCCACCCACCCCACGGGCAGCCTCAAGCACCGGCTG
>Ga0066479_1000214_pt1 | contig 20080 bp, 15 predicted proteins | sample LakWasM117_HOW13_2_FD_59555 | JGI IMG/M metagenome (GOLD analysis project Ga0066479, IMG submission 59555) | Freshwater sediment methanotrophic microbial communities from Lake Washington under simulated oxygen tension - Sediment Metagenome 117_HOW13 | ecosystem: Environmental > Aquatic >... | reverse complement strand
GCGCTCCACGTTCTCCACCACCACGATGGCGTCGTCCACCACGATGCCGATGGCCAGCACCAGGCCGAACAGGGTCAGCGTGTTGATGGAGTAGCCCAGCAGGTACAGCCCCGCGAAGGTGCCGACGATGGACACGGGCACGGCCAGCAGCGGAATGATGGAGGCGCGCCAGGTCTGCAGGAAGACGATGACCACCAGCACCACGAGGATGACGGCCTCGATCAGCGTGCTCTGCACCGCCTTGATGGAGTCGCGCACGAAGACCGTGGGGTCCCAGACCGTCTCGAAGGCCACGCCCTCGGGCAGGTCCTGGGAGAGCTTGTCCATGGCCGCGTAGACCTGCTCGGCCACGCCCAGCGCATTGGCGCCGGGCGACAGGAAGATGCCGACGGCCGCCATGTTCTTCTTGTCGCTCCACGAGCGCAGCGTGTAGTCGCTGGCGCCCAGCTCGATGCGCGCCACGTCGGCCAGGCGCACGACCTGGCCGTCCGCGCCGCCCTTGAGCACGATGCTGCCGAATTCCTCGGGCGTCTTCAGCCGCCCGCGCACGTTGATGGACAGCAGCTTGTCCGCGCTCTGCGGACTGGGCTGCGCGCCCAACTGCCCGGCCGAGACCTGGATGTTCTGCTCGCGGATGGCGGCAATCACCTCGGGCGCCGTGAGCTGGCGCGCGGCCACCTTGTCCGGGTCCAGCCACACGCGCATGGCGTAGTCGCCCGCGCCGTAGATGCCCACGTCGCCAATGCCCGGAATGCGCGCCAGCACGTCCTTGATCTTGAGCGTGACGTAGTTGCGCAGGTACAGCGCGTCATGCTGGCCGTCCTGGGAGACCAGGCCCACGTACATCAGCGGCGTGGACGACTGCTTTTGCGTGGTCACGCCGAACTGGCGCACCTCCTCGGGCAGACGGCTCTGGGCCTGGCTGACGCGGTTTTGCACGCGCACGGCGGCCGTGTCGGGATCGACGTCGGGGCGGAAGGTGGAGACCACCTGCAGGCTGCCGTCGGACGCCGCGACCGACTTCATGTACATCAGGCCTTCGACGCCGTTGATGGCCTCCTCCAGCGGCACGGCCACCGACTCGGCGACCTCCTTGGGATTGGCGCCCGGATAGGTGGCGCGCACCACCACGCTGGGCGGCACGACCTCGGGATACTCGCCCACGGGCAGCTGCGGAATCGCGACCAGCCCCACGGCGAACAGGATGATGGAGAGCACGACCGCGAAGATCGGCCGGTCTATGAAGAATTTGGAGAAGTCCATGGTGCTTCCCGGTTCACTGCGCGGCCACGGCCGGCGCCTTGGCCACCGCCGCCTGCCCATCGCCGGGCGCAGGCTTGGGGCTGATCGGCATGCCGGGGTAGTAGATGCGCTGCAGGCCGCCGACCACCAGCCTGTCGCCCGCCGCCAGCCCCTTGTCCACCACGCGCCGGCCATCGACCATGCGGCCCAGTTCCAGGTCACGGCGCTCGGCCTTGTTGCCCTCGCCCACCACATAGACGTACTTGCGGTCCTGGTCGGTGAGCACGGCCTTGTCGTCGATCAGCAGCGTCTGCCGCTCGCCGCCCGCGCCCTGCGCGTCTTGCAGTTGCACGCGCGCGAACAGGCCCGGCGTCAGCAGGCGGTCGGGATTGGGCAGGCGGGCGCGCATGCGCACCGTGCCCGTGCCCGCGTTGAGCTGGTTGTCGGTGAAGTCCAGGCTGCCCGCATGCGGAAAGCCGTCGTCGCCAGCCAGCCCCACACGCACGGGCCGTTGCACGCCGGGCCGCCCCTTGGTGTCCTTGGCGGCCTGCTGCTGCCGCAGGAAGCTGTGCTCGTCCGCATCGAAGTAGACATACACCGGGTCCTGCGAAACCACGGTGGTCAGCACGCTCTGGTCGGCCTGGGCCAGGTTGCCCACGGTGAGCAGGGCGCGGCCCGCGCGGCCGGAGACCGGCGCGCGCACCTCGGTGAAATCCAGGTTGAGCCGGGCTGCCGCCAGCGCGGCCTCGGCAGCACGCACCTGGGCGGCGCTCTGGGCCAGGGCGCCGGCACGCGTATCGGCCTCCTCGCGCGAGACGGCATGCTCGGCCACCAGCTGGCGGGCACGCTGGTCCTGGGTGCGGGCCAGCGCGGCGCCTGCGCGCGTGCGCTCCAGCTCGGCCTCGGCGCTGGCCAGGGCGGCGCGGTAGGGCCGCTGGTCGATCACGAACAGCAGCTGGCCCTTCCTGACCTCCTGCCCCTCGCTGAAGGCAATGCGCTCGATATAGCCCGACACGCGCGGGCGCAGCTGCACGGACTCCACGGCATCGATGCGGCCGTTGAACTCGTCCCAGACACGCACGCTGGCCGGCACGACCTCGCTCACCAGCACCTCGGGCGCAGGCGGCGGGCCGTCGCTGGCGTGGGCATCGCCCACGGCCTGCGGTCGGCAGCCGGCAAGCAGGGCCAGCGCCGCCAGGGCGCCTCCGAACAGGGCACGCCGCAACGGCGGCGGTGGAAGAACGGGCATGGATCGACTCTCCTTGAGGGGGATGGGCAAGGCCCTGCTGCCGGGGCTGCGGCGGGGCCGGAAAAAGGGGCGGGACCGCGGGCTCTGGAGGCCTTCCAGGCGGTTGCTCACAATGGGTTGCATTCTTCAAGTTCAAGTGAACTTGAAGTCAAGATCCGCGCGCAAAGACACCACGAAAATTGAGGATGGTTTGCCGGGGACATCGCTGGCCGGATCGGACAAGCGCAGCGGCAATTGACCAGGAACGACCTGAGAAGACCTGGACAGGCGCGCACAGACGGACACACGCGCGTTGCCGCACCTGCAAGACGCCACCACTACACTGCAAGGCCATCTGACCCAGGGTGGCGGCCAGGTTTCACCAGGAACCGCCAGGTACCGCCAAAAGCCGCCGACTACTGCCGACGAACGCCGACACCCTCCATGGAAAAGCACTGGATGCCTGCCGCATGAATCTGCTTGCTCACGCCACACTGTCCCGGCCACAGGGACGCAACGAACGCATCAGCACCGTGAGGGTGCTGGCCCTGGAGATGCCGGGCGGCGACACCACGGCCACCGCAGCGCGCCATGTCGTGACCTTGCAGGTCACGCAATTGAAGGCCGGCGTCGTCGCGCAGGTCGATGACAGCACGCTCACCCCCTTGCCCCAGGCGCTGGAGCCTGCGCGCCAGCGCGCGCTGGCCTACCTGCGCCAGCGCCTGGGCGCGGGCGATGTGCTGCAGTCCCATGAGGGCTTTGCGGAGCTGGATGCTGAAGCAGGCCCGGCGCCCTCCCCCGGCCCGGCCCCGGGACAGGCCACGGTGCCGCCCGGCCTGCCGGAGTCGGCCCTGCAGGCCGGTGCCATTTCCGCCCTGTGCAAACGCCTGGACGGCAGCGCCTGGCGGCTGATGCCCTCGGGCCAGCAGGCCCGGCTGGTGTGGCGGCTGGCCGAGTATGCGGATCCCGCGCGCAGCGGCGCCGCCCAGCGCCTGCTGTATGCCCAGGTTCCACGCCTGGTGGCGCTGCTGGGCACCGGGGACGATCTGCTCGACTACTGCCTGGCCTACCTCATCGGGCGCCTGGGCGATGGCGGCGCGGCGGTGGCCCTGCAGGCGCTCTCGCAACGCGGCACCAGCGAGGCCACGCGCGATCTGGCGCACCAGGCCTGGCTGGCCCTGCTGGAGCCGCAGGAACGCCAGGCGGCGCTGCAGGAGTACCAGGCACAGTGGGCCGGGATTCCCCCGCAGGAAAACGGCCCGAAAGAGGACGGACCGCAGGCCGAACAGGCCTTCTTCCAGGCCCTTGGGCCACAGGCGCTGCTGGCGGCCGATGCGCTGGGCGCGCACGACGGCGCCGTCCACCAGCAGCTGCTGGCCTGGATGGAGCGCATCCCTTTCACGCGAGCCTGGTGGCCGGCCCTGCGGCGCATCCACAAGCGTGCCGAGTGGCGGCGCGACCACGCCCTGCTGGCCGTGCTGCATGCGCGCTTCGATGGCCCGCGCGACGAGGGTGCCGTCTTCAGCCGCGACACCTCGCTGTACCTGCGCCTGCGCGGCTGGCGCCAGCTGCGGCGCATGGCCTCGGCCGACCACAGCGAAAGCGCCGCCCATGCCGCAGCCCTGCTCCAGGCCATGGACCGCCGCTGCGCGGGCCAGCCTGCCTCGCGCTCCGGCCGCATGCCCGAATCGCGCTGGCTGCTCGCCGCCCGGCTGCTGCTGCCACGCTGGCCGCAACTGCATGCCTCGGCCCGCGCCCACACCTGGTACACCGACGAGCCGCTGGACCTGCAGCAGCTGCCCGCGCAGCGCGTGGAAGGGCTTTCGGCCATGTGGGATGCCCACCCCGGGCAACTGCTGCAACTGGTGGGCCGTTCGCAGTCCACGCTGCTGCTGTGGTCGCTCACGCGCGCCCTGCAGGACCAGAAGGCCTTTCTGGACGGCCTCGATGCAGCGGCCACCGCGCCGCTGCTGCACAAAACCTATGCACCGGCGGCTGCGCTGGGCCTTCAGATCGCGCAGCAGCGCATGGTCTCGCTGACCGACGATGCGGCACGCCGGCCCTGGCTGCTGGCGCTTGCGCAATGCGGCGACGGGCCTGCCGCCAGCTACCTGGGCGCCTGGCTGTCGCGTGACCGCGCAGGCGCCGCGCGCGATGCCGAACTGGTGGCCGCCCTGCTGCTGTCGCCGGCCGCCAGCTCGCGCACCCAGGGCCTGGCCCTGCTGTTTTATGCCGATGGTGCAGCCGTGGCCCTGGCCTTGCTGGCGGCGCTGCCCACGCTGGATGCCGAAAGCCCCGCGCTGGCCGATATCCGCGATGCCGTGCAGGCGCTGTTCGATGGCAACGGCCCGCTGGCTGCGCAGGCCGCCAGCGTCCCGGCCCCGCCGCTGCACCACCTGCTGGCGCACTCGGTGACAGCGCTGGTGGAGATGGCCACCGCCTGGCTGCTGGCGCATCCGCAGGGCCTGCGGAGCCTGCCCCCGGCGGCGCTGCGCGGGCTGCTGGAATCCGAGGAACCTGCGCGCATGGCCTGCGGCATCCGTCTCATGGGCAGCCTGGCCGATGACCTGCTGTGCGAGCAGGCCGCCATGCTGGCCGAATTCGCCGTATCACCGCATGCCGCCTTGCGTGCAGCGGCAGCGCCCCTGGTCGAGCGCCTGGCCGGCACCCTCCTGTACAACACGCGCTGCAACGCCCAGATCGCCGAACGCCTGCACGAGGTGCTGTTCCGCGCGGAAAAGGCCGAAGGCGTCCACGACGCGGCGCTGCGGCTGCTCACCGGCCCGCTGGCCGCCGTGGCCCCGGCCCGCGATGCCTCGGGCATCTGGCGCGCCCTGCAGGCTCAGGCCAAGGGCGCACAGCGCTACGGCGCCTGGGGCCTGAAGGCGCTGGACCTGCAGGCCTACACGCTGCGCCAATGGTCCACGCTGGCCCGGCATGCCGATGCCGATGTGCGCGCACTGAGCCGCCAGCGCATCGACACGCGCCTCACGCCCATGGACCGGACCCTGCCCGAGCAGGCCGAACAGCTGCTGCCGCTGGCCGACGCCCTGTTTGCCGACACGCAGCAGTACGCACGCGAGATGTTCGGCCAGCGGCTGCCGGACAACGCCCTGTCGCCGCAGCTGCTGCTCGGCTGGGTCGATCACGCGCAGCCCTGGGTGCAGGCCCTGGGCCGCCAGCGGCTCGCGCAGCACATGAGCGCGCCCGAGGCCAGCCTCTTCCTCACGCGCCTGGCCCAGCATCCCGCCACCAGCGTGCAGCTGTTCGTCACGCAATGGCTGCTCGCCCTGCCCGACGAGCCCGCGCCGCAGCGCGCGGCGCGCCTGCAGGAGCTGCAGCCCTACTTCCTGGCCGTGCTCAGCCAGGTGCACCGCGCGCGCGCCAGCAAGACGCGCGTGCTGCATTTCCTGCGCAGCCAGGTGCAGGCGCCCGAGACCGCCGCCGTGGTGGCGGCCATCTTTGCGCGGCAGGTGGTCAGCGCCAGCCATGCCGACCAGCCCGACTATGTGGCCGGGCTGCGCGACATCGTGCAGCGCCATCCCCAGCTGGCGCAAAGCTTCATGCAGCCCCTGGCGGCGGAGCGGCGCGGCCAGGCCCCGTCTTCAACCTGAGCGTCGCAACAAGGCACGGAGTCGATCGGACATGGAATTTCGCTATCAGTACTACGGCAGCACGCAGGTCAACGACACGGCGGCCGAGCAGGCCTTCTCCTTCGCGCCCGACCTGCTGCGCCCACCCACGCGCTTCGACGGCCTGCTCCGGCGCGACGGCCCGGCCTACCTGCAGGTGCGCGAAGGGCTGTCCGCGCTGCACAGCGTGGTGGTCAGCGACCTGCGCACGCGCGGCCGCGACAAGACGGCCTACCGCGAATGGCTGCAGGAGCACGAAGCGCAAATGCTGGCCACCTTCATGGCCGACACCGGCGGCGCCCAGGCGCGCGCCAAGGAAATCAGCGCCGAACTCAAGGACCTGCGCGAGACCCGCAACCAGGTGCTCTCCCCCTTCTACAAGGCCCAGCGCAAGTACTTCGACTGGCTGTTCGTGGCCAACCGCGATGCCTGGTATGTGCTGGACCCCGTGATCACCGTGCACCCGGACCGGCTGCTGTTCGAGGCCTTCAGCCAGGACGAATCGAGCTACTGCGCGGTCAGCATCCGGCACGAGGCCTTCGAGCATGCGGGCGAGCGCATCTGCGGCACGACCAACATCGATTACTCGGCCAGCCTCTACGAAGAATTCCAGAAGATCCGCAACTACCGGGACACGCGGCTGACGCTGGACCCAGCGGGCTTTGCCGTCCAGGTGGGCGGCGACCCCGCGCTGCGCGAGGAAAAGATCGACCTGCCCGACAGCTGGCTGCGCGGCTTCGTGCAAGTCTCGAGCGCCATGGCCCTGCCCGCCACCGTGCTGGAGCTGCACCCCATGGACCTGTTCAACATCTGCGCGCGGCTGCGTGCCCGGCGCGAGCGCCACGGCCCGCGCGCGCTGCGCTTCGAGCTGGCGCCGGGACAGCCGCCCACCGTGGTCTTCGAGCCCTGGGAGGAGCGCCTGGCCACCCGGCGCTCGCACGTCGTCAGCGATGCCATGGGCACGGGTGGCGGCACCATCCGCCTGTGGGGGCGCCGCCGCCTGCTCACGCTGGAGCGGCTGATCTCCCAGGCCACGCGCGTGCGCGTGCACCTGCTGGGCAGCGGCATGCCCAGCTTCTGGGTGATCGAGCTGGGCCTGGTCACGGTCACGCTGGGCCTGTCTGGCTGGAGCGCCAACGACTGGGCCGCCAGCGCACGCTTTCACCTGATGGCGCCGCAGGCCGAGGTCACGCCTGCCGATGTGCAGGCCGTGGGCCGGCAACTGCAGTCGTGCTGGCAGGCCGGCGCGCAGGATCTGGCCCAGGCCACGGGCCTGTCCACGGCCCAGGTGCACACGGCCATGACACGCTGGATGCAGGCCGGGCGCGCGGTCTACGACCTGGACGCCGGGCGCTACGCCTGGCGCGAGCTGCTGCGCGAGCCGCTGACGGCGCAGCAATTGCAGCCCGCCAACCCCGAGGAGGACAAGGCGCTGGCCCTGGTGCGCGGCAAGGCCATTGCCCCGCCGCGCATCGACCGCAAGGATGGGTTCAGCCGCATCACCGGCCAGATCCCGCGCGCCGACGGCAAGCGCCTGTTCGACACCCAGCTCGAACTCGATGCCGACGAACGCCTGACCGATGCGCGCTGCAGCTGCAACCACTACCAGCAGTACCGGCTGCGCCAGGGGCCCTGCGAGCACATGATTGCGCTGCGCCTGGTGGCGCAGCCCCAGCTCGATGCCGCCCGCCAGCCGACCGGCCCGCAGATGAAGGCCGCAGGACAAGGAGAAATCGCGTGAACCGCTTCAATTGCTCTACACTGCCACGCGGAGCGACGCGCAGGCTCTTGCAATCCGGGTGGTGTTTCGCCACCCTTGTGAACTGCCGTTTCATGCACCACGGGCGCCGTTTTCACTGTGCCACCCCAGCGACGGTATGCGTTTTCCTGAGTGGCTTGCCACAAGCGAAACACGCATACCGTCGCGGGGTGGCGTCGAGCGAACAGCTCCCGTCCCGTGAGCCCTGCGGGCTCTTCGACGAGAAGCGCGTCGCTCCATTTCTTTGCCCGCCGCACAGCGGCCGGGCCCGCCTTGCCGGGGTGGCCGCATGAGCCAGCCGCAACCCACACGCGCCGAGATCTACGAGCGCATCAAGGCCTCCAGCAAACAGGAAGTCATCCTCGACGAGATGCAGCGCCTGGGCTTCTGGCCCAAGGGCGAGGGACAGCCGCAGCTGGCCGCAGCCCACATCCAGCGCGAAGGCGAGCTGCAGCGCGAGCTGGCCGAGCTGCGCCAGCAGATCGCCGTGCGCCAGAACCCCGAGCGCGCACTGCGCCAGATGCGCAAGGAGCGCATGCAAAAGGCGCTGGCCCAGCGCGAGGAAACCAAACGCCGCCAGGCCCAGGAGCGCCACGACAAGGCGCTGGCCTGGCATGCGAAGCGGGCCACGCACGTGGGCTATCTGGGCCCCGGCGTCTCCGCTGCCCTGCAGGGGCCGCAGGCCGGTGAGGCACCGCCTGCTGCCGGGCAACGCCGGCAGGCCGACCCGCAAAGGCTGGCCCGGCATGGCCTGCCGGAACTTGCCGATGCGGCGCAGCTGGCCGATGCCATGGGCATCACCGTGGCCGAGCTGCGTTTCCTGGGCTTTCACCGCGAGGTGGCCCGCACCCACCACTACCACTCGTTCACCCTGCCCAAGAAGACCGGCGGCGAGCGGCTGATCTCCGCTCCCATGCCGCGCCTCAAGCGCGCGCAGTACTGGGTGCTGGACAACATCCTCGCCAAGGTGCCCGCGCACGATGCCGCGCACGGCTTCCTGGCCGGCCGCTCCATCGTGAGCAATGCCGCGCCGCATGCGGGCCACGACGTGGTCATCAACCTGGATGTGAAGGACTTCTTTCCAAGCATTGCCTTCGGCCGCATCAAGGGCGTGTTCCGTCATCTGGGCTATGGCGAGGCCATGGCCACCCTCCTGGCCCTGCTGTGCAGCGAAAACCGCGCCCAGGCCTGGCAGGTGGATGGCGAGAAGCTCTTCGTCGGCGGCAAGGCGCGCGAGCGCGTGCTGCCCCAGGGCGCGCCCACCAGCCCCATGCTCACCAACCTGCTGTGCCGCCGCCTGGACCGGCGCCTGCTGGGCCTGGCCAGGCAGCTGGGCTTTGTGTACACGCGCTATGCGGACGACCTGACCTTCTCGGCCTCGGGCGAGGCCGCGCGCGACAACGTGGGCCGGCTGCTGGGCCGCGTGCGCTGGATACTGCGCGACGAAGGCTTCACGCCCCACCCCGACAAGGAGCGCGTGATGCGCAAGGGCCGCCGCCAGGAGGTCACGGGGCTGGTGGTGAACGCGGACAAGCCCGGCGTATCGCGCGAGACGCGCAGGCGCCTGCGCGCCGCCCTGCACCGCGCCACGCAGGCCAGCGCCGGCAAGCCGGCGCACTGGCAGGGGCAGGCAGCCCAGCCCTCGCAATTGCTGGGACTGGCGCAGTTCGTGTACCAGGTCGACCCCGTGCAGGGCGGCCCGCTGCTGGGCCAGGCCCGCCAGCTCACGCGCAGCCCCATCGACCGCGCCAACGATGCCCTGCTGCAGGCCAGCCGGCAGGACCGCGCGGCGGCGCGTGCGCAGCCGCCCGCAAGCGCACAGTTCCGGCGTCTGGCCGCCAGCGGGCAGGCGCCCGCGCTGGCCAGCGGCAAGACGTGGTGGCAACCGGCCGAGCCGGCGGCACCCGTGATCGAGAAAACCGACCAGCAGCGGCGCGAACAGCGGCTGCAAGAGCGCGAGGCCGCACGCGCCCAGGCAGCTGCGGCCGCCCGGCCGGCCGTGGACACGCCGCAGCAGCAGCCCGCACAGGCGCCGAGCCCCGACGCACAGGCACCCGGCCCATCGCCGATGCCCGGCCTGCTGACCTACTGGGCGCAGATCGTGATCTGCTTCTTGCTGGGCACGGTGTTCCAGGCGCGCCTGATCACGCTGATCGGCATCGTGCTGGTCCTGCTCCTGCGCTACCGGCGCATACGGCGCTGGGATGTCTTTGCCGCTGCGATGGTGGTGGCCGTGCTGCTGGGCCTGGGGCTGCGGCTGTCGTGATGTTCACGGGGCCGCAGGCCTCAGAGGCCTGCGCCGCCGCCCGCCACGGGTGCGCTGCGAAGCGCCAGGAAGCGGCGCGGCGAAGTGCCCACCGCCTTGCGGAACATGGTCACGAAGGCGGGTGCGCTCTCGTAGCCCAGGGCATCTGCCACGGTCTGTATGCGCAGCCCCTCGGACAGCTTTTGCAGTGCGGTGAGCACATGCAGCTGGCGGCGCCACTGGTTGACCGTAAGCCCGGTCTCGGCCAGGAACAGCCGCGTCATGCTGCGCTCGCTCATGCCGATGCGCTGGGCCCAGTCGGCCAGCCGTGCCTGCAGCTGCGGCTGCTCGCACAGGGCGTTGGTCATGCGGCGCAAGCGCCGGTCGTGCGGCAGGGGCAGGTGCAGTCCTTCGGGCTGCGCCGCCTGGATCTCGTCGAGCAGCACCTGCATGAGCCGGCCATCGCCGCTGTCGGGCTCGTAGTCCTGCGGCAGGCCCTGCACGCGGTCCAGCAGCGCACTGAGAAAGGGCGAGACGGCCAGCGCATGGCAGGGTCCGGGCACGGGGCGCACGGCCCCTGCCTCGACAAAGACCACGTAGCCGCTGGCCGCACCGCTGCAGCTGACGCGGTGCAGCGTGCCGCCCGGAATCCAGGCGGCGCTGCGCGGCGGCACCACGCAGACGCCCGCATCGGTCTCCAGCGTGATCAGCCCCGCATGGGTGACCATGAGCTGGCTCTTGCGGTGGGCATGGAAGTTCATCCCCCAGTCGCCGGGGCCCGACCGCATGGGCAGGACGATCACGGGACGGTCCACATGGTCGGGGTCCCACCTCTCGGGCAGGACTTTGAGCAGGGCTGAATCCACGGCATTCATGGTGTTTCTCTCAGTTCATGTCAATCGGTCATCAATCGGACCCGAGCAGCTCCCGTGCACGCTGCTGCGCCTCCTCGGGGGAGGCCACCAGCAGCATGGGATAGCCCCAGGCCTTGCCGAACATCTGTGCGAAGGCCTCGGCCTCGGCGCGCTTGTGCGCATCGGGCTCGGCGTGGACCAGGGCGCGCACCAGGCTTTTGAGCTCGGGGCGGCGGGCCTTCATCCACAGCACGACCTGCTTGCGCTCCTCAGGTGAGCGCTCCTCCTGGGACATGTCGCCGTCGCTGAAGAAGACAAAGGCCTGGCCGCGGGCCAGCAGGGCCGAGAAATCCTCCAGCAAGCGGTCCACGGGCACGGCCTTGTCGCGCTCGTAGCCCATGCGGACCAGGGGGAAGCTGCTGCTGTCGATGTACATGGAAACCTCCGGCCGATGCCATTCAATACAAATGAGACCCATTACTGTATGAATGAACGGCAGCTGCGTCATTGCAGCACTCAGCCAAAGAATTTCGCAGTCCGGCCAGGACGCTCGCATGGGCGGTACAGACCCGGTTGCCCTGTTCCTGCGCTTTCGCTCAGAATGGCCGCATTCTTCTAGTTCAAGTGAACTTGAAGTCAAGCCACAAAGGAAAGCCACCATGAAAACCGAGGATGATCCGCTGCTCAGCATCGGCGACGTGGCGCAGCGCAGCGGGGTCAAGGCCTCGGCGCTGCGCTTTTACGAGTCGCTGAACCTGATCGAGTCCGTGCGCAGCGCCAGCGGCCACCGGCGCTACCACCGCTCGTCGCTGCGGCGCATCGCCTTCGTGGTGTTCGCCCAGCGCATCGGCTTCACGCTGGAGGAGATTGCCGAGCAGCTGGCCAAGCTGCCCAGCCGCCATGTCCCCACGGGCGGGGACTGGCAGAAGATGTCGCGGGTCTGGAAGCAGCGGCTGGACGACCGCATAGGCGAGCTGCAGCGGCTCAGCGAGAGCCTGGACCAGTGCATTGGCTGTGGTTGCCTCTCGCTGCGCCACTGCGTGCTGCACAACCCCGGCGACCTGTGCGCACAGAATGGCCCCGGGCCGCGCCGCTGGCTGGGCGACCCGCCGCCCGTGGCCATGGGCGGGCCCTGCCCCGGCCACTGCCACGACGAAGGCTGATCAGGATGAGCTATGTTCCCAACATGACGAGATTTCCAATTCCGGAGGGCAGCACCTACAAAACCGTGAGTGGGGCTGACGGTAGACAGTACATGGACGGAGTGGGAATCATCGTCGTCAAAGGCCACGGATGGGGCAACGCAATCGGCCATGTGACCCTATGGAACGGCACAGAATGCTCTGACACTTGCCACTTGATGTCGGACCCTGACAACGGCACGTTCGTGCCCGACATTGCATCCATTTGGGTATTGCCATGAAGCCCTCAGTCCTGCTATGGGTCTTGGCTGGTATCGCTTGCGCAACGGTGCAGGCGCAGACGCTCCCGCAAACAAGCAAGTACAGCCAGAAGACCCTTCTGAAGAATTGGGCGCTCAGCATTTGCCTGGCGCAAGTGGCTCAGGACGAGCGCACGGCCAGGGACGCCGGGTCCACCGCCGGAGCCTACCTGGAATTTGGTCAACAAGACTTGGCCGTGTATGACGACCTCCGGGCTCTGGTCGCCAAGTATGTTGCCCTGAAATACGGCGGCTCAGTGCCCTCGGAATTCAACACAATGAAGTGCATTGACCTGTTTCACAGCAAGGAGCTTGACCGGATCACCTCCAAGGCTGTGAAGGTCAGGTAGGCCGGGACACAGAAAGGGCCAGCCAGTCAACGCTGCAAGGCAAAACGCCCATGCAGACGATGAAGATCTGCGGCCCCGGCGCGGCGCCGTGTCAGGTCGGCTTGCGCACGAAGTCCAGCACCGCCTGCAGCATGCGCTGCAGCGTGGGCTGGATCTGTTCGGCGCGCTCAGGCAGGTAGTCGAAGGGCAGCGCTTCCTGCATGTAGCTGCACTGCGTCATCTCCAGCTGCACGGCGTGGATGCCGGCCTCGGGCTGGCCGTAGTGGCGCGTGATGTAGCCGCCCGTGAAGCGGCCGTTGAGTATGGCGGTGTGGCCCGGCGCGGTCTGCGCAATGGCCAGCAGATGCTCGGCCAGTTCCAGCGCGCAGCTCGTGCCCTTGCCGGTGCCCAGGTTCAGGTCGGGCAGCTTGCCTTCGAAGAAACGCGGCAGCACCGAGCGGATGGAGTGCGCGTCCCACAGCGCCACGGTGCCGTGCACGGCCTTGAGGCGGTCCAGCTCGGCACGCAGCTGTGCGTGGTACGGGCCCCAGATGGCTTCGCGGCGCGCGGCGATTTCGGCGTCTGCGGGCACATCGGCCGGGTCGGCGTACAGCGGCGTGTCGTCGAAGGTGTCCACGGGGCACAGGCCGGTGACGCTCTGGCCCGGGTAGAGGCTGGCGCCATCGGGCGGACGGTTCAGGTCCACCACATAGCGCGAATGCGTGGCCACGAGGATGGAGGCGCCCATGGCCTTGGCGAACTCGTACAGGCGCGGCAGGTGCCAGTCGGTGTCGGGCACGTGGCGGGCCTCCTCGGTCAGGCGCGCGGCGATGTCGGGCGGCACATGGGTGCCCGCATGCGGCATGGAGATCAGCAGCGGCGCCGTGCCCTGGTGGAAGACGAAGGGAGGGGGAGCGGTATCGGTCATGGTGTGATTCTGGAACGTTTCTGGCGGATTTTGCGGGCCCATGGCATGCGGGTGCCTCAGGATTGCAGGGTGGCCGCGCGGGCCGCGACAAAGCCATGGGCTGCCGCCTCGTGCAGCGCATGCCGGCCGGCCTGCACGCGGCGCTCGCCGCCCACCCACAGGCTGTGCAGGGCGCTGCTGCGGTGGCTGCCGAAGACATGGGCTGAGACCATGGCCTGCACCGGCAGGCCGGCCAGTGCCACATGGCCTGCGTCCAGCGCCAGGAAGTCGGCCTGCTGGCCCACGGCCAGCCCGGCCACGGGGCGGCCTGCGGCCTGGGCACCGCCCTGCACGGCGGCGCTCCACAGCGCGGTGCCCACCTGCGGGTCGGGGCCTGCCAGCACATTGCGCTGGCGCAGCGACAGGCGCTGGCTGTATTCGAGCATCAGCAGTTCCTCGGCCGCGTTGACGCAGGCATGGCTGTCCGAGCCCACGCCCCAGGCGCCGCCGTGGCCCAGCCATTGCGGCATGTCGAAGATGCCATCGCCCAGGTTGGCCTCGGTGGTGGGGCAGATGCCCGCCACCGCGCCGCTACGCGCGGCGCCCGCGTATTCACCGGGCGTCATGTGGGTGGCGTGGACCAGGCACCAGCGCGCGTCCACGGGGGCGTGCTCCAGCAGCCATTGCACGGGACGCTGGCCGCTCCAGGCCAGGCAGTCGTCCACCTCCTGGGTCTGCTCGGCAATGTGGATGTGGACGGGCGCGCGCGCGTCCAGCGCCGCAAGGCCCTCCACGGCCACGCGCAGGCTGTCGGGCGGCACGGCGCGCAGCGAGTGCGGCGCCAGACCCACGGCCGCGCCCTGTGCGCGCGCCTCGGGCAGCAGGCGCTGCAGCAAGGCCAGCATGTTGTCCGTGCTGCGGATGAAGCGCGCCTGGTCGTCGCGCGGCGGCTTGCCGCCAAAGCCGCTGGTCTGGTAGAGCACGGGCAGCAGGGTGATGCCCATGCCGGCCTTGCGCGCGGCGCGCAGCAGGGCCAGGGACAGCGTGGCGTCGTCGGCATAGGGCCGGCCATCCCGGTCGTGGTGCACGTAGTGGAATTCGCAGACCGAGGTGTAGCCGGCCTCCAGCATCTCCACGTACAGCCAGGTGGCGATGGCCTCCAGCGACTCGGGCGTGATGCGCGCGGCAAAGCGGTACATGAGGTCGCGCCAGCTCCAGAAGCTGTCCTGGGCCTCGGCGCGGTATTCGGTCAGGCCCGCAAAGGCGCGCTGGAAGGCATGCGAGTGCAGGTTGGGCATGCCGGGCAGCACAGGGCCGGGCGCGCGCGGCGCGCTGCCCGGCTGTGCGTCGGCCTGTACGGCCTGCAGGCGCCCTGCGCCATCCCAGCGCAGCAGCACATTGCGCGCCCAGCCCGTGGGCAGCAGCGCGTGCTCGGCGAACAGCGTGCGGCTGTCGGGTGTCGGGTCGATGCCGCTCATTGCCCAGTCTCCAGGATGTCGGCCAGCGCGCGCACGAAGCGCGCGTTGTCAGCCTCCGTGCCAACGGATACGCGGATGAAGTGCTCGAAGCCCGGCTCCTTCCAGGGCTTGGTGATGATGCCCCGGGCCAGCAGCGCCTCGTTCACGGGGCCGTTGGGACGGCCGATGTCGATGAACAGGAAGTTGGCGGCCGAAGGCGCCATCCGAAGTGCAGGCAGTGCAGGCAGGGCGGCCAGCCGCTGCGCCAGCACATCGCGCAGGCGCACGGTCTCGGCCACGCCACGCTGCATGAAGTCCTCATCGCCCCAGGCCGCCAGCGCCGCCGCCTGGGCGGCCTGGTTGACGTTGAAGGGCGTGCGCACGCGGTCCAGCAGTTGCACCAGGACCGCGTCGCTGGCCAGGCCGTAGCCCACGCGCAGGCCTGCGAGGCCCCAGGCCTTGGAGAAGGTGCGCAGCACGATCCAGGGCATGGTGCGGCCGCGCAGCAGGGCCAGCACGTCGGGATAGCCGTCGACGTGCAGGGCGTACTCGTAGTAGGCCTCGTCCACCACCAGCAGGGTCTGCGGCGGCGTGGCGTCCAGCAGGCGCGCGAAATCGCCGGCGCTGAACATGCAGCCCACGGGATTGGAGGGATTGGCCAGCATGGCGATCTTGGGGCCGCGCGCCAGCGCCTGGCACCAGGCATCGACATCGAAGCCCAGCGCGGGCGTCAGCTCCAGCAGCTCGACGCGGGCGCCCATCATGCGCGGGTAGATCTCGTGCAGGCCGAAGGCCGGGCGCTGGGTGAGCACGCGGTCGCCGGGCGAGAGAAACGCCTGGCACAGCATCTGCAGGATGTCCTCGGAACCGTTGCCCACGGCAATGGCCTCGGCCGGCACGCCGGTGCGCGCCGCGATGGCCGCGCGCAGCGCCGTGCATTGCGCATCGGGATAGGTGCCCACATGCAGGGCCAGGTCGGCAAGGGCGCGGGCCACGGCAGGGCTGGCGCCAAAGGGGTTCTCGTTGCTCGCCAGCCGCGCGATCTCGGTGACGCCGTAGCGCGCCCGCACGGCCTCGGAGGACAGGCCTGCGTTGTACGGCGGCAGCGGCGGCACTTCGGGGCGTGCCAGGGTGTGGATCGCGTGGATGGCGGGAGCGTTCATAGGTCGAATACCTTGCCGGGGTTGAACAGATGCAGGGGGTCCAGCGCCTGCTTGATGGCGCGCATCACGGCCAGTTCGGCCGGCGTGCGGCTGGCGCCGAGATAGGGCTTCTTGTGCAGGCCGATGCCGTGCTCGGCCGAGACGCTGCCGCCGAACTCGCCGACCAGGTGGTACAGCGCGGCCTCGACGCCTTCGCAGTCGCCGTTGGCGGTGGCACCGTCCACCGAGACATGCAGGTTGCCGTCGCCCACATGGCCGAAGAACAGCGAGTGGTGGCCGGGCCAGCGCGCGTCGAACGCGGCGCGGCAGGCATCGGCGAAGCGGCCGATGTCGGCCTGGGGCAGGCTGACGTCGAAGTTGACGGGCGGATGCATGTTCGTGTTGAGCTCGGCCGGCGCCTCGCGCAGCTTCCACAGTTGGCGCGCCTGTGCCACGGACTGGGCGATGACGGCATCGGCCACCTCGCCGGCCTCCATGGCCTCGCCCAGGGCCTCTTCCACGTCGGCGCGCAGCGTGGCCTCGTCCTTGCCGTCCACATCGATCAGGGCCAGCAGCGCATGCGCCTGGCCAAAGGGCGGCTGCAGCTTCTGCCAGCGGATGGAGGCCTGGATGAAGCTGTCCCACATCAGCTCGAAGGCCGCCACGCCGTTGCCGAAGCGCGATTGCATGCGCGCGAGCACGGACAGCGCCGCATCGAAGTCCGGCACGGCCACCAGGGCCGTGGCGCGGGCCTGGGGCGCGGGGCGCAGGCGCAGCAGCACGCGCGTGACGATGCCCAGCGTGCCCTCCGAGCCGATGAAGAACTGCTTGAGGTCGTAGCCCGTGTTGTTCTTGAGCATGGGGCGCAGCATGGGCAGCACCGTGCCGTCGGCCAGCACCACCTCCAGGCCCAGCACCTGCTCGCGCATCATGCCGTGCTGCAGCACGCCGTTGCCGCCCGCATTGGTGGCCACGTTGCCTCCGATCTGGCAGCTGCCGCGCGCGCCCAGGTCCACGCCGAAGACCATGCCTGCGGCCACGGCCGCCTCCTGCACGGCCTGCAGCGTGGCGCCGGCCTGCACGGTCATCAGCGCGGTGCGCGCGTTCACGTCCTCGATGGCGTTCATGCGCTCCATGGAGACGGCCACGGCACCCGGCACGGGCACGGCCGCGCCGGCCAGGCCCGTGAGCCCGCCCTGGGGCACGACAGGCACGCGGTGGGCCGTGCACAGGCGCATGAGCGCGCTGACCTCGTCGGTGCTGCGCGGGCGCACCAGGGCCAGCGGGCGCTGGGGCGGCGTGCCGCTCCAGTCGGTGTGGTAGCGCTCGGGCACATCGTCGCCGCGCTGCGCCACTTCGGCGCCCAGGGTGGAAATCAATTCATCGAGAAACAGTGCATGGGACATGAGCAGGCTTTCAGTGGCTCCCCTGCCTGCGGGTCCGCACGATGCGGCCCTGTCGCACGATGGTGCAGTCAGGCTTGCTGCCGAACCAGTAGGCCAGCTCGGCCGCATGGCGCACGGGCCAGAGCACGAAGTGGGCAGGACGGCCGGCCGCGATCAGGCCATGCTCGTCCTGCAGGCCCAGGGCGCGCGCGGCATGGCGGGTGATGCCCGCCAGGGCCTCGGGCACGGTGAGCCGGAACAGGGTGCAGGCCATGTTGGCCATGAGCAAAAGGCTCAGGCAGGGGGAGGTGCCCGGATTGTGATCGGTAGAGACGGCCATGGGAACGCCCGCAGCGCGCAGGCCCGCGATGGGCGGCATGTGGGTGTCGCGCAGCGTGTAGTAGGCGCCGGGCAGCAGCACGGCCACGGAACCCGCGCCGCGCATGGCGGCAATGCCGGATTCGGACAGGTGCTCGATGTGGTCGCACGACAGCGCGCCATAGCGGGCCGCGAGGGCCGCCCCCTCCATGTTCGACAGCTGCTCGGCATGCAGCTTGACGGGCAGGCCCAGGCGGCGTGCGGCCTGGAAGACCTGCTCGGTCTCGGCCAGCGAGAAGGCGATGCGCTCGCAGAACACATCGACCGCATCGACCAGGCCCTCGGCCGCCAGCGCGGGCAGCATGGTGCCCGCGACCAGGTCGATGTAGTCCTGGCTGCGCCCTGCGTACTCGGGCGGCAGCGCATGCGCGCCCAGGAAGGTGGTGCGCACGGTCACGCCCAGGGCCTGGCCCAGGCGCCGGGCCACGCGCAGCTGCTTGCGCTCGTGCTCCAGCGCCAGGCCGTAGCCCGACTTGATCTCGATGGCGCAGACGCCCTCGTCCAGCAGCTGCTGCAGGCGCGGCAGGGCCTGGGCGAACAGCTCGTCCTCGCTGGCCTCGCGCGTGGCACGCACGCTGGAGACGATGCCGCCGCCGGCGCGTGCCACTTCCTCGTAGCTGGCGCCGTCCAGGCGCATGGCGAATTCGTTGGCGCGCTCGCCGCCATAGACCAGGTGGGTGTGGCAATCGACCAGGCCCGGCGTGGCCAGCATGCCCTGGCCGTCATGGCGCGGCAGGGCCGCATATGCGGGCGGCAGGGCCTGCTGCGGCCCCACCCAGGCCACGCGGCCCTGCTGCACCACGATGCAGGCATCCTCCCCGTCACCCACGGCCTGGCCGGCCTCGAACATGTCAGGCGCCAGGTGCAGGTTCTGCCAGCAGCCGTCGGCCGAAGAGGATGGAGCGAGTGCGGAAGCGGATGCAGAAGCGGGTGCAGAAGCGGGTGCAGAAGCGGGTGCGTGGGGCTCGGTCATGGGGGAGATTCCTTGGATGTCGTGGGTCGTCAGCAGGCTTGCAGCAGCACCTGCACCAGCCGCGCGTCGTCGGTCTGCGGCACCAGCTGCTGCGGGTCGGGCTGCTGCGCGCTCCACCACAGGCCCTGGCCGGGGATGAGCGCAGCGCCATCCGCCTGCCAGTCGCCCTGCAGCACCATGCACAGGCCGGCGTCGGCGCGGCCGGCGTCGGCAGCGCTGTCCAGCACCTGGACCTGCGCCCGCCACCGGCCGCGCCGCGCCATCACGTTGAAGTCGGTGGAAGTGCCGCCCAGCAGCGAGCAGCCCAGCGCCACATCGCCGGAGAAGGCAAACGGCTGCCAGCGCGCGTCCAGCACATGGTCGATGCCTTCGCCGCGCAGGTGCACGCCGTCGCCATCGAGCAGCATGATCTGCCGGTCCACGCCCGCAAAGGCCGAGAACGGACCGGGCTGGTCGATGGTGGCCACGCTGATGCGCCAGCCGAAAGCCTCCATGCCCGCCCCGGGCGGCCAGCAGGCGATCTCGCGCGTGCTGCCGCCCCCGTTCTTCCAGGGGCTGGCGGCGATCTGGTTCAGGTCGAAACGCTGCATTGCCGTGGTGTCCTGCAAGCGGCTCACTTGACCATGGGCAGGTTCAGCTGATGGCGCTTGGCCGCAGCCACGGCAATGTCGTAGCCCGCGTCGGCATGGCGCATGACGCCGGTGGCCGGATCGTTCCAGAGCACGCGGCCCAGGCGGGCGGCGGCCTCGTCCGTACCGTCGGCCACGATGACCACGCCCGCATGCTGGGAGTAGCCCATGCCCACGCCGCCGCCGTGGTGCAGGCTGACCCAGGTGGCGCCGCCTGCGGTGTTGAGCAGGGCGTTGAGCAACGGCCAGTCGCTGACGGCGTCCGTGCCGTCCTTCATGGATTCGGTCTCGCGGTTGGGGCTGGCCACCGAGCCGCAGTCCAGGTGGTCGCGGCCGATCACGATGGGGGCCTTGAGTTCGCCGTTCTTCACCATCTCGTTGAAGGCCAGGGCCGCCTTGTGGCGCTCGCCCAGACCCAACCAGCAGATGCGCGCGGGCAGGCCCTGGAAGCTGATGCGCTCGCGCGCCATGTCCAGCCA
>Ga0066479_1000206_pt1 | contig 20520 bp, 21 predicted proteins | sample LakWasM117_HOW13_2_FD_59555 | JGI IMG/M metagenome (GOLD analysis project Ga0066479, IMG submission 59555) | Freshwater sediment methanotrophic microbial communities from Lake Washington under simulated oxygen tension - Sediment Metagenome 117_HOW13 | ecosystem: Environmental > Aquatic >... | reverse complement strand
CAGCGCAGCAACGGCCCCATCAACGGAATCTTGAACAAACTGTGCTTGCCGAGGATCGACAGCCGGATGCCCATCGCTAATTTGGCGGCAATACCCCACACGCCATCCCAGTTGGACGAATGCGGCGCGGCAATCAACACCGCCTTGGCGATGTCCGGAAGCGCGCCCTGCATGCGCCAGCCGCCCAGCCGCAACACGCTGCGCCCCAACCACTGGGCAAACCGGTAGCGCGGCATTCTTGGCACGTTTGGCGGCAGTGACAGCGCCACCTGCTGCTTGTCCATCTCGCTCAATCCCAACCCCGCCCGGTCCGCCCCTGCTTGATGCTCGCACGTCCGCGCTTTTCACCCAAGCGGCGCTCTTTGGAGGCACGGCTGGGCCTGGTGGCGATACGCGGCGTGGGCGCGTGCAGGCCACTTTCGATGAATGCTGCCAAGCGCGTGCGTGCATCTTCACGGTTGCGTTCTTGCGTGCGAAAACGTTGCGCGGCAATCACCAACACGCCCTCGCTGGTGACCCGGCGGTCGCGCTTGGCCAACAGCCGCATGCGCACCGGTTCCGGCAACGACGGCGAGCCGGCCACATCGAAACGCAATTCCACCGCGGTGGCCACCTTGTTGACGTTCTGCCCACCCGGCCCCGACGCCCGCACGAAGCGTTCGCTCAATTCGTCATCGTCGATGGTGACGCGGCCAATCTGCATGCGGCCATTGTAGGGGCAAGCTCACGCCGCGGGCGCGGCCGCAAACAGCGCCAGCGCCTTGCCAAATTCGGCATCCACCGGTGCCAATACTTCCACCCGCGCACCGGTGTGCGGATGGGTAAACGCCAAGCGCTGCGCATGCAGCAACATGCGGTGAATCCCCTGCATGCGGAAATTGCGATTGTGGCGGCCATCGCCGTGGCTGGAATCGCCAATCAGGTGATGGAACATGTGTTTGAGGTGGCGGCGAATCTGCCGAAAGCGCCCGGTCTGCGGCGAAGCCCGCAGCCACGCATAGCGCGAGGTGGCAAACCCCGTGGATGGCCATGCCAACTCGCAGCGCGCCAACTCCGAAAAATGCGTGATCGCAGGTTTCTTCTGCGGCTTGCCGGGACCGCCATCCAGGGGATGGTCCACCGTGAATGCAGGCTCGGCCGGCCAGCCCCGGCAGATCGCCCAGTAGTCTTTTTCCACGTCATGCGCCATCAGCGTCTTGCCCAGCGCAGAGGCGGTGTCGCGATCAAACGCCAGCAGCAGGCAGCCGCTGGTGGCACGGTCCAGCCGATGCACCAAAAAGATCGGCTTGCCAAATTGCTCGCGCAAACGATCCGCGGCGAAATCGGTTTCGCCGCGCGCCAACGCACTGTCATGCACCATCAAACCAGCCGGCTTGTTCACCACCGCCAAAAACGCATCGGCATACAACACATCCAGCGGCAGTGCGTGTGACGCCGCTACTGGCGTGAACTGGACTGCTTCACTCATGCGCCCATCGTGGCGCAGTCGATCACGAAGCGATATTTCACATCGCTCTTGAGCATGCGCTCGTACGCGGCGTCGATGGCGTGCGCGTCGATCATTTCGATATCGGCAACTATTCCGTGTTGCGCGCAGAAATCGAGCATCTCCTGCGTTTCCGGCAAGCCGCCAATCAACGACCCGGCAATGGCTTTGCGGCCAAGGACCAAACCCATCACGTTGGGACTGGGGTGCGGCGAGGCCGGCGCACCGACCAGGCACATCGTGCCGTCGCGCTTGAGCAGCTGGATGAAGCCATCCAGCACATGCGGTGCGGCCACGGTGTTGAGAATGAAATCGAAACTGCCGGCATGCGCTTGCATCTGCGCCTGATCACGCGAGTTCACCACGTCATCGGCGCCCAAGCGATGCGCTTCGGCACGCTTGGATTCGCTGGTGGTGAACGCCACCACCTGTGCGCCCATCGCATGCGCGATCTTGACGCCCATATGCCCCAACCCACCAATGCCGACGATGCCCACTTTCTTGCCTGGCCCCGCACCCCAATGCCGCAAGGGCGAATAGGTGGTGATGCCGGCGCATAGCAGCGGCGCGACCGCGGCGAGTTGTTCGCCAGGGTGACGGACATGCAACACGAAACGCTGATCCACCACGATCCGCTGCGAATAGCCGCCCAGCGTGTGACCCGGCGCATCGGCGGTGGGGCTGTTGTAGGTGCCGATGATGCCCTTGCTGCAATATTGTTCCAGCCCCTCCTCGCAAGAGGCACAGCTGCGGCAGCTGTCCACCAGACAGCCCACACCCACCGTATCGCCCGGCTTGAATGCAGTGACCTCCGCGCCCACCGCGCTGACATGCCCCACGATCTCGTGCCCCGGCACGCACGGGTACACGGTGCCCGGCCATTCGCTGCGCACCGTGTGCAAATCGGAATGGCAGACACCGCAATACGCGATGTCGATCTGCACATCCTGCGGCCCCGGTGCGCGGCGCTGGATATCAATCGCAACGATGGGTTGGTCGGCCGCATGGGCCCCGAATGCGTGGGTGGTCATGGCATCACCGCAAGGCAAAGAAAGGAACCCGCACGATACGCCGGTTAACTGCCGTTTGCAGCGCTGCTTGGTTGCCTCAGTTGTGCAATTTCCCGCCGCAATGGTTGACTTCCATCTGCAAGGTGGCGTGTTCGATATTGAACCCTTCATGCAGGACGTCAGCCACGGTTGCACGCACGCCATCGGCATCGACACGGCCATCTTGCAGCAACACATGCGCGGTCAGAATGGGTTCTCTCGAGCCCAACGCCCACACATGCAGATCGTGCACCGTGGCCACGCCCGGCACGGCTTGCATGGCATCACGCAACACATCAATGTCCAACCCCGCAGGCACACCCTGCATCAACACATGCGCGGCTTGTTTCAACAGCACCCAGGTGCGTGGCAATACCCATAGCCCCAGCAACACCGCCACGATCGGGTCCACCACGGTCCAGCCGGTGAAATGGATCACCGCGGCACCGGCGATCACACCCAATGAGCCCAGCATGTCGCTCCAGACTTCCAGATATGCGCCTTGCATATTCAGGTTTTCGCCGGCACCGGCGGCCAGCAATTTCATCGACATCAGATTCGCCAGCAGCCCCACCACCGCCACGACCAACATGCTGAACGAAGCCACCTCCTGCGGATTACGAAAGCGCCCGACGGCCTCCCACAAAATGTAGCCGGCCACCAGCAACAACAAACTGGAATTGATCAGCGCACCAATGGCCTCCATCCGCGCATAGCCATAACTGCGACGTGCATCGGCCGGCCGCCGGCTCATGCGTACCGCGAACAGCGACACGCCCAGTGCGGCCACGTCGGTCATCATGTGCGCCGCATCCGAGAGCAGCGCCAGGCTGTTGGCCAGCAAGCCACCGGCAATCTCCACCAGCAATACGATGAAGGTCAGCCCGAATGCGATCCACAAGGGTTTTTCGTGCTTGATCACCGCCGGCACATGACTGTGCCCCGGCGCGCCGTGGTCATGCGCGTGGCGGTGAGGCTCAGCGTGGTCGTCGTGATTGTTGTGGTGGTGCGAATGCGCGGTGCCCATGGGGATGATTCGTGGTGGATGGCTGCGGCACCTTAACGATGCTGCAAGCCGTACACAATTTCAGCGCCGCGGCCACGCCGCCAACAGCGCCCACAGGCCACCCAGGCCCGCAATCCACGTCGATACCGGCAGCGCCAGCAACTTCGGCCCGCCGGCATCCATCGCGTACAACACCACGGCCACGATCAGCAGGCCCATACCGAGGATCGAGGACACGATGCGGCGTTGCATCGCCTTCAACACCCAAGCAATTTCACGCACGTCCGCCGAGTGCATGCCCAGCCGATGGCTGCCATCGACCTGTTGCTGCAACCACGCATGCAGCAGGCGCGGCATGTCGGGGGCGCGGGTGATCAGCTCCGGCATCCGCTTGCGCAATTCACCCAGCAGGCGCTTGCGGCTGTAGCGCTCGCGCAGGATGGTTTCCAGCACGGGTTTTGCCACCGCCCAGATGTCGATATTCGGGTCCAGCTGACGGCCCACGCCTTCGATATTGAGCAGGGTTTTTTGCAACAGGATCAGCTGCGGTTGCAGCGTCAATTCGTAGCGCTGCGCAGTGCGGAACAATTTCACCAGCACTTCGGCCAATGAAATTTCACTCAGTGGCCGGGTGAAGTACGGCTCGCACACCGCGCGCGCAGCGGCCTCCAGCTCATCAATGCGGATATGCGCCGGCATCCAGCCGGCCTGCACATGCAACTCGGCGATGCGGCGATAGTCGCGATTGAAGATCGCCATGAAATTTTCCGCAAGGTAGTACTGATCCTCGCTGGAGAGCTGGCCCATGATGCCGAAATCCAGCGCGATGAAACGCGGATCGCTTTTGCGCGTGGCATCCACCCAGATGTTGCCGGCGTGCGCATCGGCATGGAAAAAATTATCGCGGAACACTTGCTGGTAAAACACCCGCACGCCTTTGGCCGCCAAGGCTTTGCGGTCGATGCCGGCGGCGTCCAGCGCCTTCACGTCATCCGATGGAATGCCGCGCACGCGCTCCATCGTCATTGCGCGCTCGGCCGTATGCGACCAGATGATTTCCGGTACGTACAAGTCCGCCGAGTCTTGCCAATTGCGGCGCAGCAAGCTGGCGTTGCCGGCTTCGCGTTGCAGGTCGAGTTCAGCGGCCAGCGTGTTCTGGATCTCGGCCACGATTTCACGCGGGCGGATTTTGTCGGCACTGGGGTGCGCACGCTCCACCACCGCGGCGACGTTGTTCAGCAGTGCTATATCCGCGGCGATTTGTTTTTCGATGCCGGGGCGCAGCACTTTGACCACCACCTCGCGGCCTTCGTGCAAGGTGGCGGCATGCACCTGTGCAATGCTGGCGGAGGCCAGCGGCGTGGTGTCGAAACCGGCATACGCATCGCTGATGCTGCGGCCCAATGCGGCTTCCACCAATGCCCGCGCTTGCATCCCGTCGAACGGTGCCACCCGGTCTTGCAATTGGGTCAATTCATCGGCGATATCGGGCGGCACCAGATCCCGGCGGGTGGAAAGAATCTGCCCGAACTTGACGAAGATCGGCCCCAGTTCCTGCAAGGCCAAACGCAAGCGTGCACCACGCGACATCGCCGCCACCTCACGCGAGGCACGCGGTACAAACGGCCGCATCAGCTTCAACCAACGCTCGGCCGGTGTGTCATCCAGCAAATCATCCAGCCGATAGCGCAACAACACGCGGCCAATGCGCCAAGCCCGCAGCGCAGCCTTCATGCGGGTAGCCCTCGCTCGCGGCGCAGGCGTGCGATTTTTGCAGCGATGCGTTCTGCGTCATCGCGCAGTGCATCCACATCGTCGTGGAACGCATCCAGTTCAGCGCGCGGCACCACGTCGCGGCTTTCTTCGGTCACATACTCAGCCGTGGTTGCCGCCAGATTGCGGCCCGCCACCTGCGCCTGCTTGAGCGCCGCACGCACGGCCTTGGCAGTCTGCACACCCAACACGTCACCAAATACGTTGACGAAGGGCAATTGCCAATCGGGGTCAAATCCTTGCGCCAATTTCTGCAGGCGACGCGCCAGTTCGGCATCCCCTTCGATCCGCAGTTTGCCCACCGGCGGTGCGTGATTGCTGCGGAACATCGGCAATTGCCGGAGCAGGCCGCCCAAGCTGCTGCGCACGCCCAGATCCGGCTCGGCATCGGCATCCACCGGGCCTACGCGCAGAGCGTCACCGGCCACCGTGATTTGCAGCGCAAGCGGCGGCGCGGTCAGCGTCAGCGCCACCCGCTGCCCATCCAATGCCTTAAGGCCTGCGCAGGTATCGGCATCCAACGCCAGCGCGTGATTGAGCGCCATTTCCAGCGCTTTGCCGGCCGGCTGTTTCCAATTGAAGGGCAATCCAGTCATGCCGGCATTGTAGCGGTGGCAACGCGCTACGCCTTGCCCGCTAGCAAGGCGGCCCGCAGCCGCGCCAAGCCTTCATTCATGCTCACCTGTGGCACATAGCCAAAATCGCGGGTGGCCGGCGCCATCGCATACCAGTGCGCGGTACTCAGTTGCTCGGCCAGAAAGCGCGTCATCGGCGGCTCGCCACCCAGTGGCAACAGCGTCCATAGGCCCTCACAGACGGCACCCAGCGCATATGCCACGCGAAACGGCAGCGTGGCATGCACTTGTGGCGCATCGGCGGCGCGCAGCAAGCCATTCAAGACCTCACGCAAGGGCCGTGGTTCGCCATTGCTGATGAAGTAGGCCTTGCCGGCGCAAGCTGCACCCGGCTGCAAGGCCGCCAGCGCATCCAGATGCGCCTGTGCCGCGTTGTCGATATAGGTGGTATCCACCAAATTATTGCCATCGCCCACCAGGCGCAGCCGTCCACTGCGTGCGCGCTCCACCAGCTTCGGCAGAATCTGGGTATCGCCCGGCCCCCAGATCAGGCGCGGGCGCAGTGCCACGGTGGCCAGCCGCGCATCGTTGGCGGCCAGCACTTCGCGCTCGGCAATGATTTTGCTGGCGGCGTAATGCGCCTTCACGCCTTCGCCATAGGGCACGGCATCGGCACCCAAGCCTTCCACCGGATGGGTGGCGCGATGCACCACGCTAGGCGTGGAGGTGTGTACCAATTTGCCGATGCCATGCGTGCGGCACGCGGCAATCACATGGCGCGTGCCCAGCACATTGGCGCTGAAATAGCTGGCATGACTGCCCCAGGTCCCGGCTTTGGCAGCGTTATGCAGCACCGCATCGAAACCTTCGGCAAAGGCCTGCTGCACGGCGTCAGGGTCTGCCAAGTCGCCCTGCAACTGGCGCACCCCCAGCGCATCCAAGCCGGCATGCCGGCTGCGGCTGAAACTGGCCACTGCGTGACCTTGCGCCAGCAGGGCACGGCACAGGGCTTGGCCAAGAAATCCCCCCCCGCCGGTGACAAGAACTTTCATTGTGATTGCTTGACTCGCAATTTTTTCGCCGCCCACACCGCCAATTTTTCGCGGCTGATTTTGGCGTTGTGGCGGATATCCACCGGAAACGGTTTGGGGTAATGCAGGAAGTGTTTGATCTTGGCGGTGTGCACCAGACCATTGGCGATATAGCGCAGTTCCTCGGCCATTTCGGCGGGGTTTGCACGGCTGTCCCTGTTGAGCTCGAACAACAGTACGGGTATCTGCTTGCCGGCTTCGCCTACGCCCACCAGTGCGGTGCGCGCGACATCCGGGCGGGTGTTGAAATACGGTTCGACCTGTTCCGTGCACAGGGTCGTCACCTCGTCCATCACCACGCGTTGCGATTTGCGCCCGCAGAACCAGAGCCGGCCATCCTCATCGAACCAGCCCAAGTCCCCCATGCGATGCACGATGCGGGTGTTGCCATCGCTCAAGGTTTCCCGGATTTTGGCCAACGCTGTCTGCGCATCGCGGTTGTAATAGCTGTCGGTCGCACTGGGCCCGGCCACCGTGATTTCGCCCACTTGGCCTGCACCCGCTTGCAAGCTGTCGTCCCAATGCGGGATCGCGCCATCCCTGATGCGGATGATGCGCACCTCATTGGGTGCTACCGGGCGTCCCACGCAGGTACCGGCACCGGTTTCGGTGCGGCTGCGCAGGGCCAGCAATTCACGGCCTTCGATCACCGCGACCGGCAGGCATTCGGTGGCACCGTAGGGTGTCCAGAATTGGGCCTCCTTCGGCAACAATTCCAGCATCCGCTGCACCACCTGCAGCGGTACCGGCGCGCCGGCACTGGTGACACGCCGGATACTGGGCAGGGATTCGCCATATTCGGCCAGCACCCGCATCAAGGCCGGCGAGCCAAACAACTGCGTCACACCAAACCGGGTGATCGCCTTATGCAGTTTGCGAGGGTTGGCTTTGGCAGGACGCGTGGGGTCCATGTCGGGAATGATGCTGGTCAGGCCCAGTGCGGGATCGAACAAGGCAAATGGCGGGAAGGTGGGGAAATCAATCCCACCGGCTTCGATCCCGAATGCCCTCCCCAGCATTTCAATTTGTGCGATGAAATGCCGATGCCGGTACACCACACCCTTGGGCACACCCGTGCTGCCGCTGGTGAACAGGATCGCCGCCACTTCATCGCCGCCCGTGGCGGCCAACTGCGGGCCTGCACCCGCGCCGTCGGCTTCCACCTGCGCCAAGGTGGCATCGGCCCACCATGCATTGCGTCCGGTGGTAATTCGCACATGCGCGGAGCTGGCCCAGCCCAATAATTTTTTGGCCAACATCGCCAGGGGAATGCCGATAAATGCCTGCGGCTGTGCCTCATCCAAACATTGCTTCAACGCGCGCTTGGCAATCCCCGGATCCACCAACACCGGTACTGCGCCGCGCTTGAATAGCGCAAACATCAGCAAGAAAAACTCCGGGGTGGGCCGCACCATCACCACCACCCGGCTGCCGCGCGCGATGCCGCGCTTGCCCAGCCCTGCGGCTATGGCATCGCTGCGTGCATCCAGCTGGGCGTAGCTCAGGACTCTGGAATAGCGCCCCAAACGCCCCGGCGTGCGCATTGCCGCTTGCCTAGGCGTGGCCTGCGCCAATCGCGGCAGCGCGGCGGCGATATTCCGGGTAACCGTAGGTGACATCTGCTGCATGGTTGCATGATCGCTGCAGATTGTCGCTCAATTGCGTCGAAAACACTTGCATGCGGCGCGAGTTCGGCAAAAAATCGCGCCCTGTTCCCGTCACTGGCCGCACAAGGTTCGGCTTTCCATGCATCCCTGCCTGACTTGCGGTGCCTGTTGCGCGTACTTCCGGGTCAGCTTTCATTGGTCCGAAGCCGACCCTGCGTTGGGTGGTGTGGTGCCGCCGGAGCTGACCGAGACTCTGCGTACCCACGAGCGCGTGATGCGTGGCACCTCGCAAGCGCAACCGCGCTGCATCGCACTGGACGCCGACATCGGCCGCACTAGCCGCTGCACGATCCACGACCGGCGACCATCGGTTTGTGCGTTGGTGCCCGCCAGTTGGGAGTTTGGTGCCGCCAGCGCACAGTGCGACAAGGCGCGGCTTGCGCATGGCCTGGCGGTATTGACCCCAGACGACTGGGTGGGCGTGAACGAATCCGAGAAAAACCCGATGCCGCAGCTTTGACTCAGCGCGCTGCATTCACAACGGATTGGCATCCAGAAATTGCCGAATTGCCGGCACCAGCACTGCGTGCTTGTCTTCCATCACGTAGTGGCCGGCATCGTCGAACTCACGCACCCGTGCACGCGGCAGCGCACGCCGGAAGCCGGCCAAAAAATGTTTGTCGAACACGAAATCGCGCAGCCCCCAGCCGATGAACACCGGCCGGTCGGCATAGCTTGCCAGCGCCTGTGCGCTGGCCTGCACCACAGGCATGGCGCGATCCCCCGCGTGCAGGGGAATGTCCTGCATGAAGCGCAGGGTGGAAATCGCCTTGTCCCAGCCGCTGTACACGCCGGCATACGCCGCACGCACGTCCTTGGGCAGCGCCCGCACCGTGCCGAAGCGCGCCGCGCCGCGTGCAAACAAATTGAAGCGGCGAATCAGCCAGCCGCCCAGACGCGAGTCGCGCCCCATCGCCAGCCGCAGCGGAAACCGCTTGCTGCTGGGCAGCGGGAAGGCAGCGGTATTGGTAATCACCAGCCGCTTGATCCGCGCCGGGTCACGCAGCGCCCAGCCAAACCCGATCATCCCGCCCCAGTCGTGCACCGCAAGCGTCACCGGCCCGGTGATGCCCAGATGCGCGAGCAATGCATCCACATCCTCAATCCGCGACTGCAAGGTGTAGTCGTACTGCGGCGATGCTGAAGGTGCGTCATCGGGCTTGTCACTCAGGCCCATGCCCACGTGGTCGGGCACGATGCAGCGGTACTTGTCGGATAGGGCCGTGACCAAATGCCGCCAGTAATAACTCCACGACGGATTGCCGTGCAGCATGACGATGACCTCGCCATCACGCGGCCCCTCATCAAGGAAGGACATGCTGATGCCGGGGCGCACGGCAAAGCGCTGCGGCGTAAATGGATAATCTGGAAATTGCATCGGCGTACTGTCATTGGCGCGAACCTTGCTTCGGTTCGCGGTTACCAGAGTCGGCTTACCACTCCACTTCCGCCATCGAACAGTTCAGGCCGGAGCCGATCCCCAGCAGGGCAATGCGGCTGCCTTTTTTCAGGCGGCCCATTTCGCGCAACTTGCTCAGCACAATCGGCACGCTGGCCGGGCCGATGTTGCCGTGTTCACCAAAAATCGTCATGACTTTCTTGGGGTCAATGCCCATTGCCTTGGTAAACGCGGCGGTGTGCACTTTGCTGACCTGATGGATGACGTATTCGTCCAGCTCGGAGGCCACCCAGCCCAGCTTCTGCTTGGCCACATCAAACGTCTTGGTGGCCAGCTTGACGCCTTCGATCAACAGCATGCGGGTATCGGTGATCATGCCGTCGAGGTTGCCACGGCAGAGCTTGTTCCACTCGGTGGCCGCACGCGTCACGCCGCCCTTGTAGCGTGGTGCGCCGGGGGCCAGTTCGGCGCGCGCCAAGACCATTGCGGCGGCACCGGAACCCAGGGTGAGGGTGGCCAGCTCGTTGCGGAAATCATCCTCGGTGACGTCGTCGCGCAACATGCGCTCCAGCGTTTTTTCATAGGCAAGGTTGGCGGTTTCGCCATCCACGATCAGTGCGTAGTCAATCTCGCCACGCTCGATCATGCGACTGGCGATGTCCATGCCGTTGATGAAAGCAAGGCACGCATTGGCCACATCGAAATTCTGGCAGGTATCGGGCAGACCGAGGTTGCCACTGACAATGGATGCCGTTGAGGGCTCCAGATAATCGCGGCTGACCGAAGTATTGACCAGCAGGCCCACCTTGTTCGGGTCGATGCCGGCATCGCCTAGGGCTTTCACGCCGGCCAGGGTGGCGGCATCCGAGGCCAATACTTCGCCATCCCACAAGCGTCGTGCATGGATGCCGGCAATATCACCGAGCACGTCGATCTTGATCCCCAGCCGATCCAGCGTGGGCTTCAGACGCAGGTTGATCTCATCCGAACTCAAGCGACGCGGGGCGTCGATATGGGCCAGACCGGCAATGGCAACACGTTGAAACAGCATGGGCGGACACTCGCACAGGCACCAACGCGGTGCCGGAACCGCACAGGATAGCGTGTTTCACAACCATACGCTTACGTATTGAAATTTTGTGCGGCCCGTCAACATCGGCTCTGACTGCCTCAGTTGCAGCGCCACATCGCCCAGCGCTGTTCGCCGTCGCGTGGCGGAGCGAGTGGGCTGATGCGGTTGGCCGCCAACCCAGGGGCCTCGTTGCGCGCCAAGGTCTCCAATTCATCGCGCACCTGGGTGTCATTGCGCTCGTAGAAACCCACTTTATGGGTGATCGACACCACGACCTCGCCACGACTTTCGCACGCAACGGGTGCACGGCTCAGCACCTGCACTTGTTTGGCCCCCGGCGCCAGTTTGACGAAGGTACATGCGGGCAACACCAGTACGGCACAGGACAGCAGGATCGCTCGCATCGCAGGCATCGGATTTCCTCGGCATCGACAAAAGAAAGCCCGCCAAGTGTGGCGGGCTTCCGGTTCCACAGGATGAACGTAATGCTTACTTCTTTAACACCGGCTTGCCGTCGGCATCGAGGACGGTGAGCTCACCCAACTTCAAGCTGCTCACCGGGCCCTGGGTCTTGGACACATCGCCCACGATCACCCACGTCAATGCGTCCGGGTTCAGCGCCTTGGCAGCGGCGTTGACCTGAGCCGGCGTCATCGCTTCGATTTCGGCACTGCGCTTGAACACATAATCATCCGGACGTCCGTACAGCGCATTGCTGGCGATGGTGTTCATCACTGCCGATGCGGTTTCATAGGCACCAGGCAGGGTCAGCGTCATCACCTTTTTCATGCCGGCCACTTCCTCGGCGCTGGCCGGACGCTTGCCGCTGGCGTAGTCACTGATTTCGCGCTGCATTTCCGCCACCGACTCACCGGTCTTGTCGATCTGCACCGGTGCCTGTGCGGTCCACAGGCGTTGCCCCACGGCACCACCGGCACCACTGTGCGCACCGTACGACCAGTGCTTGTCTTCGCGCAGATTCATGTTGAGGCGGGCGGTGAAGTCGCCACCAATCACCATATTGGCCATGTCGTATTGCACAGCCTTGGCATCGGTGCTGGACGGCAGGGTTTCGGCCGCCACGATATTGGCCTGCACGGCACCCGGCTGATCAATCAGGAAGACACGCGGTTTCTGTTGCGCGGCCACCGGCGCGATCGCAACCGACGTGCCCGCCTTGCCGGCGGCCGTCCAATCACCGAAGTTCTTTTCCAGTACCGGCATGATGTCGGCCAGCGTGGTATCGCCCACCACCACCAAAGTGGCGTCCTGCGGACGCAGTGCACTGTCGTGCCACGCCTGGATATCGGCGCGGGTCAGGCCGGCGATTGAGCCTTCGGTACCGCTGCCGGTACGCGGGCTGGCATACGGATGCCCGGCACCAAACACCAGGCCCGGCAACACGCGCTGGACGATGCCGTTGGGCTGCGCTTTTTCCTGCTTGATGCCGGCAATCCACTGACCACGCACGCGGTCGATGTCGGCTTGCTCGAAGCGCGGCTTGCGCAGCATGTCGGCATACAGCGCCACCGACGGTTCCAGATTCTGCTTCAGCGCCGACAAATAGGCGCTGCTGCTATCCAGGCTGGCATTGGCACCGATATTGGCGCCCAGCGACTGCGCACGATCCGCAAACGCCAGCGCATTGAGGTCGCCTGCGCCTTCATCCAGCAAGCTCATGCTGAAGCTGGCCACGCCGGGCTTGCCGGCAGGGTCGGAAGCATAGCCACCACGAAATTCGTAGCTCATCTGCACCACGGGAATGTCGTGCCGCTCGGCCAGAATGACTTTGGTGCCGTTGCGCAAAGCGGCGTGTTGCTGCGTCGGGAACACCAACTTCGGGAAGCTGGTCGGCATCGGTACGCCGGTCTTGCGATCCACCGCGCTGGCAGTGGTCTTGTATTTGGCATCGACCTTCGGTGTATTGAACGGGGTCGGCTTGACGGTGGCTTCTTCCGCGATCGGCACACGCTTGCCCGGGTTCACCACCAAGGTATGGCTGCCCTTGCCTGCACCCAGCCAAGTGTTGCCACTCGCTTTCAGATTGGCCGGGGTGGACTCGGCCAGCGTCTTCAAACTGTCGCGGAAGCAGCCCGGGTTACCCATGAACACCGCGCATTCGGCCAAGGCGTCGGCCTTGCCACCGAAGCCGCCAATACGCTCCACGCCGCGAATCCAACCGGCTTCCACCACGGTGCGATTACGTGCCACTTCGTCAGTGGTCGGGCCGTCCTTGAGCAGCTTGTTCAATTCATCGTCAATGGCCGCTTCCACCTTGGCCACATCCACACCCTGCTTGACCGCTGCCGTGATCATGAAGGTGCTGCTCAGCTGCGAGCCATAGGCACCGGCGCTGACGTTGTCCACCAGCTTGTCCTGATGCACCAAACGGCGATCCAGACGCGAGGATTTGCCTCCGCCCAAAATCTGCGCCAGCAACTGCAAGCGATCCAGATCCGGCGCACCGTATTGCGCCACGTTCCACACCCGATAGATGCGCGATTGCGGCACGGTGTCGGTCATTTCGCTGCGCGAATTGGCGGTATGTGCGGCCACATCCACCTTGGGCTGCGCCATCGTCGGCGTGGCCGGGATGTCACCGAAATATTTGGCCACCTTTTCCTTGGCCGTGGCCAAGTCAATATCACCGGCCAGCACCAACACGGCGTTATTCGGGCCGTACCAGGTCTTGAACCAGGTCTTCACGTCGTCCAGCGAGGCCGCGTTGAGGTCGTTCATCGAACCAATGGTGCTGTGATGGTACGGATGTCCGGCCGGGTACATGATCTTGCCCAGCTCATCCCAGACTTGGCCGTAGGGCTGGTTTTCGCCTTGGCGCTTCTCGTTTTGCACCACGCCGCGTTGCTCGTCCAGGGTCTTCTGGTCAATTGCACCCAGCAGATGACCCATGCGGTCGGACTCCATCCACAGCGCGGTGTCCAGCGCGGTGGTCGGCACATTTTCGAAATAGTTGGTGCGGTCGGAATTGGTGGTGCCGTTCTGGTTGGTGGCGCCGATTTCCTTGAACGGGGCAAAGAACTCGCCGGGCGCGTTTTCGCTGCCGTTGAACATCAAGTGCTCGAACAAATGGGCAAAGCCGGTGCGGCCGGCCGGTTCGTCCTTGCTGCCCACGTGGTACCACACGTTCACCGCCACGATGGGGGCTTTGCGGTCGGTATGCACCACCACCCGCAAGCCATTGGGAAGGGTGAAGCTTTCGTACGGGATGTCCACCGCCGGCGCATTGGCAGCCTGCACAGCGGGGGCAAAGGTTCCGGTGGATAGCGCAGTGGCAAGGGCAAACGCCAGCGCGGCGGGACGAAGCAAGGACATCGGCAACTCCTGTGATGGGCGTCACGAACGACGCCGTTAATCGGCAATGATAGCCTTCATCACCAATGGCCTGCAGCATACAGAAGTCACGCCAACGCCCACGCTCTACAATGCCGCATGATTCACGTCATCCTGCATCGCCCGGAAATCCCGCCCAATACCGGCAATGTGATCCGCCTGTGCGCCAATACCGGCGCGCATTTGCATCTGGTGCGGCCACTGGGGTTCGACATCGACGACAAGCAGCTACGCCGCGCCGGACTGGATTATCACGAATACGCGCAGTTGCAGGTCCATGATGACTTGCCCGCAGCACTCGCCAGGATCGAAGCCGACAACGGCAGCGCGCCGCGGGTGTTTGCACTCAGCACGCGCGGTAGCATCCGCTACGACAGCCCCGCGTTTTGCGCTGGCGACGTGTTCCTGTTTGGCAGCGAAACCGCTGGCTTGCCCGCCGATGTGCTGGCCGGCATCCCGGCAAGCCAACGCCTGCGGCTGCCGATGCGGCCCGACAACCGCAGTCTCAACCTGTCCAATACGGTGGCGGTGATGGTGTTCGAGGCATGGCGGCAGGCAAACTTTATCGGCAGTGCTTGAGCGCACACGCGCCGCGTTGGCTGCGCCATTGCCGACACCGCGGTGCATGAACCGACGCCGAACAGTTATTGAACGGTTAAGTTCAATATTCAGCTTATGTTGTGACGCAATCGCCGAAATTGCGCCTGCACCCGCCGCTGGCGGGGCACTCACAACAACATGGAGGTCCACCTCATGAAGCGTTACGCCATTGCCCTTGCTCTGCTTGCCGCTCTGCCCTTCGCCGCCTCGGCTGCTGATGGCATCAACTACAACTACGTGCAGGGCGGCTATGTCGCCACCAACACCAACGGCCCGGATGCCGACGGTTGGGGCCTGAACGGCTCGGTTGCCGTGCACCCGAACTTCCACCTGTTCGCCGACTATTCCAACCAGAAGATCAAGCACACCAGCGTGGACTTCGACCAGTGGCGTGTGGGTGGTGGCTACAACACGGCGATTGGCACGAACACCGACTTCGTGGCCGACGTGGCCTACGAACGCGTGAATGCGGGCGGTGGTGTGCATGCCGACGGTTACAGCGTGGAAGGCGGTGTGCGCAGTGCGTTTACGCCGAACATCGAAGGCTATGCCATGCTCGGGTATGTGGATGGCAACCACGTCAAAGGCGAGGCCTATGGCCGCCTGGGCGCCACTGCCAAGTTCAACCAGAACTGGGGCGTCAATGCCGACGTGCGCGTCGTCAATGGCGGCGATACCCAGTGGTTCGTGGGTCCGCGCTTCAGCTGGTAAACCGGCAACCCGTTGCAACACCCGAACGCCCGGCAATGCCGGGCGTTTTTGGTTGGCTCGGCTTGGGTCTGCTCAAACGCAGACGTTCAACCGAACAAATCCTGCGGGTATTCGGCTTTCTGTTCGCGCGCCATCAATCGCGCCAGTCCTTCAGCCGGGGTCACACTGCCATGCAGGACGTCGCGCACGCCTTCGGCAATCGGCAGTTCGATGCCATGCAGGTTGGCCAGCCGCATCACTTCATCGGCGGTCTGGATCGACTCCACCACCTGCCCGATTTCGCGCACCGCATCGGCAATCGAGGAACCGCGTCCCAGCGCCAAGCCCAGCCGACGGTTGCGCGACAAATCGCCGGTGCTGGTCAGCACCAGATCCCCCAGACCGGCCAGCCCCATCAGGGTTTCCGGGCGGCCGCCCAGCGCAATATTGAGCCGCAGCATTTCGTTCAGGCCACGGGTAATCAGGCCGGCGCGGGCATTGAGCCCCAAGCCCATGCCATCGGCGACGCCGGTGGCGACCGCCAGCACGTTTTTCATCGCGCCGCCCAGTTCGGCACCGCGCATGTCGTTGCCGGTATAGGCACGAAATGCCGGGCCATGCAGCACATCGGCCACCTGCCGGCAAAACACGGGATCGTCCGAATGCACGGTCAGCGCGGTGGGCAATCCTTGCGCCACTTCCTTGGCGAACGAAGGCCCGGTGACCACCGCCAACGGCACATCGATGCCCAATACTTCGGCGGCAACTTCATGCAAAAAGCGGCCACTGCCCGGCTCGAAACCCTTGGTCGCCCAAGCCACTCCGGCTTGCGGCGGGCGCAACGGTGCCAGCGCACGCAGGGTTTCGGCAAACGCATGCGAGGGCACCACCACCAGCACCAGGGCCGCTTCGGCCAGGGCTTCGTGCAGCGAGGTGGTGGCACGCAGATTGCCGGGCAACGCAATCCCGGGCAGGTAGCGGGTGTTTTCGCCCTGCCCGTCGATAGCCGCCACGGTGGCGGCATCACGGCCCCACAGCACGGTGGGGTGGCCGTGACGGGCAATCAAGGCGGCCAGCGCGGTGCCCCACGAGCCCGCGCCAAGCACGGCAACCGCCGGTTTCTCAGATGGCGCGGTTGCAGACGGCATCATGCAGCCGAATCGCTCAGGCGTTGCCGGCAATTTCAGCGTTGGCCAATTCGCCGCCAGCTTGCTGTTCGCTGCGCTGGCGCAGGGTTTCGCCGTACAGCGCATCGAAGTTGATCGGCTGCATCGGGAACGGCGGGAAGCCGCCGGAGGTGATCAGCTGGCCGACCGCGGCACTGGCGTAGGGATACAGGATGTTCGGGCACTGGATACCCAGCATCGCGTCCAGAATATGGTCTTCCATGCCACCCAGACCAAACACGCCGCACTGCTCCACTTCAGCCAGGTAAGCGGTCTTGCCGTTGATGGTGCAGGTCAGGGTGATGCCCAGGCTGACTTCGAATGCGGTGTCGGCCAGACGCTGCACTTTCTGGTTCAACTTCATCTGCAAGTCCGGCTGGCCTTGTTCGTTGAACACCTGCGGTGCGTTCGGCGCTTCGAAGGACAGATCCTTCACATACAACTTCTCGACAGTGAAGAGCGGGCCTTGCGGCAGGGCGTCGGAGGCCGGCGCGGCGCCGTTCAGGATTTCATCGGACATGGATAACTCCAGGGAATGCGATTGACGCACAGATGCGGAAAGAAACAATGATTATCGCACCGAAGCGGGCGACAAAGACCGACGTGGGGCCAGCAGCAGCCATTCCCAAGGGTGCGGAGCTGATTCAGCGGCCCTTGACCAGCGGCAAGTCGGCCGACTGCCACGCCTGGATGCCACCCTCCAATACCGCCACCTGGGCAAAGCCCGCCTTGCGCAGGCGTTTGGCTGCCGTCGTGGCCGTCTGGCCAACCTGGCACACCAACACGACAGGCAGTGATTTGGCGGGGGCCAGCGCCTTGTTTTCGGGATCGAACTGGCTCATCTGCACGTTTTTCGCGCCGGCAATATGGCCTTTTTCGAAATCGCCAATGGCCCGCAAATCCACCACCAGCGCATTGTCGCGATTGACCAGTGCGGTCAATTGCGCCGGGCCGATGCGCCGCACACCGCTGAGCAGGGAAAGCATTTCATTGACCACGATGGCCACCGTCAGGCCCACCAAGGCCAACGACAACACGGGATTGCGGCCAGCAAAGGCGGCCAGTTCGGCAAAGGTCACGGCGGTTACCACGAATCACGGGGCGGCAATTGTACCTGCCGCCCTGCCTGCACGCGCTGGCGACTCATTCGCCCTGCCACAAATCCGGCATCCCCGAGGTCAGCCACCACGTTTTTGCGGCCTCGTCATAGTGCCAACGCTCGCGGTAGCGCACATTGCGTTCGGCCAAGGTGTTGCGATTGATCACGCCGATTTCGATATCCCGCACCACTTCCCCCCCCACAACACCGCTGCCGGCGTCGCGATAGGTGGAAATTTGCACCTGCTTGTAACGGGACAACTCCAACTCGGTGATTGGGTGCGCTTTGCGCACCTCAGGGTCGATCAGATTCAATGCACCTTCAAAATCGCCCCAGCGAATCGCCGCGGACCACGCGTATTGGGCTTCATCCAGCGCCGAGCCCTTGCTTGCCGATTTTGGACAGCCGGCCAGCAATGCCATGCAGGCAATCAACACACAGCGCAGTGCCAGTTTGAACATTGCAGACTCTCCAGCGGGGGGGGAAGCCCGCATCCTAGCCGGTTTATGCCACAGGTTTATGCCGCGGCCTTGCAGGTCCTGCTCTCACGCCTTGGCAATCGCGACATAACGACCCACAAAGGTCGCCGCCACGCCCCCATCCTGCAACAGGGTACTGGCCTTCAACCGGATACTCACCCGCCCCTGTTTGCGCAACTTGTCCACCAACTGCGCATGCTCGCTGGCATCATCGAACACCGCTTCCACCACGATGTCTTCGAACACCGGTTTGAGGTAGCGCACCCGCGAATCGGCCACAAAAATATCGGCATGCAGGCCGGCACTTTCCAGCTCCAGCGAAATCGAGCCCCACGCGGCAATCGTCATCAGCGATACCAGGCTGCCACCAAATGCGCAACCTTTGTCGTTGATATTGGCTGCCAGCGGCGCACGCAGGCGCAGCGTGCCGGCTTGCCAATCCAGAATCCGTGGTTGCATGCCCGCCACCGGCGGCATGCCATTGAAATGTACGGCCAGAGCATCCAGTGCGGCGGGGTTCACGTGTGCGTCCATACCGCTAGCCTGCCGCATCCTTCCTTGCTGTGCCAAGCTTGTTGTATGCCACGCCTTACCGATCAAACACTTCCGCTTCAAGACTGCACCGTATTGTCACTGCGTCCGCGCAGACAACACGCCAGCCTGCGGGCCGCGGCAGCACGCTTGGGTGCGCGCGTGCTGGCCATTTCACCCATCGCCATCAGCGCACGGGATGATGCGCAAACACGCGATGCATTGGCCACGGCATTGACCGCCGACGTGGTGCTGTTCACCAGTCCCAATGCAGTGCGTGCCGCCACCACGCTGACATCACCGGGGACGCGCCGCCAGCAACGCTGGATTGCGGTGGGCGCAGGCACCCGGCGCGCATTGGCGCGTGCGGGCATCGACGCCATCGCCCCGGCGCGGATGGACAGCGAAGGACTGTTGGCACTCCCGGCGCTGGCGCAAGTGCAAGGCAAGCGCATCGGCCTGATCACAGGGCTTGGTGGGCGCGGCGTGTTGCAGCCGGCGCTGGCAGCACGCGGCGCGCAGGTCATCCGCGCCGATGTGTATGCACGCACCAGCGTGCCGATTCCCGAACATCGCTGGCAGTTGCTGGCCGATGTTCTGCAATCGCCGCACCACGCATGCCTGGCACTGAGCAGCGCGGAAGCCTTGCAAGCGCTGTTGGTGCAACTTCCCGCAACGCTGCTGCCGGCCCTGCATGGCATCCGCGTCATTGCCGCCAGCGAACGCCTGGCGGTCACCGCACGCGACGCGGGATTCAACAAGGTGGTGATTGCCGCCAGCCCACGGCCACGGGCATTGCTGGCGGCGATGCTCACTACAATGTCGGCATGAACCCAGCCATTTCTTCCATCGACACCATCCGCGCCTACCTCACCGGCCTGCAAGACCGCATCTGCACCGGCATTGCAGCAGCCGACGGCAGTGCCACCTTCCGCGAAGACAACTGGCAACGCGCCGAAGGTGGCGGCGGACGCACGCGCATCCTGCGTGATGGCGCGGTGTTCGAGCAGGCGGGGATTGGGTTTTCCGATGTCTCCGGCAACACCTTGCCGCCGTCGGCAAGCGTGGCGCGGCCGGAGTTGGCGGGTGCGTCGTGGCGGGCGGTGGGGGTGTCGCTGGTCTTCCATCCGCGCAATCCGTATCTGCCCACCACCCATGCCAATGTGCGCCATTTTCGTGCCATGCGCGGCGATGACACGGTGGCGTGGTGGTTTGGTGGCGGCTTTGATTTGACCCCGTTCTATCCATGCGATGAAGACGTGCTGCATTGGCACCAGACCGCACGCGCGTTATGCGAGCCATTCGGTGGCGACCAGCGCTACGACGCGCACAAACGCTGGTGCGACGAGTACTTCCTGCTCAAGCATCGCAACGAAACCCGTGGTGTTGGCGGCTTGTTTTTCGATGATCTGCACGCAGATTTCGACGCCGACTTTGCTTACTTGCGCGCAGTGGGCGATGGCTTTCTGGACGCGTACCTGCCGAT
>Ga0066479_1000201_pt1 | contig 20706 bp, 18 predicted proteins | sample LakWasM117_HOW13_2_FD_59555 | JGI IMG/M metagenome (GOLD analysis project Ga0066479, IMG submission 59555) | Freshwater sediment methanotrophic microbial communities from Lake Washington under simulated oxygen tension - Sediment Metagenome 117_HOW13 | ecosystem: Environmental > Aquatic >... | reverse complement strand
TGATCGACGACGCCATCGTGGTGCGCGAGAACATCGTGCGCCACGTGCAGATGGGCAAGGACGCGCATGCCGCCGCGCTCGACGGCACGCAGGAGATCGGCCTGGCCGTGCTGGCCACCACGCTGTCCATCGTTGCGGTGTTCCTGCCCATCGGCTTCATGGGCGGCATCATCGGCAAGTTCTTCCACGAATTCGGCATCACCATCGTGGCGGCCGTGATGATCTCCATGTTCGTGAGCTTCACGCTGGACCCCATGCTCTCCAGCGTCTGGCATGACCCGACCATCCACGCCCACGGCGACAAGCGCGGCCGCAGCCTCTACGACCGCACGCTGGGCCGGGTCACGGCCTGGTTCGAGCGCGCCACCGACTCGCTGTCCCACTTCTACCAGGACGTGCTGGGCTGGGCGCTGCGCCACAAGATCGCCACGCTGGCGGCGGCGCTGGCCATCTTCGTGGCCAGCATCTTCCTGGTACCGCTGCTGGGCACGGAATTCGTGCCCAAGGCCGATTTCTCGGAAACCACGGTGAGCTTCAACACGCCCGTGGGCTCGTCCATCGAGGCCACGGAGGCCAAGGCCCGCCAGGTCGATGCCATCATCCGCGCCCTGCCCGAGGTCCGCTACACGCTGGCCACCATCAACACCGGCACGGCCCAGGGCAAGATATACGCCAGCATCTACATCCGCTTGCTGGACCGCCACCTGCGCCAGCGCAGCGGCGACGAACTCTCGGGCGTGCTGCGCGAGCAGTTGCAAAGCGTGCCCGGCATCACCGTCACCCATGTGGGCCAGCGCGAGCCCGTGGGCGGGCAAAAACAGGTCGAATTCTCGCTGCAAGGCCCGGACCTGGGCGAGCTGGAGCGCCTGAACCGCGTGGTGATGGAACGCCTGCGCGGCATTCCCGGACTGGTGGACCTGGACAGCAGCCTCAAGCCCGACAAGCCCGTGATCGACATCACCGTGCGGCGCGATGCGGCCGCCGACCTGGGCCTGTCGGTAGGCTCCATGGCAGCGGCGCTGCGCACCTGGGTGGCCGGCCAGACCGTGGGCAACTGGCGCGCCAGCGACGACCAGACCTATGACGTCAAGGTGCGCCTGGCGCCCGAGTCGCGCAGCACGCCCCAGGACCTGGAGCGCCTGCCCTTCGCCCTGCCCTCCACCTCGGGCGACGGCGGCATGCGCATCGTGCGGCTGAACCAGGTGGCAACCGTCACGCCCGCCACCGGCCCCAGCCAGATCAACCGCCGCGACATGACGCGCGAGGTCGCCTTCAGCGGCAACGTCTACCTGCGCTCCAGCGGCGAGGTCTCGGCCGACATCCGCAATGCCCTGGCCGACATCGCCCTGCCGCCCGGCTACCGCACGCAGTTCAGCGGCGCCACCAAGAGCATGAACGAATCGTTCGGCTATGCGGTGTCCGCCCTGGCGCTGGCCATCATATTCATCTACATGATCCTGGCTAGCCAGTTCAAGAGCTTCCTGCAGCCGCTGGCGCTGATGACCTCGCTGCCGCTGACGCTGATCGGCGTGGTACTGGCGCTGATGATGTTCGGCTCGGCCCTGTCCATGTTCTCCATCATCGGCGTGGTCATGCTCATGGGACTGGTCACCAAGAACGCCATCTTGCTGGTGGACTTCGCCATCCGTGCGCGCGGGCCGCACAGCGACCCGGACACCGGCCAGATCCGCGACGGCCTGCCGCGCGAGCAGGCCCTGCTGCTGGCGGCGCGCGTGCGGCTGCGCCCCATTCTGATGACCACGCTGGCCATGATCTTCGGCATGGTGCCGCTGGCCTTCGCACTCAGCGAAGGCTCCGAGCAGCGCGCGCCCATGGGCCAGTCGGTGATCGGCGGCGTGGTCACCTCGTCGCTGCTGACCCTGGTGGTCGTGCCCGTGGTCTATTGCTACCTTGACGACTTCTCCCAGTGGCTGCGGCGCCTGTGGAACGGCAACCGGCACGACGCGGCCCCCGGCCAAGGCGCCGCCAGCGCCCCCACCCCGCCGCGAGACTCGTAGAATCAAAGGTTTGTCCTGACAAGTCTTTCTCCGGAGATACCCCATGAGCCTGCCCCTGAACAGCCTGCCCGAACACCACAGCGCCCAAGCGCACGCGCGCTACAACATGATCGAGCAACAGATCCGCCCCTGGAACGTGCTTGATGAAGAAGTGCTGGCGCTGCTGGGCAAGGTGCACCGCGAGAATTTCGTGCCGCCCGAGCATGCCGGCCTGGCCTTCATGGACCTGGAAATCCCCCTGGTCGCCCCGGCCGAGGAAGCCGCCGCCAAGGGCTGGTGCATGCTGGCCCCGCGCATCGAGTCCCGCATGCTGCAGGACCTGAAGATCAAGCCCACCGACCGCGTGCTGGAAATCGGCGCCGGCTCGGGCTACATGGCCGCCCTGCTGGCCGCCCAGGCCAAGGAAGTCGTGACACTGGAGATCGTGCCCGAGCTGGCCGAGATGGCCCGCGAGAACCTGCTGGGCGCCGGCATCACCAATGCCGAGGTCAAGCTGGCCGATGGCGCCACGGCTGCGGCCGCTCTGGGCCAGTTCGACGCCATCGTGCTCAGCGGCTCGGTCGCCCAGGTGCCGCAGGCCCTGCTGGCCCAGCTCAACGACGGCGGCCGCCTGGCAGCCATCGTCGGCCAACTGCCCATGATGCGTTTCACGCTGGTGCAAAAGAACGGCCACCAGTTCGAAACCAGCCAGCCCTGGGACGTGGTGACCGCACGCCTGGCCAACTTCGAAGAGCCTTCGCGCTTCACGTTCTGAAATCCGCCACGGCGGCCGGGGTCCAGAGGATTTCGGCCGCTGCGGCAACTCCACTCCATTCCGCAAGGATCTTTCCGATGCTTCCCCAAGTGCCTCCCGCGCAACTCAACGATTGGCTGAACCAGCACTCCAGCGGCTCCGATGCCCTGCCCCTGGTGCTGGACGTGCGCGAGCCCTGGGAAGTGGCCCAGGCCAGCGTACGCCCCGAGGGCTTCGAGCTGCGCTGCATCCCCATGGGCGAGATTCCCTCGCGCCTGCAGGAACTCGATCCGGATCACCCCACAGCCTGCCTGTGCCATCACGGCGCACGCAGCATGCATGTCGCTGCCTTCCTGATGAACAACGGCTTCGAGACCGTGGCCAATATCAGCGGAGGCATCGATGCCTGGTCGCGCGAGCGCGACCCAGGCGTGCCGCGCTACTGAGCGGCAACACGCAAAAGAAACCCGGGACACGGCGGTACACCCGCCGTCCCCGGTGCTTCGTGACGACTGTGTTTTGATTCGAGGACCTCTATGCCCCTGCTTCGGCCCCTTGCCCCTGTCGCTTCCGCCCTGACCCGCCCATACGCCTGGCCTCTGCGCCACATGGCCTTGCTGCTGTGCGCGGCGGGCATGGGCTCGGCCCTGGCACAGGCTCCTGCCCCAGCCGTCCTTGCGCCCGCCCCTGCGGCCTCGCAGTCTGCCCTGCCCTCTCTGACAGCCTCAGCGGCCACGGGCCAGAACCTGTCCGAACTGGTGGCCAAGGCCCGCGGCTACGACGCCCAGTGGCAGGCCCAGCAGGCCGACGCCCAGGCCGCCGCCAGCCGTGCCGAGCAGGCACGCTCGGGCCTGTTGCCCAGCGTGGGCCTGCAGGCCGGTGCCAACACCTCGCATGTGGAAGTCAGCGTGCTGCCGGGGAGCTTTCGCTCGCCCCAGCAGAACCTGCAGCTCAGCGCCCAGCAGCCGCTGTACCGCCCGGCCAACAAGATCGCCTACGACCAGGGCCAGCGCGGCGTGGACGTGGCGCGCGCCCAGTTGGACAGCGGCGAGCAGAACCTGCTGGTGCGCGTGGCCCAGGCCTACTTCGATGTCCTCGGCGCCCAGGACAGCCTGGCCGTGGTCAAGGCACAGAAGGCCGCCATTGCACAGCAGCTGGAATTCGCCAAGCGCAACTTCGAGGTCGGCACGGCCACCATCACCGACTCGCGCGAAGCCCAGGCACGGTTCGACCTGGCCGGCGCGCAGGAAATCGCCGCCGAGAACGATCTGCGCGTCAAGCGCCTGGTGCTGGACCAGATCGTTGGCGCCGTGGGCACCGTGCCCCGCCCCCTGGCCCAGCCGCTGCAGTTGCCGGCCCTGATGCCCTCCGACGCCCAGGCCTGGGTGGACACCGCACTGCAAGGCCAGCCCCAGCTGCGCCAGGCCCGCCTGGCGCTGGACATTGCCCAGCTGGAAACGAAGAAAGCCGAGGCCGGCCACAAGCCCACCGTGGACCTGCAGGCCGGCTACGTTGTCAACCGCTATCCCAATGGCTCGGTCACACCGCAGATCGGCACCAGCTACCGCACCAATGCCGCCAGCGTGGGCGTGGTCATGAACCTGCCCCTGTTCGCCGGCTTTGCCGTGCAAAACCGCATCAAGGAAACCCTGGCGCTGGAAGACAAGGCGCGCGCACAGCTGGACGACGCCCAGCGCAACGTGGAGCAGAGCACGCGCACGGCCTTCTTCGGCGTGCAGTCGGGCCAGGCCCAGGTCAAGGCGCTGGAGGCCGCGCTGGCGTCCAGCCAGAGCGCGCTGGACGCCAACAAGCTCGGCTACGAGGTCGGCGTGCGCATCAACATCGACGTGCTCAACGCGCAAAGCCAGCTCTACCAGACCCAGCGCGACCTGGCCCTGGCGCGCTACCAGGTGCTGCTGGGCCAGCTCAAGCTGCGCCAGGCCGCCGGCACGCTCAGCGACGACGACCTGCGCGCCATCGATGCGCTGACGCTCCGCGCGCCAACCCCTTGAATCCCTGAAGCGCCCGCACGGCCGGCAGTGCCCCGGGCTGATGCCCGGCCGCCGCCGGCCGCGCGCCTGGCGCAGCAGTCCTGTGCTCTGGCAAAGCCGAGGCACGCAAACCCGCCACGACCAGCATCCAGGCAGCCAGCGCGCACAGCGCCGCCAGACGGCTCAGCAAGGAACAGCGGGAGAGTCTTGGCATGCGCGCCTTGCCTTCGTGGGAGTTGTCGAGCGGGCCACTGTGGCAAACCAGCCTGAAGACCTGCCCCGGCTTTCCTGAAGGGATGCTGAAGCGCATCGTCCCCGCCTTGACCGATACTCGCGGCAGCCCTCCCGCAGGCGCCGGTCCGCGGCATGGGAGCGGCACAGGAAACACACGATGAGACTGCTGCTGGTGGAGGACGATCTGGATCTGGGCAATGGCGTGCGCATCGCATTGGGCGATCACGCCATGGACGTGGTCTGGGTGCGCCGCCTGTCCGATGCGCTGCGCACGCTGGAGCAGCAAAGCTTCGAGATGGTGTTGCTGGACCTGGGCCTGCCCGATGGCGACGGCATCAGCCTGCTCACGCGCCTGCGCCGCGAATGGCGCCGCCTGCCCGTGCTGATCCTGAGCGCACGCGACAGCCTGCACGACCGGCTGCACGGCCTGGACAGCGGCGCCGATGACTATCTGGTCAAGCCCTTTGCCCTGGCCGAACTGGTGTCACGCGTGCGCGCCCTGGCACGCCGCAGCTATGGGCAGGGCGACGGAACGCTGCATCTGCGCGGCCTGTCGCTGCACGAGCCCACGCGCCGTGTCAGCGTTGCAGGCCAGAACGTCGAGCTGTCCCGCTGCGAATTCGACCTGCTGGCCCTGCTGCTGCGGCGCATGGACCGCGTGGTCACGCGCAGCGGCATCGAGGAGGAAGTCATCCCGGGTGGCAGCGCCAACGGCAGCAATGCGCTGGAGGTCCATGTCTCCAACCTGCGCCGCAAGATCGGGCCGGGCTTCATACGCACGGTGCGCGGCATTGGCTATGTCATCGACTCGCAGCCGATGGCCCCCCTGTCCTGACCATGACATTGCACACCCTGCAGGGGCAACAGGCCAGCCCGAGATGGCGCCGCTGGCTGCGGCCCACCCTTGGCCGGCGGATGCTGCTGGCCCAGATGGGCGTGCTCACCGCGATCTGGACCGCGTTGCTGGTGGCAGCCATCTACATGGCCCACTTCCACAATGAATTGCTGGTCAGCAAGCCTGTCTACGAACTTGTCATGGCAGTGGCCGAGGACCTGGCCGACCTTCCGGACCGCCAGCAGCACAGCCTGGCCGCGCTGGACACGGCCCTGCGCCATGAGTACGGCGACGGAGACGACGACATCCGCTTCACGCCCACGCTGCTGGTCTGGCAGCGCGGCCAGCTCCTGTACCGCTCGCCCACGCCGGCACCCACGCTGCGCAACCGCGTGCTGGACACGGTCGAGGACATAGATTTCGAAGGGCAGACCTGGCGCATGAGCACGCTGCGCTCGGCCTCGGGCCAAACCGAAGTCACGCTGATGCTGCCGTCCTTCAAGGAACTGCTGATCACCCTCAACACCCGCAGCTATTACCTGCTGCCGCTGCTGATCAGCCTGCCCTTCCTGGCCTTTCCTGCCTGGTGGTCGGTGCGCGCGGCACTGCGCCCGCTGCGCCGCGTGGGCGACGAGCTGGCCACGCGCGGCCCCGACGACCTCAGCACGCTCACCTATGCGCCGCCACACGCCGAGCTGCGGCCGCTGGTGCAGGACATCAACGCCCTGCTGGCCCGCGTGCGCTCCAGCAGCGAGCGCGAGCGCAACCTGATTGCCGATGCAGCCCACGAACTGCGCACGCCGCTGGCAGCCATGCACGTCAACGTCGAGGCCCTGCTGCGCCTTGGCAGTGAACCGCGCCAGCAGGAACTCATGGACAGCCTGCTGCGCAGCAACCAGCGCGCCAGCCGCATGGTGGCCCAGCTGCTGCAACTCATGCGCAGCGAGACCGAGGCGCCCGGCATGGCCATGCAGCCGCTGCGCCTTGACCTGCTGCTGGAAGACCGGCTCGCCGCACTCGACGCCCTGGCCTGCCGCCGCCCGGTGGAACTGGCCCTGGAAGCCAGCGAGCCACTGAGCGTGATGGGCGAACGCGAAGGCCTGGTCTCGCTGATCGACAACCTGGTGGACAACGCCATCAAATACAGCCCCGCGCACGCCACCATCAGCGTGCGCCTGCAGCGCCAGGGCGACCGGGCCGTGCTCCAGGTGCGCGACCGTGGCCCGGGCATCGCGGAGGCCTGGCGCCAGCGTGTCTTCGACCGCTTCTTCCGCGTACCCGACCAGAGCCAGAGCGGCAGCGGCCTGGGCCTGGCCATCGCCAGGACCGTGACCGAGCGGCACGGCGGCAGCATCGAGCTGCTCAGTGCGGAGGATGGCGGGCTGCTGGCGAGTTTCAGCCTGCCCGTTCTGCAGGACGCCGGCTGATTCGGCCTGCGGATACCGCCAGCCGAAAACCTAGTGCTCAGCGCAACGGTTGGGACTGCAACAGCCCGGCCACCGCCTGCGCCGTGGCCTGTGCGGCCCCGCGGTGCTGGTCCAGGAAGCCGCGCGCCTGGGCCACGGCATGGGCGTGGGCCTGTCGGTCCCGGGCCAGGTCCACGGCCAGGCGCAGCCCGTGCTCCATGTCGGGCGCCCGCAGCGCGGCGCCGGCTTCGCAGGCCAGGTCCGAGGCCTCGCTGAAGTTGAAGGTATGCGGCCCCAGCACCACGGGGCAGTCGCAGGCCAGGGCCTCGATGAGGTTCTGGCCGCCCAGCGGCGCAAAGCTGCCGCCCATGAGCGTTGCGTCGGCCAGGCCGTAGTACAGGGCCATCTCGCCCAGCGAATCACCGAGCCAGATGTCGATGTCATCCGCCGCAGCCCCGCAGGGCGGGCCACCCACCCACTGGCTGCGGCGCGAGACATGCAGGCCGCCGCCAGCCAGCAGCGCCGCCACTTCGTCAAAGCGCTGCGGATGGCGCGGCACGACCAGCCATTGCACGGCCCGGCCTGCCGGCCCCAGCGTGCGCAGGGCGGACAGCAGCATGGCCTCCTCGCCCTCGCGGCTGCTGGCCAGCAGCACCACAGGGCGGGACAGGCCGGACTTCCATTGCCGGGCGCGCTCCAGCAGCGCAGCGTCCGGACGCGCATCGAATTTCAGGTTGCCGAGCACGCCGCGCACGGGCGCACCCAGCAGGCGCAGGCGCCGGGCATCGTCCTCGGTCTGCGCCCAGGCGGCGGCCAGGGCGGCATAGGTGGGCCGCGCCAGCGGCGCCACGCGCAGCGCCTGGCCCAGCGATTTATCGCTGAGCCGCGCGTTGGCCAGCGCCAACGGCACGCCTTCTTCGCGGCAGATGGCGACCAGGTTGGGCCACACTTCGGTCTCCATGAGCACGCCGACCGCGGGCCTGAATTGCTGCACGAAGCGGCGCACGGCCGCTGGGGTATCCCAGGGCTGCCAGACCTGCAGGTCGCCGGGCTGCAGCAGCCGGCGGCCTTCGGTGCGGCCTGTGGCGGTGCCATGGGTCAGCAGCAGGCGCATGCCGGGCAGGCGCTCGCGCAGCGCGGTCAGCAAGATAGAGGCAGCGCGCGTCTCGCCCAGCGATACGGCATGGATCCAGATCCACCGGCCGCGCCCGTCCTGCCCCAGCGTGGCTGGCTGGTAGCGGCCAAAGCGTTCGGGAATGTGCTCGGCATAGACGGGCTCGGCCTCGGCGCGGCGCAGCAGCTTGCGGCGCAGCAGCGGCTGCGCCGCCCAGGTCACGGCGCTGTACAGCGCGCGCGCCCAGGACGTGGGAGAGCGTGAAGTCATCGCCTGGCGCGCAAATCAGTGTGCGGCGCCGCCAACCTGCGCGCCGGGCTTGACGCGCTCCAGCAGCGCCAGCATCTGCGCCTCGATGCGCGACAGCGCCTCCTGGGTCTGGCCCTCGAAGCGCAGCACCAGCACGGGCGTGGTGTTGCTGGCGCGGATCAGGCCGAAGCCGTCGGCCCAGTCCACGCGCAGGCCGTCGATGGTGCTGACCTGGGCCGGTGCGGCAAAGGTCTCGGCGGCCAGGGCCTGCAGTTCGGCGGCCAGGCGATGGGGCTCGCCCTCGGCGCAGGCCACATTCAGTTCAGGGGTGGAGAAGCTGGTGGGCAGCGCGTTGAGCAAGGCGCTGGGGTCGGCCTCGCGGCTGACGATCTCCAGCAGGCGGCAGCCCGCGTAGGTGCCGTCATCGAAGCCATACCAGCGCTCCTTGAAGAAGATGTGGCCGCTCATCTCGCCGCCCAGCGGCGCGTCCAGTTCCTTCATGCGGGCCTTGACCAGGGAGTGCCCGGTCTTGAACATCACGGGCTCGCCCCCTGCCTCGCGGATGGCGGGCGCCAGACGCTGCGTGCATTTCACGTCGTAGACGATGCTGCCGCCCGGCACGCGCGAGAGCACGTCCTTGGCGAACAGCATCATCTGGCGGTCGGGGAAGATGTTCTGGCCGTCCTTGGTGACGATGCCCAGGCGGTCGCCGTCACCGTCGAAGGCCAGGCCCAGCTCGGCGTCCGAGGTGCGCAGCGCCTCAATCACGTCGCGCAGGTTCTCGGGCTTGCTGGGGTCGGGATGGTGGTTGGGGAATTCACCGTCCACTTCGGAGAACAGCTCGATCACCTCGCAGCCCAGGGCGCGGAAGATGCCGGGCGCCGAGGCACCGGCCACGCCGTTGCCGCAGTCCACCACGATCTTGATGGGGCGCGCCAGCTTCACATCACCCACGATGCGCGCCTGGTAGTCGGCCTGCACATCGGCGCGGCGCACGCTGCCGGTGCCCGTCAGGGTCCAGTCGTCGCTCTCGACACGGCGGCGCAGCGCCTGGATTTCCTCGCCGTAGATGGCGCGGCCAGCCAGCACCATCTTGAAGCCGTTGTAGTCCTTGGGGTTGTGGCTGCCCGTGACCTGGATGCCCGAGCGCGCCAGTGTGCTGGCCGCGTAGTACAGCATGGGGGTGGTGGCCAGGCCGATGTCGATCACCTCGATGCCGACCTCGGTCAGGCCGGCGATCAACGCCGCGGACAGCGAAGGTCCCGACAGGCGGCCATCGCGTCCCACGGCCACCACGGTCTCGCCGGCCGCCAGGGCCGCCATGCCGAAGGCGCGGCCCACGCCAAGCGCGACCTCCTCGTTGAGCGTGGACGGCACGATGCCGCGGATGTCATAGGCTTTGAAGATGGAAGATGCGACCTGCACGTCGAAAACGCTTTCTCGTCGGTTGAAAACAGGGCGCCGCAGCCCGGAACCTGACCCGGCTGCGGCCCAAGCCGCGATTGTAGGCGCGGCAGGCTTGTAGGCGCGGCAGGCAGGGGCGCCGGCGCACATCACCCGGGCCGCAAGCGGTTGCGGCGCGCGCCCTGCCTCACAGCTGCTGCTGCACCTGGGCCAGCGCAGCCGGGTCTTCCATGGTGCTGAGGTCGCCTGGGTCGCGCCCCTCGGCCACGGCCTGCATGGCGCGGCGCAGCAGCTTGCCGCTGCGCGTCTTGGGCAGCGCACTCACGAAGACCACGCGCGAGGGCCGGGCCACGGCGCCCAGCCGTGCATCGACCAGCTTCATCACATCGGCCTGCAGCGCCGCGCGCTCGGCGTCGCCCTCAAGCGCCGCCCGGGGCACGGCAAAGGCCAGCGCCACCTGGCCCTTGAGCGTATCGGCCACGCCGACCACGGCGACTTCGGCCACCTGGGGGTGGGCGGAGATGCATTCCTCGATCTCGCGCGTGCCCAGGCGGTGGCCGGCCACGTTGATCACGTCGTCCGTGCGGCCCAGGATGAAGAAGTAGCCTTCCTCGTCGCGAATGCCCCAGTCGAAGGTGCTGTAGACCATGCGGCCCGGAATGCTCTTCCAGTAGGTATTGACGAAGCGCTGATCGTCACGCCAGACGGTCTGCATGCAGCCCGGCGGCAGCGGTCCCTCGATGGCCAGCACGCCCTTTTGACCGGCGCCGAGCAGCTCCTCACCCGTGGCCTCGTCGATCAGTTTCACGTCATAGCCATAGACGGCCTTGCCGGGACTGCCGAAGCGCGTGGTCTGCTGCTCCACGCCGTTGCACAGCGTGAGGATGGGCCAGCCGGTCTCGGTCTGCCAGTAGTTGTCGATGATGGGCTTGCCCAGGGCCTGGCTGATCCACTGCGCCGTGGGCTCGTCCAGCGGCTCGCCGGCCAGCCACAGCGCCTTGAGGCTGGAGATATCGTGGCGGTGCAGGTACTCGGCATCGTGCTTCTTGAGCACGCGGATGGCCGTGGGCGCCGAGAACATGTGGGTGACCCGGTACTTCTCCACGATGCTCCACCAGATGCCTGCGTCGGGGCGTATGGGCAGGCCCTCGTAGAGCACGGTGGCCATGCCTGCGATCAGCGGCGCATAGATGATGTAGCTGTGGCCCACGACCCAGCCGATGTCGCTGGTGCAGAAAAAAGTCTGCCCTGCCTCAGCCCCGAAGATCAGCGGCATGCTGGCAGCCAGCGCCACTGTGTAGCCGCCCGTATCGCGCTGCACGCCCTTGGGGCGCCCCGTGGTGCCGCTGGTGTAGAGCGTGTAGCTGGGGTCGGTGGATTCCACCCAGGTGCAGGCGACCTGGGCGTCGGCGTGCAGCGCACGCAGGCTGGCCCAGTCGTGGTCACGACCGGCGCGCATGGGCGCAGGCGCCAGGCCACGGTCCACGATGAGCACGGCCGCTGGCTTGTGGCTGGCCAGCTGCAGGGCCTCGTCCAGCAAGGGCTTGTAGGCCACGACGCGCCCGCCGCGCGAGCCCGCGTCGGCACTGATGATGACCTTGGGCTCGGCATCGTCGATGCGCGAGGCCAGCGCCGCCGAGGCAAAGCCGCCGAACACCACCGAATGGATGGCACCCAGCCGCGCGCAGGCCAGCATGGCAAAGGCCGCCTCGGCAATCATGGGCATGTAGATCTGGACGCGGTCGCCCTTTTGCACGCCCAGCGACTGCAGCACCGCGGCCATGCGCTGCACCTCGGCATGCAGTTCGCGGTAGGTGTAGACCTTTTCCGTGCCGGTCTCGGTGGAGATGGCGATCAGCGCGTTCTGGTCGGCGCGCTCGGCCAGGTGCCGGTCCACGGCGTTGTGGCAGAGATTGGTCTGCCCCCCGACAAACCACCGTGCAAATGGCGGATTGTCGTAGTCGCAGATGCGCTGGGGCGGCACATGCCAGTCGATGCGGCGGGCCTGCTCGGCCCAGAAGGCATCGCGCTCCTCGATGGAGCGGCGGTGGAAATCGTCGAAACGCGGGGCCATTGTCTGTCTCCTGTCGTTGTCATGGATTGGCGGCTTCTGAATTCATAATTATTCATAATGCGCTTGCCAAAAGCTGACAGCTTCGCGCTGTGCGGGCAGACAGGCCCCTTCAAACTCAGAAGCTGTAGCGCAGGCCTACCGAGATCTCGCTGGAACTCAGCTTGGCGCGCATCTGCTCATCCTGCAGGCCACGGACATTGGTGAAGTTGTTGGCGCCGCTGTGGGTCTTGCCCATGCCCACATAGCGGTAGCCCAGGTCGATGCTGACCTTTTGAATCGGCGAGTAGCTGACGCCAAAGCCCAGCGCATAGGCCAGATTGTTCTGGGAATCGCTGAAGTACTGGCGATTCGGATTGCCTTGCCAGCCGCTGGACTGCAGGTGGGCCAGGCCCAGGCCCGCCGTGCCGTACACGGAGAACTGCGCGTTCAGGGGGAAATCCTTGTACGCATTGATCATCAGGCGCTGAGAACGGATGCCGTGGTGATTGAAGCTCGTGGGAAAGCGCGTGGAGCCGCTGGTGAATTCGTTGCTCCTGGGCAGGGTGTATTCCGCTTCCAGGCGCCAGTCCGACGGGAGCTGATAGCCCAGGGCCATAGAGCCGCCTGTAGCGCGGCGGCTGTCGTCGCCAGGCACGAACTGCCCCAGGCCGGGGCGGGCGCTGGAGTCCATGTCGTGGGCCTTGTAGTTGGCGGAGTTGATGCGGACGGCGCCATAGAAATTGTCGGCAGCCAAAGCGCTGCCCGAGGCGGTCAGGATCAGGGCGGTGAAGGTCAGAACATGCTTCATACAGTCTCTCTTGGGGGAATGCCGCCACTGTAGAAAAACGCCCTGCCCGCGCCTATTCGGCCGGCTACGCACGCAGCTCCGTAGAACTACGCGGTGCAGCGACGGCCCGCCTCCCAAGAACAGACAGGTCACCATGAAAAAAGGCGCTCCAAAGAGCGCCCCAAGACGGCGGACCCAGGAACCCGTGCCTTACTTGACCAGGGCAAGCAGATCCTTGAAGGCCGGATGCTCGCAGCTGCGCAGCCACTCGAAGGCCACCATCTCCGTGGTCACCAGCTCGGCACCAGCGCCGGCCAGGCGGTCGAAGGCGGCATCGCGGTTGCGCTCGGTGCGCGAACTGCAGGCGTCGGTGACGACCCAGACATCGAACTCATCTTCCAGCAGCTCCAGCGCCGTCTGCAGCAGGCAGACATGGGCTTCACAGCCGGCAATCACCACCATGCTGCGCTCGGGCGCCTGCTGCTGGGGCTTTTGCAGGTGCTTGGGCAGGCTGCGTGCATTGCCGCCCTGGGGCCGTGCAGGAGGACGCAGCCACTCGCCCAGGCCCTCGGCCACGGCGCTGAAATGCATCTTGGACAGGGTCCGGTCGCACAGCGCGCGCAGTTCGGCGTCGTTGGCGCCCAGGCGCGAGGGGTTCTGCTCGGTGCCGAAGACCGGCACGTCCACCAGCTGCGCCAGGCGCGCCAGCTTCACGGCATTGGCCAGAACTGCCGGTCCCTCGAAGATGGCCGGCATCAGGCGCTCCTGGTAATCGACGAGTACGAGCTGGGAGTCGGTGGCTTCAAGCAGCATGGCGGATCTTTCTTGGGAATATGGGGCGGCGCGGGCCACCCTTCTTATAGAGGACAAAAGGGAAAGCTTTCCATTGTCGCAGCTTGCGTGCGCTCCCTGCCGCGCAGCCCGGATTCCTGAGGTAACTCAAAAACCCAGGCTTTCGGGGGTCTTATCGAATTTGTCCTACGTTTTTGCGTGGTAATCTCGCGCCCCATGTCCCGATGGCTTATTGCACTCCTGTTTGTCAGCGTCACGGCACACGCGGCTCCGCCCGAAATGCGTGACGACGATATGAACCAGCTGCTGGTCAACCGCAGCCTCATCTCGCAGCTGCGCGAAGCCCGCCACCACATGGCGGAACGCACTTCCGACTTCGTCAAGGAAGCACGACAAAGCGTCGCCGAAAAGACCTCCGATCTGGTCGTGACCGCCATGGGCTTCATCGGCGTTCCCTACCGCCGCGGCGGTAACAGTGCCGAGACCGGCTTCGACTGCAGCGGTTTCGTCCGCGCCATCTACTCCGAAACCCTGGGCAAGGTCCTGCCGCGCCGCGCTGACCAGCAGGCACAGGCCACGGAAAAAATCGACAAGAACGAACTCAAGCCCGGTGATCTGGTGTTCTTCAACACCATGCGCCGCACCTTCAGCCATGTCGGCATCTATGTCGGCGACGGCAACTTCATCCATGCACCGCGCACCGGTGCGCAGGTTCGCGTGGAAAGCATGCAAAGCGCGTACTGGGCCCGCCGCTTCGATGGCGCCCGCCGCGTGCAGGACGCCGACGGCCTGGGCCTTGACGCCAGCAAGGCCGCTCTGGCCCTGCAGATGCAGGCAAGCCAGCTGCAGTGATCGCAGCGTCTTTTGCGCCAATCCACAAACGCCTGCACATGCAGGCGTTTTGTTTTTCAGGGCCCTGCTCTGGCTTCGTCCCAGGTTGAGATGCTGTCCGACAGGGCCACCCGGTGCCGGGCCCTAGAGTCGCGGCATGGAAGCTTCAGTTCGGAGAAAAGCATGATGTCCTTGATTGGTACCCTCATCGTTGGCCTGGTCGTTGGCTTGCTGGCGCGGGCACTCAAACCCGGCGATGACAGCCTTGGCTGGATCATGACCATCCTGCTCGGCGTGGCAGGATCGTTTCTTGCCAGCTACGTCGGTGTCGCCATGGGCTGGTACGAGGCCGGGCAACCCGCCGGCTGGATCGCCTCCATCGTGGGCGCCATCGTCATCCTCTTCATCTACAGCCTGGTTCGCAGCAAGAGCGCACGCTGACCACCCTGCGCGCCAGCCGCATCCGCCGGCTGGCGCATTTTCCTGATCGACATCTGCCCCGTCCTCACTGGCACGCATGATCTTTCGCACATCGGACAAAACCCCTCCCCCTCCACCACCGCGCCACGATGTGGCGCAAGCGGCCGAGAGCGCGCGCAAGTTGCTGCACCGGCGTGCGCTGGTCGGCGCAGCGGCCAGCAGCCTGCCCATTCCGGGCCTGGACTGGCTGGTGGATGCGGCCCTGCTGGCGCGGCTGCTGCCACGCATCAACCGCGAATTCGGCCTCACGCCCGAACAGTTGGACAAGCTGGAACCCGGCAAGCGCGAGCAGGTGCAAAAGGCCGTGGCCATGGTGGGCTCGGTGCTGATCGGCAAGCTGATCACGCGCGACATGGTGGTGCGCCTGGCGCGCGCGGCCGGCATGCGCATGACGGCCACGCAGGCCGCCAAGTACGTGCCGCTGGCAGGCCAGGCCGCAGCGGCAGCGCTGGGCTATGCCACGCTGCGCTATCTGGGCGAGCGCCATATCCAGGACTGCATTCGTGTGGTCGAGCATGCAGAACTCGACATTCCCTCGCGGCTGGATCGCACGGCGCGCAAGGTCGAGCAGACAGGTCAGCAATTGGAAAAGGCCAAAAAGACCGACAAGGTCGACAGGATCGACAAGGACGGGCGCGAGGCCGAACCCGCCCCCGAGCCTTCCGGCAAGCGCCCGCGCTTCTGGCGGCAGCCCGATCGCGGCCCCTGGGGCCGCTCCCAGTAGACAGAATCAGCCCAGGTCCGACGCCTGGTGGCGCTCGGGCACCTGGGTGGCTTCATCTCCCCAGGTACGATTCACGCGGCGGCCCCGCAGCACGGCCGGCCTTTGGGCAATCTCCCTGGCCCAGCGCATGACATGCGTGTATTCATGGGCTGACAGAAACTCGGCCGCGCCATACACCTCGTTGAGCACCAGGGCCCCATACCAGGGCCAGACGGCGATATCGGCAATGCTGTAATTCGCACCCGCAATGAACGGGTGCAGGGCCAGCTGGCGATCGAGCACATCGAGCTGGCGCTTGGTCTCCATGGTGAAGCGGTTGATGGGGTACTCGAACTTCTCGGGCGCATAGGCATAGAAATGCCCGAAACCGCCGCCAAGGTAAGGTGCCGATCCCATCTGCCAGAACAGCCAGTTCAGCGTCTCGGTGCGCGCAGCGGGCTCGGCAGGCAGCAGCGCACCAAACTTCTCGGCCAGGTACAGCAGGATGGAGCCTGACTCGAACACGCGCACCGGCGGCTCGACGCTGCGGTCCACCAGCGCCGGGATCTTGGAGTTGGGATTGACCTCGACAAAGCCGCTGGAGAACTGGTCGCCTTCGCCGATGCGGATCAGCCACGCGTCGTACTCCGCGCCGGCATGGCCAAGCGCCAGCAGCTCCTCCAGCATGATGGTGACCTTCACGCCGTTGGGCGTGGCCAGCGAATACAGCTGCAGCGGCTGCTGCCCCACCGGCAATGCCTTGTCATGGGTGGGACCGGCGACCGGGCGGTTGATGTTGGCAAAGGTGCCGCCAGAAGGCGCTGGCTGCCATACGGCGGGCGGGACATAGGTGGAGCTGTCGGTCATGCAGGGTTCCTGTGGTTCGCGGGCTGGGGAGAGGTGCCCGGCTGAAGGCGATTGTCCCGTCACCGGCGCGCTCTTGCCGGCGCGCGCGGAACGCCGCCACGGCGCCCGGGGATTTGCCACAATCGCGGCATGACTGCCGCCCCCACCTCCGCCCGCCAGTTCTGGCTCATGAAGAACGAGCCAGACGAATTCTCCATAGACCACGCGCTGGCCGCACCGCAGGCCACCATCGCCTGGGACGGTGTGCGCAACTACCAGGCGCGCAACTTCATGCGAGATGCCATGCAGGTGGGCGATGGGGTGCTGTATTGGCACTCCAGTTGCGCCGAGCCCGGCATCTACGGCATCGCCCGCATTGCAGGCAACCTGCGCGTCGATGCCTCGCAGTTCGACCCGCGCAGTCCCTACTACGACCCCAAGTCATCGCCCGACAAGCCACGCTGGCTCACGCTGGACGTGCAGGCGCTGCGCAAGACACGCACGCTGCAGATCGCCGAGCTGCGCGAGCATCCCGAGCTTGCCGGCATGCGTGTACTGCAAAAGGGCAACCGCCTGTCGATCACGCCGGTCACGCCCGAGGAATGGGCCTTCATCGAAGGCCTGCTCCAACCCGGCTGACCTGCCGACCCGCCCCGCTGCGGGCTGCTTTCTTACAAGCAAGAAGCTTCTCTCCTGCACGTCGGACCTGCACCGGCCGCTATGCTTTTGGGCATTTGCGAACCTGGATTTCGCATGCTGGAGGGAGAATCTTCGTGCGTTGGCGAAAAGCAAAAGCAAAAACACCCCCTGGAACACCCAAGAGCGGCATGGCCGCTGCGCCCGGCCGCCTGCGGCTGGCGCTGCGCGACGCCATCGCCGCCTCCCTGGGTGCGATGCTGGCCTGGGAGCTGTCCCACTACCTGCTCGGCCACCCCAAACCCGTCTTTGCCGCCGTCACCGCCCTGGTCTGCCTGGCGCCCGGCCTGCCCAGCCACCTCAAGCAGACCTGGGGCCTGGTGCTGGGCTGCGCCATCGGCATCATCGTCGGCGAATTGGCCTGGCTGCTGCCCGACACCATTCCGCTGCTGCGGCTGAGTCTGGCCTCACTGGTCGCCCTGTCTCTGGCAGCGATGCTCGGACAGCCGCCGGTCGTCCCGATACAGGCTGGCGTCTCCGTCGTGCTGGTGCTGAGCATGGGGCCGAGCGCCGCGGGCGAGACGCGGCTGGTTGACGTACTGGTGGGCGCCGGTGTCGGCCTGATGTTCAGCCAAGTGATCTTCACGGCCAATCCGCTGCGCGCCGTGTCGCGCTCGGCAAGCGCCTTGCTGGGCCAGCTGGCCGAGGGGCTGGAAGCCACCCTGCGCGCCACAGCCACCCACGACACGCCCGATGCCACCGTCGCGCTGGGCCAGCTCACGCGCAGCAGCGATGCGCTGAGCGCACTGCGTGCAGCCATGGTGGAGGCGCAAAGCGCCAGCCGCTGGTCCCTGCGCGGCCGCCTGGGTGGCGCGGGGCTGCAGACCATCACCGGGCGCTATGACCGCCACGCCGTGCGCCTGTATGCCAGCGCACTGCTGCTGGGCGAAAGCCTGGTGCGCGGCATGTCGCATGACAGTGGCCTCATGCCGCGCGCCATCGTGCTGCACTGCGAATGGCTGGTCGATGCCTGCCGCCAGCTGTCCGCCAACGGCAACGTGGTGGCCCTGCAGCCCGATGACGCCCTCGCCGAACTGGCCGCCTCCGCACCCCAGGCACCCGCCCAGCCGGTGCCCCAGGCCTGGCTGCCCGCGCTGGACCATGCGCAGCAGATGGAAGAGGCCCTGAAGGCGTTGATAGGCTCGCGCGACGCGTGATCAGACTGCAGCGCGCCCGCGCGGCGCTGCACCCGCACCGCTGATGCGCCCGATCGCGCCGGCCAGCCACCAGCCGATGGCGCACATGGCCGCCGTCACCGCCCAGGTCCACTGCCATCCGCCCGCCTGCACGGCCACGGCCGCCACCAGAGGCGGGCCTGCAAACTGCCCCACGCTGGACCATTGCTGCATGAAACCCACCGTGGTCGATACCGTGGACTCGTCGGGGGCCAGCCGCACCGCCATGGAAAACAGCGTGCCCGGGATCAGCCCCCCCGCCGCCGAAAACAACACCACCGCCACAAAGCGCAGCCACAACGGCGCCAGCGGTTGCCCCTGCCATTGCAGATAGGCCAGCAGCGCACACGCCGCCATGCAGCCAAACCCCAGGCGCAAGGCGCGTGTGGCGCTCCAGCCGCCTTGGAGCAAACGGCCCGAGGCCACATTGCCCACCATGTTGGCCAGCGCCACCACGGCCGTCAGCGTGCCCGACAATGCGGCGCCCAGGCCAGCCTCGGCATAGACCGTGGGGAGAAAGCCGATGACGGCCATCCACTGCCCTGAATACACGGCAAAGGCCACAGCCACGCACCAGGGTCCGGGGCTGCGCAGGGTCAACCCCAGGCGAGGACGCCAGCCACCGCCCGCCACCGACGCGCCAAGGGGCACCGGCCTGTCTGCCGGCACGCCACACCAGACGGCGACCCATGCGAGTGCCGAGATCAGCCCCAACAGCAACCACCATGCGGGCCAGGATGCCCAGGCCATCACCCACGGCCCCAGCAGCAAGCCGATGGCACTGCCCAACGGCATATAGGTGCCCCACCAGCCCATGCGCGCGCTCAGATCGCTTGGCGCCACGCAGCGCCGGATCAGACCCGGCCCCGGCATGGCCACCAGCAAAAAGCCCAGCCCCTCCACGGCACGCAAGGCCAGCAGCGCTGCAAACCCCGTAGCGGAGGCGCCCAGGGCGCTGGCACCCGCCATCAGCAGCAGGCCTGCCAGCATGCTGCGCCGCAGACCCCAGCGGTCTGCACCCAGACCCACCACCAGGCCCAGCACCATGCCGGCCACCTGCACGGTGGAAAGCAGAAAGCCGGCCTGCAGCAGGGACAGGCCCAATTGCTGCTGCAGCACCGGCACAGCCGGCGGCAGCTTGCCTACATGCAGAGCCGCGCTGACGCCGGCCGCCACGACGATCCATGAGGGATGCACCCCCTGCTTCGTTGTTTTCACTGGATGCTGTCTCCCGGGGGCGCATGCCATGCGCCCTGTAGCTGATGTGTGAAGTATCGAAAGCATAGGCCAAGCGGCGCCTGCAAACAGCACTCTTCTTACCCGCCGACCCGTCTGTATGGAGGCACACTGAAGGCCTGGATCAACCCCCGAGGCCTTGCGCATGCGCTCATCACTAGATTTCAGCTCCTGGTCTTCGCTGCTGTCCACGGTGTTGGGCCTGCTGCTGGTCACCTGCCTGATGATGGGCATTCGCCTGCTGTTCATGCAGACCGTGCAAAAGCGGCGCGAGCGTGAAAACCGCCAGATCAACGAACGCCTGAAGTCGCTTATCGCCGCCTACAAGACGCTGGGCGGCTCCTTCACGGGCACGCTGCATGTGAATCCCCTGCACATGCGCGATCTGCGCAGGCCCGCCGCCGACGACACCGATGCACCACCCGCTTTTGGCAGCGAGCGCCAACGGCGCATTCGCGATGCGGTCGAAGCCGCTCTGTCCGATGTCATCTTGCTCGGGACGCAAGACCAGGTGCGCATGGCCGCCCAGGCGGCCCAGGACATGGTGGCAGGCCAGCCTGTCGAGACTGCGGCACTCGTCACTTCGCTGCGCGCCTTTATCCGCGAAGCGCTGGATCTGGAGCCGATCCCCGACAGCCTGCGCGTTCCCAACCAGGGCCCCACGCGTCCGGGCGGCACGGCGGGCGGGGCGCGCAAAGGTGGCGCGGAATCCGGCGCTTCAAGCAAGGGCGGTGGTGGCGGTGGCGGTGGCGGCGCAGGAATGGGCGCCGCAGGCATGGGCGGCCTGGGCATGGGAGCAGGCCTTGGCGCCGGCATTCACCATGGAGACGATGGCACGCCCCCACCATGAACCCCTGCCGTGCCGGGTCGAACCGCAAACCACTGGGACGCCGGCCCGCTTGCCGGGCGAACATGACACTCGCCAGAAACAGCCAAGCCTGCGAGGTACCAGATGGCACCCCGCAGGCCTCGCATGCCGGGCAACAGCCGCCTGCCTGCCCGTCCTCCCCCACCAATTCCTGTCAGACCATCACCACATCACAGCCGCAGCTTGGCCGTTGCCAGCAGCAAACCAAACCCCACCAACATGCCGCCAAAGGCCCTGTCTATCCAATGCCGCACG
>Ga0066479_1000196_pt1 | contig 20925 bp, 17 predicted proteins | sample LakWasM117_HOW13_2_FD_59555 | JGI IMG/M metagenome (GOLD analysis project Ga0066479, IMG submission 59555) | Freshwater sediment methanotrophic microbial communities from Lake Washington under simulated oxygen tension - Sediment Metagenome 117_HOW13 | ecosystem: Environmental > Aquatic >... | reverse complement strand
CCTACTCGGCCAAGAACCGCTCGGCATCGATCCGCATCCCCTACGTGGCCAACCCCAAGGGCCGCCGCGTCGAGGCACGCTTCCCCGATCCGCTGATGAACCCCTACCTGGGCTTCTCGGCCCTGCTGATGGCAGGTCTGGACGGCGTGGAAAACAAGATCCATCCCGGCGAAGCCGCGACCAAGGATCTGTACCACCTGCCCCCGGAAGAGGACAAGCTGGTGCCCACGGTCTGCCACAGCCTGGACCAGGCCCTGGAAGCGCTGGACGCGGACCGCTCGTTCCTGACCAAGGGCGGCGTGTTCTCGGACAGCATGCTCGATGCCTACATCGAGTTGAAGATGGGCGAAGTGACCCGTTACCGTCAGGCCGTGCATCCGGTCGAGTACGACATGTACTTCTCGCTGTAAGGCGAGTCGGCAAAAAGGCGGCGCAAGCCGCCTTTTTTGCTTTCGGCCAGGACCTGGGTATGCTGGGCGCGGAACCAAAAGGGGTTGGCCCGCTCAAGAAATGACGTCCAGCCCGGAAGATGGAGCGATACTTGCCCGGATAAGCTGGGCCCTTCCGATCTGGCTACCCGAGGGAATGGAATGAAGAAACTGTTTGTGTCACTGCTGCTGCCCCTGCTGTCGGTGGGAGCCTGGTCCCAGGACGTGATCTACCGCTGCGGCAACGAGTACACCAACAACGTCAGCCAGGCCAAGGCCAAGGACTGCAAGCCGGTGGATGGCGGGCATGTGACGGTGATCCATGGCGGCAGCAAGCCGGCGGCCTCGGGCGGCAGCCAGGCACCGCGCACCTCCGCCGCTCCGGCCGCAGGATCGCCCGCTCCGGCCAAGGTCAACAGCAGCGCCCAGAAGGCCCGCGACTCCGACGCGCGGACCATTCTGGAAAGCGAGCTGGCCCGCGCCCAGGAGAAGCTGACACAGCTGCGTCAGGAGTACAACGATGGCAATCCCCAGCGCACCGCATTGGAGTTGCGCAATCCCCAGGGCTATCTGGAACGTGTCGAGCAGCTCAAGAGCAGCATCTCGCGGCAGGAAGGCGATGTCGCCGGCATCCGCCGTGAGCTGGATCGACTTCCCAAGAACTGACGGGCCCGCGCGGCCCACCGGAGCCCGGCCATGATCCAGGACGACCGGCCGGCGCCCCCGGCCTCCTATCAGGCGCTTGACCTGCTGTGCACGCTGATGACCGTGCTCGACGAGCAGGGGGCCGTGCTTTTCGCCAACGCCGCCCTTGAAAACGCACTGGGCCTGTCGCGCCGCATGCTCGAAGGCAGCGAGCTGGCGGCCTGCTTCACCGAGCCTGCCTTGCTGGACAAGGCCTTGCGTGGCGCCCAGGACAACGACTTCGCGGCCCTGCGCTTCGAGGCCAGCCTGCACCGCGTGGGCGGCGATGCGCTGCCCGTGCACGTCACGGTCTCGCTGGCCGAGCGGCCCGGCCATGTGCTGGTCGAGTTCTGGCCGCTGGAGCAGCAGGCCCGCCAGGACCGCGAGGAGCGGCTGCGCGAGCAGGCCCAGGCGCACAAGGAGCTGATCCGCAACCTGGCCCACGAGATCAAGAACCCGCTGGGCGGCATCCGTGGCGCAGCCCAGCTGCTGCAGATGGATCTGGACGCACCCGAGCTGCGCGAGTACACCGAAGTCATCATCCACGAGGCCGACCGGCTGCAGGCGCTGGTGGATCGGCTGCTGGCGCCGCACCGCCATCCGCATGAGGTGGGCGACGTCAACATCCACGAAGTCTGCGAGCGCGTGCGCTCGCTGGTGCTGGTCGAGCACCCTGCCGGGCTGACCATCACGCGCGACTACGACATCTCCATCCCGGAGTTCCGGGGCGACAGCGCCCAGCTGATCCAGGCCGTGCTCAACATCGTCCAGAACGCCGCGCAGGCGCTGCAGGAGCGCATTGCGGCTGGTGATGCCGAGATCATTTTGCGAACGCGCGTGGCCCGGCAGGTAACTTTTGGTCGCCAGCGCTATCGGTTGGCATTGGAATTGCATGTGATCGACAACGGGCCAGGCGTTCCCGATGCCATCAAGGAGCGGATCTTCTATCCGCTGGTATCGGGAAGGGATGGCGGTTCGGGACTGGGGCTGACGCTGGCGCAGACCTTCGTGCAGCGCCACCAGGGGCTGATCGAATGTGAAAGCCAGCCGGGACGCACGGATTTCCGCATCCTCATTCCCCTGCCTTGAGGCCCACGGAAGTCAACACTGCAACAAGGGAAGGATGCACCACCAATGAAACCGATCTGGATCGTGGATGATGACCCTTCCATCCGCTTCGTGCTGGAAAAGGCACTGGGCCGGGAAGGCTGGGCAACGCGCAGCTTCATCCAGGCGCGCGATGTGCTCACGGCACTGTCCGATGTCGATGCCGGCGACCCGGCGCGCCAGCCACCCCAGGTGCTGGTGAGCGACATCCGCATGCCCGGCGGCTCGGGGCTGGAGCTGCTCGAGCAGATCCGCGCCCAGCAGCCGGGCCTGCCCGTCATCATCATGACCGCGTACTCCGACCTGGACAGTGCCGTTTCGGCCTTCCAGCGCGGAGCCTTCGAATACCTGCCCAAACCCTTCGACCTGCCCAAGGCCGTGGAACTCATCCGGCGCGCGGTCGAGGAAAGCCTGCGCGAGGATGTGGCGGAGGCCCAGGCCCCGCTGCAGGCCGAGATGCTGGGCCAGGCGCCTGCCATGCAGGACGTGTTCCGCGCCATCGGCCGGCTCAGCCAGAGCCAGGTCACGGTGCTGATCACGGGCGAGTCGGGCTCGGGCAAGGAACTGGTGGCGCGCGCGCTGCACAAGCACTCGCCCGTGGCGGGTGGCCCCTTCGTGGCCATCAACACCGCCGCCATCCCCAAGGACCTGCTGGAGTCCGAACTGTTCGGCCACGAGCGCGGCGCCTTCACGGGCGCCCAGACGCAACGGCGCGGACGCTTCGAGCAGGCCGAGGGCGGCACGCTCTTTCTCGATGAAATCGGCGACATGCCCTTCGACCTGCAGACGCGCCTGCTGCGTGTGCTGTCGGACGGGCACTTCTACCGCGTGGGCGGCCACCAGGCCGTCAAGGCCCATGTGCGCGTCATCGCCGCCACCCACCAGGACCTGGAGCAGCGCGTGCGCAACGGCGGCTTCCGCGAGGATCTGTTCCACCGCCTCAACGTCATCCGCCTGCGCCTGCCCGCGCTGCGCGAGCGCAATGAAGACGTGCCCATGCTGGCTCGCCACTTCCTGCAGCAAAGCGCGCGGCAACTGGGCGTGGAGCCCAAGCGCATGGGGGTCGATGCCATGCAGCGGCTGCAGACCTTCGCCTTCCCCGGCAACGTGCGACAGCTGGAGAACATCTGCCACTGGCTGACCGTCATGGCCCCTGCCCAGGTCATCTCGGTCAAGGACCTGCCCCCCGAGGTGCTGGGCGAAGCCGCCCCGCCCGTGGGCGGTGGCAACGGCGTCGTGCCTGCACCGGCCACGCTGCCGCATGCGCCTGCACCGCTGGCGGAAGAGGGTCTTGGCCGACTGGCCGTGCCCGTGTCCGCGCTGGCCCCGCCGCATGACGCGGCCCTGGCCGCTTCCGACCTGGACTGGGTCCATCTGCTGGGGCAACAGGCGCGCCAGCTGCTGGAGCACACCCACGCCCAGGGGCATGGTGAAGTCTGGGACCAGCTGTCCCGCCGCTTCGAGGCGCAACTGATCCGCTCGGCCCTGGCCGTCACCCACGGCCGCCGGGTCGAGGCCGCCCAGCGCCTGGGCATTGGCCGCAACACCATCACCCGCAAGCTGCAGGAGCTGGGCATGGACGAGGACGCCTTCGAGTAAGGCAAGCCGGCGGGCGGCCGGACCCTTGCCTTGGCAAGGGTCCGGCTCCTACAGGCCGGCGCCCGGGGTGCTGACGGGCCGGGCCGCCCGGGATTGGGACAATGGAGTCCTCTTCGCTGGAACGGCCTACGTCCCGACCTATCGTGCCCACAGTCCTCTCCAACCTCTGGCAAAAAGCCAAGCCCGCTCGTCCGGGCCTGATGTACCCATCGACACCGCGCACGCTTGGCGAGCCGGTCGATGCGTACTGGCATGACCGCTACTTCCTGGAGCCTTACTTCGTTGCGGGGCGTGGTTACGACCAATACCGTCCCGCCTACGCACTGGGCTGGAAAGCGTCACTTGAACCCGAGCACGCGCAGCAGGATTTCGACGATGTCGAATTCGAGCTCGAGGAGCGCTGGGAGCAGGTTCGGGGCAGCAGCCTGCTGCGCTGGAGCCAGGTGCGCGAGGCCGTCGAGGCCTCATGGCTGCAGGCGCGCCAGCGCACGCCCACACAGCCAGTGGCCACCACGCTGGAATTGCAGAGCACGGCCCTGCTCAATGCCGTGCTGGCCCTGGGCCGCCAAGCCCATACACGCCTGGGTGAATGCATGGATCCCATGCCCCAGGGGCTGATCGGACAGGTGCTGGCGCGGCACTTCAATGCCAGCCAGATCCTGGTCGAGGACCTGGAACGCGCCATCGGCTCCAGCGGCGGCGTGGTCCTGCCCGTGCGCGACAGCCGTGCCGCACTGCGTCGCAACGCCTTCTGGGACGGGCTGCTGGGCAGGGAAGAGGGCGCGGACTACGTGCTGGACCAGGCCGAGTCCTGCCAGCAGCAATGGCTGAGCGCCTATGAGGCCGCCGAGCAGGTACGTCTGCCCAGGGCGCTCAGCGAGATTCTTCACCGCCAGTCCCTGATGCTGCGCGGCCATATCGAGGCCATCCACTGGCTGCGCCGGTACATGCTGTAGCCGGCTGGCTGGAATTCAGCCCAAGGTCACGACCACGGGCGCATGGTCGCTGGGCTGGGGGTTCTTGCGCGGCGCGCGATCCACGCTGCAGGCGCTGACGCTGGGGCGCAATGCCTCGCTGACCAGGATGTGGTCGATGCGCAGGCCCCGGTTCTTCTGGAAACCCAGCATCCGGTAGTCCCACCACGAATAGCTTTTCTCGGGCTGGTCGAACATGCGGAAGGCATCGGTCAGGCCCAGCTGCAGCAGCGCCTGGAAATGCGTGCGCTCTTCCACCGTGTGGTGGATCGTGTCCTTCAGGCCGATAGGATCGTAGGAGTCGCGGTCCTCGGGCGCCACGTTGAAGTCGCCCACCAGCACCAGGCGCGGGTGGGTCGCCATTTCGCTTTTCACCCAGTCCTGCAGCGCCTGCAGCCAGCGCATCTTGTAGGCGAACTTGTCGGTGCCCGGCGCCTGCCCATTGACGAAGTAGCCATTGATCAGGCGCACCGGGCCGCCTTCGGCATCGAGGGTGGCGGCAATGATGCGGGCCTGCTCGTCATCCAGGCCCGGAATATTGCGCACCACGTCGCGCACCGGCGTGCGCGTCAGCCAGGCCACGCCGTTGTAGGTCTTCTGCCCATGGCTGACTGCGTGGTAGCCGGCCTCCTGCAGCGCCTGCAGCGGAAACTTGTCGTCGGTGAGCTTGAGTTCCTGCAGCGCCAGCGCATCGACAGGGTTGGCCTGCAGCCAGGCCAGCACCTGCGGCAGGCGCACGGACAGGGAATTGACGTTCCAAGTGGCGATTTTCATTTGAAGAATGGTCCTTTGATTTGATTGTCGCATCACGGGTGGCAAGGCTACGATCCCGATGCTGATCTGCCTGGAGGAGCTTTTGGGAGGGCACATCAGAACCGTCACACTCCATCGACAAGACTATTCAAGATGATGAACTGGCTCTCACAAGCCGCGCCCTGGCTGGCGCTGCTGGGCGCGATTCCCTTGCTGTATGCGCTCTCGCTGCTGCTGGCCACTTTGAACTGCATGCGCCTGCGCCTGCGTGCTGCGCCCATGGCCGTGGTGGAGCGCCAGGCGCTGGAGCCCGAATCACGGGCGGTGCTGGATGCCATGCAGCCGGAGTTGCAAGCCTTGGGCTTCACCTGGTGTGCCAGCCTGCAGGGCACGCATCCGCAGGCCATGGATCCCGACCTGCCTCTGGAGGTGGACTTGTTCGTCCATGCCGACGGGCGGGCCTGGGCGATGGTCCAGGCCGAACAGGCGGGAAGCGCCAGGCATGGCCGCACCGTAGGCTCCGTGACCTGGCTCACATTCTTTGCCGACGGGCGCAATTGGATGGGCTTCAATGGCCTACCTCAGACAAGCCTGCCTGCGCCGCCCGGCTGGACCTACCTGGACGATGCCCAGCCCGATACCGCATCGGCCTGGGCCGCCTACGCCGAGCGCCTGTCCGGCGACCGGGCTCCCGTTGTCCAGGGCCTTGACCAGGCGGTACAGCGCCTGGATGAGTGGGGCCGGAGCCAGGTCCCTGCATTGGTAGCCCAGGGCCGTGCGCTGCCTGCCGGGCCAGGGTTCTGGCGGCTCAGCTGGCGCGAGTCGCTGCGGCTGGCCTGGCGCGCCTTGCGTCAGGTGCGCAAGGAAGACAGGCCGGTGCCCGCCAGCCCATCTGCCGGCGCATGCCTTCATGGGCCGCAGGTCCGGCAAGTGTCCGAGGCGCTGCGCTTTCGCTACCAGAAAGCCGTGCAGCGCGGGCTGGGCATGGCGCACAACCGCCACCGCAGTTTCTGGATCACGGCGGCGCTGTTCCTGGCAGCAGGCGCCGTGCTGTTTTCATGGGACATGGCGTGGATGCTTCTGGTGGTGATCGCCGTGCATGAAGGAGGGCATTGGCTGGCCATGCGCTGGGCGGGCTACCAGCGGCAATCCGTCTTCTTCATTCCTGGCCTGGGCGGCATGGCCACCGGAGAAAAGGCGGACGCCACGCCGCTGCAAAAAGTGGGCGTCTATCTGGCCGGTCCCATGCCTGGGCTGTTGCTGGCTGTGGGAGCGCTGGCTGCCGTAGGCTGGGGCCTGGTCCCGCAGCCACCCGCCTGGACCATGCAATTGCTGCTGCTGACCCTGGTCGTCAACGCCTTCAACCTGTTGCCCCTCACGCCGTTGGATGGCGGCCGCGTGGTGGAGAGCCTGCTGTTCGCTCGCCTGCCCGCAATGCGGCTGGTGTTTGCACTGGCGGGCATGGCCGCGCTGGGTGGGCTGGCCTGGTTCAGCCGGGACCCCCTGATCTCCATCCTCACCGGCGTGCTGCTGATGGGGCTGCCGTGGCAATGGCGGGTGATGCAACTGGAGCGGGCCGTGCATCGCACCCTGCACACGCTTCCTCAACAGGAGGCATGCCAGGCCCCGGTCAGTGAGGCCGATGCCGTACACCGCGCATTCGGCGTGCTGCAGCAACCCGCTTTTGCGCGCTGGCCCTTTGTCCGGCGCGCGGCCGTTGCAGGCGCGCTGCTGCCTGCCTTGCAATCGCGTGCGCCCGGTTGGGCCGAAGGCGCAGCGGGCCTGGCAATCTACCTGGCCTGCCTGCTGCTGCCGGTGGCCATGGTCATGGGCATTCATCAAGCTGCGCCGCAGGGGCGGCAGGTTCTTGCTGCGCTGTGGGATGTGGAGCTGTATGCCCCCCGTGATTACGTACCGGAGCAGCACCTGGCCGAGATCGAGGCCCGCCTGGCCCAGGCCGATCAACTGCCCCCGTCTGCCCAAGAGCAACGGGTGGAGATCTACCTGGAGGCCGCCCGGGAACTGCAACTCATGGACGACCATCCTCCGGCCGAGGCGCGCGCCAAAGCACTTTACCAATCGGCCTGGGCGATGACGCAGTCCCGGGCACAGAGTGATCTGCAGCGTGCCCATGCATTGAAAGGCATGGCCGACACGGCGGATACCGCCGAGCAGGCAACGAATTTGCGCCAGCAACTGGTGGCCGACCTGCAGGACGTGCAAGGCCCTGCACGCCGGGTGCTGGCCAGCGTGCAGGAAGTTCTTGCGTTCTGGGGACCGCCTGATCAGACCGTGGCGCAAAGGCTTGATCGGATGGTGCAGGCCGTGGAGATCCGCCGCGCCGACGCCGATGCGCCGGACGATTTCCTGCTGCTGCACGCGCGCATCAAGCTCGCCCGGTTGCTGGATGCCAGCGGCCACCCCGAAGCGGCGCAAGCCCAGTTGCAGGCCAATGTTGTCGCGCTCCAGGCCGCGCTTCAGGCAGCGTCGCAAGCTGCGCATGCCGTGACTGCGGATTCGGCTCAGCGCCGTGAATGGAAAATCTTCTCATTGATGCAGGCCGAAACCCTGCATGCCCGGTTCATGGCCGAGCACGGCCAGACTGGCGCTGCCGTGGCACTGGCCCGCCAAAGCGTGGAGCGCACCCCGCCGAAGAAGGCCGGCCACTATGCCTCCCAGGACAGCTGGATCGCCTGGCTCTGGATTGCCATAGGCATGGGTGATGCCGCTGAAGTGCGCCAGGCCCTGGCGCAACAGCTGCCTGCATCCCGTGCATATGCCGAAATCGGAATCGCCCAGGCCCGGCTGGCCGCCGCGCAACTGCTGAACGACGATGCCCTGCGCCTGCAGGCACTGGCCGCGTTGCAACCGCTGTCCCAGGCGCGCCACGTTGCGCTTTGCAGGAGCCCGCGCGTGGCGCGCGACCTTCATAGCGACTGGCAAAACCTGGAGCGCAGGCTCCAGCACGAGTCTGCGCAGGCTGCAGGACTGTGCCCCCGATAGGTATCGTCGAGGAGGGCGCGCGCATGCCGGCAGCGCAGGGCCAGCTATCCGCAGGCCCTGATGAAACCCCACCGAAAGAGAGAGCGCCGGGCCCTGCCCGCAGCATACGCAAATGCTTGATCTACTCGTCATTCACGCCACGCTGCCCGATGTCCGCCAGGACATGTCCATCGCCTGCCTCGCCACGACCTTCATGGCACTGGGCAGACCTTGAATCAGATTGATCTGATTTCATCTCGGATGAAAGATGTCTACGATTGAAAATTTTCCAAGGAAATGCGGCCTTGGAATTTTTTCATTATCCGGAGGTATTCAAAATGCATATATTCATAGGTGCTTTTTGCAGAATAAACAAGGCTGTCATGATATTTATTTTGGCAATGATGGCCACCTCCGCATGGTCCGCATGCGCAATTGAAAATACAACTGATGGGTCAGGCTATTACAAGTATGTGTTCAGTAATTTCAATCCTCCAGAATTCAATTCCAATGTGGCCAAGAATACGGTGATTTACTCAAAAACCGCTGTAGCGGTAATAAGTAATGGGCTTGGCGCTAGATTGATGAATTGTGTTCCATCGGTCACGGGCTATATTTTAGGTAAATCTACACCAGTCAATAATATATATCCGACGACAGTCGAGGGTATTGGCATGAGGGTTTCGACTAGATATGGTGCTGCGCCTGTAAGTGGTTTGGGGTATTCCAATCACAACGGATCTTTTGCATATCCACTTATCGATGTCACAGTTGAGTTGATCAAGACCACAGATGGCGATATCACTGCAGGTGGCGTGCTGGACAGCGATTTCCTGTACGAACGCGCGAATGATGCATTTGGCCAGCTTCTCGCTCAATACAACTTTTCCTCGCCCGTCGTCCTCCGGCCCAAGGTGCCCACCTGTACCCCACAGGCGCCGGAGCCCGTGCGCATGGCCCAGACTGTCACTCAAAAACTCACCTCAATCGGCTCAACCGGTGCTCCCCGCTCCTTCCTCATCTCGTTGTTGTGCAAGGGCGGCATCCCAGGTTCGTTGACCAACGCCTATGTCACGCTGACGGATGTGGAAAATCCTGCAAATATCGGGAATGCTCTGACCCTGTCCAAAACCTCGGTGGCAAAAGGTGTGGGTGTGCAGATCCGCAAGGATGACCAGATACTGGGCTTTGGCCCGGACTCCAATGCCGCCGGCAACAGGAATCAATGGTTTGCAGGGGCTGTTGCCTACGGGCAGGAGCGGTTGGATATCCCGCTGACGGCGCGCTATGTCAAGACCGAAGAGAACGTGACCATAGGCAGTGCCAATGCGGCGGCGACCTTCACCATCAGCTACCAGTAGTTCCCCCTGATCCCTTGCGCTTTCGGTCTGACCGCTGGCAGGCCATTCAGCGTGGTCAGGCAAGTCTGCGGGGGCGCGGCCATGCCCGCAGAATACGCAGATGCTTGATCTACTCGTCATTCACGCCACGCTGCCCGACGGCCGCCAGGACATGTCCATCGCCGTGCAGGGCGGGCGCATCGTCGAGGTCGCGGCCGGTCTTTCGGCGCCTGCCCATCAGGTGGTCGATGCACAGCACCAGCTGGTGTCGCCTCCCTTCGTCGATCCGCATTTCCACATGGATGCCACGCTGAGCCACGGCCTGCCGCGCGTCAACCGCAGCGGCACGCTGCTGGAGGGCATAGCGCTGTGGGGCGAGCTCAAGCCGCTGCTCACGGCCGAGGCGCTGATCTCGCGCGCGCTGGAGTATTGCGACTGGGCGGCGGCCAAGGGGCTGCAGGCCATCCGCAGCCATGTGGATACCAGCGACGCCCGCCTGCTGGCCGTCGATGCGTTGCTGGAGGTCAAGCGCCAGGTGGCTCCCTATATCGACCTGCAACTGGTGGCGTTTCCGCAGGACGGCGTGCTGCGCTCGCCCGGCGGCGTCGCCAACCTGCGGCGGGCGCTGGACAAGGGCGTGGACGTGGTGGGCGGCATTCCCCACTTCGAGCGCACCATGGCCGAGGGTGCCGACAGCGTCAGGCTGCTGTGCGAACTGGCGGCCGAGCGCGGCCTGCTGGTGGACATGCACTGCGACGAGTCCGACGACCCGCTGTCGCGCCACATCGAAACCCTGGCCTTCGAGGCGCAGCGCCTGGGCCTGCAGGGCCGCGTGACGGGCTCGCACTGCACCTCCATGCACAGCATGGACAACTACTACGTGAGCAAGCTGCTGCCGCTGATCGCAGAAAGCGGCGTGGCCGTGATTGCCAATCCGCTGATCAACATCACGTTGCAGGGCCGCCAGGACAGCTATCCCAAGCGCCGCGGCATGACGCGCGTGCCCGAGCTGCTGGCCGCAGGCGTCAACGTGGCCTTCGGCCATGACTGCGTGATGGACCCGTGGTACGGCATGGGCTCGGGCGACATGCTGGAGGTCGCCCACATGGGCCTGCATGTGGCGCAGATGACCAGCCAGGACGGCATGCGCGACTGCTTCGACGCCGTGACCACGCGCGCGGCGCGTGTGATGCACCTGGACGGCTATGGCATCGAGGCCGGCTGCGATGCCAGCTTCGTGCTGCTGCAGGCGCGCGATGCGGCCGAGGCGATACGGCTGCGCGCCACGCGCCTGAAGGTGTTCCGCAAGGGCCGGTTGCTGGCCGAGGCGCCTGCTGCAACGGCTGCGCTGCATCTGCCGGGCCGCCCGGCAAGAATCGACTGGCGTCGCTGAACCAGCGCTGAACCGCCGGCGCGCTGGCGCCGGCCTCAGGCGCCGGCCAGGCTGGCCTCGCGCACGATGGTCTGCAGGGCCACCAGGTCCCTCACCACCAGACCCTGGGCTTCCACGCGAATGCAGTTGTCGCGCTCCATGCGCTTGAGCTCCTGGTTCACGCGCTGGCGCGAGGCGCCCAGCAACTGGGCCAGCTCCTCCTGCACCAGTTGCAGGCCTATGCGCAGCTCGCGCGGGTCGTCCAGCACCTGTGTGCCGTAGCTGCGCGACAGGTGCAGCAACTGCTTGGCCAGGCGCGCGCGCAGGGGCAGGGTGTTGAGGTCTTCCACCAGCCCGTAGGTCTGGCGTATGCGGTGGGCCTGCAGGCGCAGCAGGGCGTCGTAGAACTCCACATGCGTGGCCAGGATGGCGTGAAAGCTCTCCTTGTCCACGCACAGCAGCGTGGTGTCGCCATGGGCATAGGCATCGCGCGTGCGGGGCTCGTCAAGAAAGGTGGACATGGCACCGAACCAGGCACCCGGCTCCACATAGGCCAGCGTGGTCTGCCGACCCGACAGGCTGGTCGAGCTCATGCGCACGGCGCCCTGCGCACAGGCATACCACCTGTGCGGCACATCGCCGCGTGCATAGATCAGTGCCCCATCCTTGAGCCGCCGGACCGTGGTCTGGCGCAGGATGTCATGGCGCAGCGAGGGCGAAAGGCTGCAGAACCACTGGCCGGAATTGATGGCCTCGCGCTCGGCGGGGGTGAGCATGGGCTCGTGGGTACTCGTTTGCAAACCGCTTGTCTCCAATCGGCCGCAATTTTAGGGCGTGCGGGCCGTGGGGAAGGCCTGCGCAGGCCTTGGCTGTGGCGCGATCACGGTTAGGAGGTATTGGAGCGGCCGCCTGCGGGCTGCAGCCGCTCCATACAGGTCAGTGTGACTTGCTGCGCGGGCGGGGCCTGTGCATTGTCAGGGCGGCTGCTGCCAGCATCAGTGCCAGCAGTATCCACTGGCTCCATTGAGATAGCGTGGGAATGGCGGCAGGGCTGCCGCCCGCAGTGGCCGTTACCACGGCGATGCCGCCTGGGTCGCTGATGAAAGCATTCACATCCATGTCGTCATCGCCGTGCTTGCCGTCCTCGATGGTCAGTGTCACGGTTTTCCCCGAGAACTGCGCACCGGTGAAGCGGTACCAGTGCGGAGCGGGATTGTCGGACGTGGCGCCGTACTTCCAGTATTGGGCGCCGGCAGGCAGATCGTTCGGGAAGGTCAGCGTGAGGCTGAGTGTGGACCCCGGCGAGCCATTCATTACGGTGAAATCGAACAGGCCGAACGGGAATTGCAGCTGGGCTGGTGGTGCCTCTGCAGGAGACCTGATATGTCCCTGCAGCGGGATGAAGCCCGGCGTTTGCGACGGCCCCGTGCCCAAGGGCGTGAACACCCAGTGGCTTCCTGTCGCGATCTGCGCGGTGGCTGTCGCGCCGCCCGCGGCACCTGTCAGGGAACTCACGGTGTGAGGCGGCAAGGTGATCGTGAAGGTCTGGTTCACGGGCGTTGCTGCGGCGTACTCGGCATCGCCGGCCTGGCTGGCCTGCAATGTGCATTCGCCCGTACGCATCAGGCGCAGCGAGGTGCCCGTGACCACGCAGGTCTGAGGGGTGAGGCTGCTAAAGCTGATCGGCAGGTTGGAGTTGGTGCCGGCGGCGTTGGCCAGAGACAGGGCCTCGGGGCTCAGATAGCGCAGGGACGAGAAATCGAAGGTGATGTTCTGGATCGCCTTGCCCACTGCAATCTGCACTGAGGCCGTTGCCTGTGCATGGTTGGCATCGGCCGCCTTGGTTGCCGTCACCGTGCAGCTGCCTACGGCCGTGCCGGTGACGGTATCGCCCAGCAGGGAGCAGTTGCCTGAGCCGGCGGTCAGCGCGAAAGTGACGGCTCCGCTTCCGCTGCCACCTGTGACCGTGACCGTGCTGGAGGCACCCTTGGCAATGCTGCTGGGCGAAGCCGCCACGGACAGCGCAGCCTGGCTCGCCTGAGACACTGTCACCGAGGCGCCTGCCGTGGCCTCTTCATGGTTGGCGTCCGCTGCCTTGGTGGCCGTGACCGTGCAGGCTCCGACCCCCTGGCCTGTGAGCGTGGACCCCGTGATGCTGCATGGGCCGCCGACGCTGAAGCTCACCGCGCCTGTGCCCGAGCCACCCGTGGTGGTTAATTGCGACGTACCGCCAAAGTTGATGGCCGCCGGATTGGCCTGGACGGCCAGTGCTGCCTGTCCCGCCTTGGTCACGGTGACCGTGGTGCTGGCGCTGGTGGCCTGGTGGTTGATGTCAGCGGCCTTGGTGGCCGTGATGGTGCAACTGCCGGCGCCCGTGGTGGTCAGCTGGTTGCCGGTCACCGTGCAGAACTGGGCGCCATCGGTCACCGCGTAGGTGGTGGCACCGGTGCCGGACCCCCCCGTGGTCGCCAGCGTTGCCGTGGCGCCGAAGGCCAGCGTCGAAGGCGTGGCCTGCACGCTCAGGGTGGCCTGGGCTGCAGGGGTCACGGTCACCACGGTGGTGGCCAGCGTGTCCTGGTAGTTGGCATCGCCCAGCTTGGTGGCGGTCACTGTGCAGGAGCCCGTGCCTTCCGCAGTGAGCGTGTTGCCGTTGACGGAGCAAAAGGCGGCTCCATCCGTGATGGAAAAGCCCACGGCGCCGGACCCTGTGCCGCCACTGGTTGACAGCACGGCCTTGCTGAAGGCCGCCAGCGTGCTGGGTGTTGCCGTCGCCGTCAGAGCAGGCTGCTGGGCCTTGATCACCGAGATGTCCACGGTGGTCGTGGCGGCCAGGTAGCTGGCGTCTCCAGCCTTGGTCGCCGTCACGGTGCAATCGCCCACGGCCGTGGCTGTGACCGTGTTGCCTGTCAGGGCGCAATAGGCCGCGCCTGCGGTTACGGCGTAGCTGATGGCGCCTGCGCCAGAGCCGCCGTTGGTGCTCAGCGTGGTGGTGCTGGCATAGGGCAGGGTCTGGAGTGCTGCACTTGCCGTCAGTGCAGCCTGCGGGCTCTTGTCATTGGTCAGCGAGAACGACGTGCTGGCCGCCCCTGCCTGCGCCGTCACGGTATAGCTGCCGGCGAACAGGTTGGCCGTGGCACTCAGCGATGCGATGCCCTGGGCGTTGGTCGTGACCGAGGTTCTTGTGGCAAAGGTGGTGGATGGCCCCGATGCGGCAGGCGCATTGAAGTCCACCATGATGCCGGCAAGCGGCTGGTCGTCGATGTCGGTGACCTTGACCGCCAACGGCGTGGCAAAAGGCTGCTGGATGCGGGTGGACTGTTGAGAGCCAGTGAGCACCGCCATGGCCGCAGGTGGGCCGAAAGGATCGATGCGAAATACCAGGCCATTCGAAAGGCTCGGGTTTGCGCTGAGGGCGCTGTCCGCAGGATTGGTCAGGCCGTTGGTGCCCGATGTGGTGGTGGCGCCGCCCACGGAAAGAAGGGTCCTGCCCTGCACATTGGTTGCGGCCAGGCTGCGCATGGCCTCGTTTTCCGAGGTGCCCAGGAAACCGGCATAGTCCCAGCTGTTCGGATTGCTGATTGCGACGCTGACCAGGAAGCCGTCCTGCTTGCCACCTGGCGTGGTGGACAGGCCGCTTTGAGCCTTGACGGGAAAGCCTGCGCCATTGTTGGTGCTGCCCGTGGCGAACCAGTTCCTGCTGTCGCTGGCCAGCCCTTCCACGCTGTCGTAGCCATTGCCACCCAGGTAGGTGGCGTCCAGCACCTGGTCTCCTGATGCATTCAGGCGCAGCACAAAGCCGTCCATGCCGGTGCTGCGCGCGATCTGCGGCCCGAGACCCTGGCGCCGTCCGCTGTTGTCGGCGGGAAAGTTGTCGGACCCGGTCTCCCCGCCCACGAGCAGTGAGCCGTCATACATCAGGTTCAGCGCCAGTGCACGGTCCGCACCGACCCCCGAGCCTGTCAGCAGCGTGAAGTAGTCGAAGGCGCTGCCGTCGGCCCGGATCTTGGCGACGAAGCCGTCTGATCCATCGATGGCGCGCGAATTGATTTGTGTCCTGAGGCCCGTGGCGCCCGGCAGTCCCGAGACAGAGTCGGTAGCGCCAGCCACATAGGCCGCGCCGGTGCTGTCCACGGCAATGGCATATCCGATGTCGGCGCCGCCGTCGCCGCCGATGTATCCGGCGTACTCCAGCCCGCTGCCTGAAGCGTCGATGCGGGCCACGAAGGCATCCCGCATTTCTGACTGCGCAGGGCCGGAGCCGTGGTTGAGCTGCGGCCCGTTCACGGCAGGAAAGCCTTTGCCTTCCGTGAATCCGGTCACGTAGGCCCTGCCGCTGTTGTCCAGAGCCAGGGCATTGGCCTGATCGTCACCCGTTCCACCAATCAGGCCCGAATACAGAATGCCGGCACCGTCTGGTGCCAGGCGCATGACGAAGGCATCCCTATCCGTCGTGCTCTTGCTGCGCCGAAAGCGTTGGTTGGCATCTGTGCCAAGCAGGGGGAAGCCGGTGGATTCCGTGCTGCCCGCCAGGTGGATGCGGTTTTGTATGTCCACGGCCAGGCCGTTGCAGGCGTCGTCTTCCGATCCGCCCACATAAGTGACGCTCATGGGGACACCCTTGGGATCGAATCTGACGACGAAGGCATCCTCGCCACCTTTGCTGCTGCCCGCGTTGGGCAGGTCGGACGATTGCGTCACGCCACAGGCGTAGGTGTTGCCGTCGCTGTCTCGCGCCACGGCGTTGACCTGGTCGGCCGAGTTGCCTCCGACCAGGCCCGAGTAGCCGGTCCAGGCCGGATCGATGACCAGCGGCAGGCCTTTGTCATGGCTGCCCAGCTCAAAGCCCACGCGCCAGGTGGTGGCGTCCACCTGCTCCAGCCGGTAGCGGGCGGGCACGTCCACGCGGCCATTGCCCCGGGGTTGGTAGACCAGCGGTGCATCGTCGGTGAAAAGGTCGTTGCCTATGCTCCACTGCAGCGCTCCCGTGGGCAGGATGCGTGCATCCGTCGCACCTTCCACGCGCAGCCAGACCTGTGCGGCATCGGCACCAGGAGCCAGTTCAAACTGGTACTTGAGGCCACCGGGCTCACCCTGGAAGACGGCATCGATGCCGGGCCAGACACTGCGGTAGCCCAAGGCACCGAAGCTGCGCAGGCCCGTGCGCCATTGCGCGGCTTCGCCGACCAGCCAGTGATAGAGAGTGGGCGAAGGGTGCAGGCCCTGCGGGGCCGACATCGATGCGTTCTCGAAGCTGTAGCGCAGGCGCGGATCCGGGCGCAGGCTCAGGCTCCGGGCCACGCCGGATGCGGCCACCGACCGGCCTTGCACGCCGTTGGTCTGGCCGGGCAGGTCGATGCTCATGCCTTGCGCATCGAAACTGATGCGCTTGCCTGCGGCCATGGCGCGAAAGCCGGCACCGGGTATCTCTATGAAGCGGTTGTCCCTGCCGGAGAATTCGCGTTGGACCAGGGGATCGGCCTGGACCCCCGTGGTCAGGGCCAACATGGTCAAGGCCGCAATGGAACTGCGCATAGGTGTACTCAGCTCCGTGGGGGGAAGATGCCCTGCAAGGCGATGATGAAGTTCATGACCAGGTAGGGCGGAAGATTGTTGTGTGGCTGGCTGCCGCCCGCAGCTTGAGGGGGAGCCATGGTGACCGCAGAGGTGCTGGAGGCTGGCGCGATGTAGGGGCGCGTCGGTGCGGTGCCCAGGACGGCGTCTGCCGGGCTTGCTACAGCGGGATCCGCAGGCGTGCCCGCTCGGGCCAGATGGTTGTGGGCGGGAATTTCCGATGCCTGCAGCGTCACGGTTTCAACACCGCCGGATTCGCCCAGATCGCGCGGTGACAGTCCAGGTCCTTGGCCCGGGTGCATGGGCATGCGGCCCCGCAAGTCGGGAAGCGCGAAGCTGGACTTGCCATCTCCACCATATGCTGTTCCCAGCAGGGAAAACAGCGCCGTATTCTGAGAAATCGGCAGGAGCCGACCATCGCAAAAGGCCCAGCCCTTGGGTGCGAAGTTGAATCCGCCAAGGCGGATTTCGGCGACGAAGGGATCGGACATGGTCTTCAGGTCTGAGAAGGAAAGATGCCTTGCATGGCCATGCAAAAGCTCAGTGGCAGATAGGGCGGCATATTGAGGTGTGGCTGGCTGCCGCCCACATTGGCCAACAGGGCGGGCATGGTCGTATTGCCGCTTTGCGCATAGTGGCCGCGCGCCGCTGCAGGCAGGTTGCCGTTGCCCGATGTCGCCTGGCCCGTAGTGCCGGAAGCGGCCATGGCGTGGCTGTGCTGCGGTATCTCTGGCAGGGTCAGGGTATGGGCTTGCTCGCCTGCTCTCTCTCCCAGCGTATGGCCGGCTCCCATGTGCATGGGCATGCGGCCGCGCAGGTCGGGCAGTGCAAAGTTGGTCTGCCCGTTGCCACCATAGGTGGTGCCCAGCAGCGAGAACAGCGCCTGATTCTGGTTGATGGGCAGCAACTGCCCATTGCAAAGAGCCCAGCCTTTGGGGGCGAAGTTGAAGGAGAAGACGCGAACCTCTCCGAGAAAGGGGGTAGACATCAGGTGGGGGAGGGATAGATGCCGAACAGCGAGATGATGAAGTTCACGCAAAGGAAGGGCGGCATATTGGTATGCGGCTGCGACCCTCCTACCCAGCTCACCATCGATGTAGCCATGTACGTGGCGGGGACGCCTTTCACAAAGGCCTTGTGATCCCTGTGCTTGGCAAACACTGCGTCGGCGGGCGAGGCCAGAAAGCCGGTGCCGGAGGAAGCGGGAACGCCGTGCGTGTGGGCTGGAATCTGATTGACGGTCAGCGTGACCTCTTCGACTCCAGCGGCCTGGGCCAGCGTGAATTCGTTGCCTGCGTGCAGGGGGATGCGGCCACGCATGTCTGGCAGGGCGAACGTGCTTTGGCCATCACCGCCGTATGTCGTGCCGATCAGATTGAAAAGGGTTTCGTATTCCGAGATGGGCATTTGCTGCCCTTCGCAGAACATCCAGCCTGCCGGCGCGAAGTTGCCGGCAAACATCCGGATTTCCCCAACGTAGGGTTGAGCCATGGCAAAGTGGGGTGAAGTTAGAAAACGTTAATAATTGCAAAATAGTTTAGTATGCCAACCTGTTGCGCAGCAAAAATATTTTGCTGCCGTTGCTTTGGCAGGAAGGGCCACGATGAAGACAGGACGCCGTGCTTTCATGCAGGTTGCAGGGGCCTTGCCCGCTGCAGCGGCTGCTTCCAGCATTTCGATGGGCGTCAGCGCTGTGGCCATGGAGTTGCGCCGCAGCCACTTTCAGCCGCTGCTTGGCCACAATTTCTCGGTCGCCGGGGAAGAGGCTGAGTTACGTTTGGTTTCGCTCAGCGCGCTGCCGCATGCGCTGCAGAGTGACCGGTCTTTCAGCGCCCTGTTTGAGTTGTCCCGCCCTGGTGCCTTGCCACAGAACACCTGGGAAATCGCTCACCCGGCTCTGGGACGCCACGCTGTCTTCCTGAGTCCCAGCGACGCGCAAGGCGGTCTGCTGGAAGCCGTGTTCAACCGCGGCTGAGCGCTGCGGTCCTGCGCATGCGCAGGTAGATGCCTTCCTGGTCCTGCTCGACAAAGCCCAGGCGCGTATACAGGCGCCGGGCTGGATTGTTGGCTTCCACGAACAGCTGCATGTCGCGCCCTTCTTGATCCGCCCAGCCGGCCAGCCATTGCATGAGGGCCGTGCCCAGTCCCTGGCCTTGAACAGCGGCGTCGAGCGAGATGTCCATCACTCCCAATGGCCCGGGTGCGAGATTGAGGTAGAGCCGGCCTATAGGCAGACCTGCCCTCTCGATCACGAAAAACGCGCTGTGTGCGTAGTGCTTGCGGTAGTGCTGGTCCTGCAAAGCGAACTGCGAATCGCAGAAGGCATGCTTTTCAGCTTCGCTCCAGGGCACGGGCGCCAGTTCGGCAGTGCGTACCTGGCGGTACAGGGCGCGGAGAAAAGCGTAGTCGGCTTCTTCGGCCAGGCGCAGCCGCACATCCTCCAGATACAGCGGCGGCAGCTCGGGCACGAACGGATCAGACGGCATGGGAAAAGCAGGCCTCGTATTCGACATGGCCTGCCGACTGCGCAATGGGCGTGATGAAGATGGCGTAGTCACCGAGCTGCGCATGGCGCACGCGGTAAGTGCGCTGAGGCAGCTGCGGCTGGCGCGGACCGCGAAACACCAGGGAGAACTGCAGCATGCCGGGTGTATCGGCCGATGTCTGCGTTGCGCTGAGCACTTGCATATCGATGCCGAGGGTGTGCTCGCCTTCGCGCATGAAGAAGCTCACGGTCTGCTGGGCAAGGGCCTGGGCGTCGCTCCAGGTCAGGGCTCTTGCATACAGCGCGTCGTCCATCTCGAAGTCGGAAGGGGGCAAAGAGGTGGCGGACATGGGCGGCAGTCGATTCATTGGGGCTGGGCAGGCAGAGCGGCAGCATAGCCCATGCGCAGGCGGCTGCAGCCCTCTGGTGCCCCTCTAGTGCCCCTCTAATGCGCCCCCAACAACCCAATCCCTCAACGCCCCCAGCGCAGCACCAGCGGATCGAGCCGCCGTGCAATGTCCAGCAACTGGCGGCGCACCTCGGGGTGCATGGGCGGCCAGGGCGCGCGCGGCGCGTCGCAGGCGATCACGCCGCCGGCCTTCATCAGCGCCTTGGCGGCCAGGAAGCCGGCCTGGCGGTTTTCGTGGTTGATCAGGGGCAGCCAGCGCTGGTAGAGGGCGAATGCGGTGTCGGGGTCGCCGTTTCTGTGCGCTTCGATGATGGGGCGTATGCCGTCGGCAAAGCCGCCGCCCGTCATGGAGCCCGTGGCGCCGGCCTGCAGGTCGGCCAGCAGGGTGATGGCTTCCTCGCCGTCCCAGGGGCCTTCGATGGCGTCGCCACCCAGGGCGATGAGCTCGCGCAGCTTGCCGGCGGCGCCTGCGGTTTCCATCTTGAAGTAGCAGACCTGCTCGATTTCGCGGGCCATGCGCGCGAGGAAGGCGGGGGACAGCGGCGTGCCTGCGGCCGGCGCGTCCTGGACCATGACGGGAATGGCGATGGCATCGGACACGGCCTGGAAGAAGCCCTGGATCTGGGGCTCGCCGAAGCGGAAGGTGGCGCCGTGGTAGGGCGGCATGACCATCACCATGGCCGCACCCATGTCCTGCGCACGGCGGCTTCGCTCGACGCACACGCGCGATGAGGTGTGCGTGGTGGTGACGATCACGGGCACGCGGCCCGCCACATGTTCCAGGGCTGTGCGCGTGAGGGTCTCGCGCTCGTCATCGGCCAGCAGGAACTGCTCGGAGAAGTTGGCCAGGATGCACAGGCCATCCACGCCCGAGTCGATCATGAAATCCAGGCAGCGCCTCTGGCTGGCCAGGTCCAGCGTGCCGTCCTCGTGGAAGGTGGTGGGTACCACGGGGAAGATGCCGCTGTAGCGCGGCCGAGAAATTCCGGGCATGGCGTGCTCCCTCATTCGACGATGCGGAACTGGTCCAGGTACTCGGTCTTGAGCGTGAGGCCCAGGCCCGGCACATCGTCCCTGAGCTGCAGGAAACCGTTCTCGGCCACGGGCTCGCCGTCGAAGATGTACCAGAACAGCTCGTTGCCCACCTCCACGTCGAAGATGGGGAAGTACTCGGCCATGGGCGAGGCCAGCGTGCTCATGGTCAGGTGGTAGTTGTGCATC
>Ga0066479_1000192_pt1 | contig 21289 bp, 18 predicted proteins | sample LakWasM117_HOW13_2_FD_59555 | JGI IMG/M metagenome (GOLD analysis project Ga0066479, IMG submission 59555) | Freshwater sediment methanotrophic microbial communities from Lake Washington under simulated oxygen tension - Sediment Metagenome 117_HOW13 | ecosystem: Environmental > Aquatic >... | reverse complement strand
GCACTGCATCGGCATCCTGACCAGCATGTTCTCGGCCGTGTTCTTCTCGCGCGGCCTGGTCAACCTCTGGTACGGCCGCCGCAAGAAGCTCAAGAGCATCTCCATCGGCCAGGTCTGGAAGCCGGAAGACACCAGCCAGCTGCGCTCCGTGGCTGCCAAGGGTTCCAGCGTCGCCGATTCCGGCGCCAACAACTGAAAGGGGGAAGACCATGGAGTTCTTCCGCATCCGCAAAGACATCCCCTTCATGAAGTACGCGTTGGTCCTCAACGCGATCTCCTTCATCACCTTCGCGCTGGCCGTGTTCTTCCTGCTCACGCGCGGCCTGCACCTGTCCGTGGAGTTCACGGGCGGCACCGTGATGGAGGTGGCCTATACCCAGACCGCCGACATCGCCAAGGTGCGCGATACCGTCTCCAAGCTGGGCTACAGCGACGTCACGGTGCAGAACTTCGGCACGTCGCGCGACGTGATGATCCGCCTGCCCGTGCAAAAGGACGTGTCCTCCGCGCAGCAAAGCGAGCAGGTGCTCACGGCGCTCAAGAAGGAAGACGCCGAAGTCACGCTGCGCCGCACCGAGTTCGTGGGCCCGCAGGTGGGTGACGAGCTCATGCACAACGGCCTGATGGCACTGGGCTTCGTGGTGCTGGGCATCGTGATCTACCTGGCCATGCGCTTCGAATGGAAGTTCGGCGTGGCCGCCGTGATCGCCAACCTGCACGACGTGGTCATCATCCTGGGCTTCTTCGCGTTCTTCCAGTGGGAGTTCTCGCTGTCCGTGCTGGCCGGCGTGCTGGCCGTGCTGGGCTACTCGGTCAACGAGTCGGTCGTGATCTTCGACCGTATCCGCGAAGCCTTCCGCAAGTTCCGCAAGCTCAGCACCACCGAGGTGATCGACCACGCCATCACCAGCACGATGAGCCGCACCATCATCACCCACGCCTCCACCGAGGCCATGGTGCTGTCCATGTTCTTCTTCGGCGGTCCCAGCCTGCATTACTTCGCGCTGGCGCTGACCATCGGCATCCTTTTCGGCATCTATTCCTCGGTCTTCGTGGCCGCCGCCATCGCCATGTGGCTGGGCGTCAAGCGCGAGGATCTGATCAAGGCGCCCAAGGCTTCCACGGACCCCAACGATCCCAACGCCGGCGCCACTGTGTAAGCGAATGTTCTAGCTCCAGACCGGCTTACACTCGCGGGCATGCCCTCCCTGCCCACCCCTTCCAACGCGCCTGCTGGCACCCAGTCTTCACTGGGCCAGCAGGCGCGTTTGCATTGGGTGCGTGGACTGTGCAAGGGCCTGCCCGGCGTGGCCCAGCAGCTGCTGGCCCAGATGGAACAACAGGCCCAGGCTGTGGGCACCGCACGTGAAATGCAGGAGCGTCGCGAGGCCTGGTCCAGCTACCGCCAGCATCAGGCGGCCTGGCTGAATGCCTGCATGCAGGCGCTGCAGGGCGCACTGCAGCCGGGCAGGGCCACACCGGCCTCCGTGCCACAGCGCGGGGCGCTGCAGTTCGAACTGCTCAGCGACGATGTGGTGGAGAACAAGATCCTGGCCTCCCGCATGGCGCTGGCCATGGGGGAAACCACGGCACCCGTCTTCGATACGCTGCGCCTGCGCATGCAGGCCATCGAAAACCAGGAACTGCCATCCGACGACATTCTGCGCAGCGAGTCCGTGTGCCGCCATCTGGTCGAGCAATGGCTCGCCAGCGGCCTGCAGCGCGGCGATCTGCAGCGCGTGATCGATCTGCTGCAGACAGCCCTGGCACCGCTGCTGGTGGCCGGATACCAGGCGGCCCACCAGCTGCTGGACGGCCAGGGCGTCACCCGTTCGCAGGACGTGGCCATGCGGGTGCGGCGCACCGAGGGCGGCCACTCCACGCGCGCCATGGGCCTGGGCCCGGCCACGGCGCCTGCCTCGACCTCGCAGCCTTCCTCGGCCTATGCGCCCACGCAGATGGGTGGCGTGCCGGGCGCTGCCGCCTCCTATCCGCCCAACGGAGCACTGCCCCAGGGACAGATGCCCGTGGGCCTGACAACACTTTCGCGCGCACGCCACCGCGCCCATGAAGTCGTGGGCCAACTGCGCCGCCTGCTCATGCAGCCGGGCGTGGGCGTGCCGGGCCTGGTGCCCGGCGTGGGCGGCGTGGGCGGTGGCCTGCAGCAGGCCCCCGCATCGGCCGCGCTGACCCAGGCCCTGCTGGAGCAGCGCGTCGTGGCCCAGACGCAGTACCAGCAGATGCTGGCCCGGGGACTGACCACGCTGCAAATCGATGCCAGCCCGGCCGCCATCGGCCAGTTGGTGGGCCAGGTGCGCGAGCGCTCGGCCGAGCTCAAGCGCAAGGCCACCACCTCGGGTGAAAAGGCCACCATCGAGATCGTGGCCCTGATGTTCCAGGCCATCCTGACCGAGGACCGCATCCCGCCCTCGGTGCGCGTCTGGTTTGCCCGGCTGCAGGTGCCCGTGCTGCGCGTGGCCCTGGCCGAGCCGGAATTCTTCAGCAATCTGCGCCACCCGGCCCGGCTGCTGATCGACCGCCTGGGTTCGTGCGTGATGGGGTTCGACGCCTCCAGCATCAGCGGCAGCGCGCTGGAGTCGGAGATCCGGCGCATCGTCCAGGTCATCGAGCAGTACCCGGAGACCGGCCAGAAGGTCTTCGTGCTGGTGCTGCGCGAGTTCGAGGACTTCCTGGCGCGCTACCTGACCCAGTCGCAGGACAAGGCCAAGATCGTCAGCGTGGCCCAGCAGGTGGAGCAAAAGGAAACCTTGGCCATCCAGTACACGATCGAGCTGCGCCACCTGCTCACCGACATGCCGGTGCGCGAGGAGATCCGCGAGTTCCTGTTCAAGACCTGGACCGAGGTGCTGGCCCTGGCCGCCGTGCGCCACGGCGCCAAGGACGCACGCACCATGCGCTTCAAGCAGGCCGCCAGCGAACTGGTCTGGGCCGCCAGCGCCAAGCCCACGCGCCAGGAACGCTCGCGCGTGATCCAGACGTTGCCGACGCTGCTGCAGACGCTGCGCGAAGGGCTGGCCCTGATCGGCGTCACGGGCGAGGTGCAGTCCGCACGCATCAAGCTGGTCACCGACACGCTGGCCGAAGCCTTCGTCTCCAAGACAGCGACCATCGCACCGGCCCGCATCGAGGCCATGGCCCAGCGACTGTCCCATCTGGAGCAGTACATCAGCGAAGACGGCATGCTCGACGAGGACATGCCGCTGTCGCCCGAGAACATCGAGATGATCCTGGGCGTGGACACGGCCGGGCTCAACGTCATCCCGAGCACCAACACCCCCGTGGACCCGGTGATGCTGGAGTGGGCCACCTCGCTGGAGCCGGGCCGCTGGTTCACGCTGGACCACAACGGCGCGCGCATCCAGGTGCAATACACCTGGCGCAGCCGCCGCAAGCAGCTGCACCTGTTCGCCGCGCTCGATGGCACCTGCCACCTGCTGCAGCTGCGGCGCATGGCCTCCTACCTGCAGTCCGGCCTGCTGTCCGTGCATGACGAAGAGGCGCTCACCGTGCGCGCGACGCGCGATGCGCTGGAGAAGATTCAGGCGAACCCTGAAAGGCTAAGCTCCCCCTGAGGCGCTACGCGCCTTCCCCCCTCTCTACCCGCTTCGCGGGGGAGGGGGACGATGCCATCGGCTAGGCGCCCCCACCGCGAGGCGGCTCTTGCTCGGCATCTCCCGCTTGGGGACGCGCCAGTTTTTGAACTCAGGCCTGGGCCAGGCGCTGGAACAGGCCACCGGGCAGGCGCTCCACGCGGCCTTCCAGTTCCAGCCCCAGCAGGTGGGCCTGCAGGGCTGCGGCATCCATGCCTGTGCGGTCCATGAGCTCGTCCAGCGACAGCGGGTCGTGGGCCAGGGCGCGCAGGGTGGCGTCGTTCTCATGGGCCTGTGCGGACTGGACAGCTGCCGCTGCCGCCGCTGCTGCCGGTACGGGCTTGGCAATCGGCAGGCGCACGGCCGTTCCCTGCAGCTCATCGAGCACGTCCTGCGCCGTTTCCACGAGCTTGGCGCCCTGGCGCAGCAGCGCATGGCAGCCGCGCGACTGGGGCGCGTGGATGGAACCGGGAATGGCAAAGACCTCGCGGCCCTGTTCGCTGGCCAGCCTGGCCGTGATCAGCGAGCCCGATTGCAGGGCCGCCTCGACCACCAGCGTGCCCTGGGACAGGCCCGCAATGATGCGGTTGCGCTGCGGAAAGTGCGCGGCCATGGGACCGGTGCCCAGCGGATACTCGCTGACGATCAGCCCATGGCTGGCCACTTCGCGGGCCAGGCCGATGTGGCGCCGTGGATAGACCTGGTCCAGGCCCGTGCCCACGACGGCAATGGTGACGGGCGCCGCCTGGGCGCCCGTGCGCAGCACCGCGCGCAGTGCGCCCTCATGGGCAGCGCCATCCACACCCTGCGCCAGTCCGGAGACGATGCACAGGCCGGCCTCGGCCAGCGCCTGCGCCATGGCGCGCGCATTGGCCGCGCCCTGGACCGTCGGCCCGCGGCTGCCGACCATGGCCAGGGACTGTGGATAGGGGAACCAGGGACCAGAACCTGTCATGCAGCGCTCGCTGCCCTGCACATGCAGCAGCAGCGGCGGATCTTCGGTCTGCAGCAGCGCCTGCGGATACTGGGGATGGCCCAGCGCAAGCACGGCATGCGACTGCCCGGAAGCGGGCTGGTCCAGCCATTGCGCCGTGGCCGCCACAAGCTGCTCCAGGCGCTGGGGCACGGTCTGCAGCGAATGGGCCTGTGCCGCCGTCACCAGGCCTTGCCAGGCGGCTGGAGGGCCGCTCCAGATGTTCTGCGCGCCACCGCAGGCCGCCAGCAGGCGCCGCGCCGTGGTGCGGCCCACGCCGGGCGTCAGCAGCAGCCGAAGCCAGGCGGACAGCTCCTCGGGAGCGAGCCGGTCGGTGGACTGCAAGGCGGCCGCCATGGCGTTGCCGGCAGGCCGCTGGGGCTCAGGGAGCCGGCGAGGTCAGGCTGTCGCCCACCTCGACGCCGCGCCGCGCCTCCAGGATCAGCGCGTAGGAGACGCGGTCGAAGGTGCGGAACACCATGGCATAACCATTGCGTTCGTCGGGCAGCTGCACTTCTTCCCTCTTGTCGCCCGTCTTGTCCACGATGCGCGCGCCACGGCGGATCAGCTCCAGCACCGTGCCCACGTCCATGCCGTCCTGCGTGCCCTTGTTGATGGCAATGACCTGGTTGTTGGCCGCCCAGCGCACGGCCTGGTCGCCGTACAGGGACACCACATGGGCCTTCACGGCAGTCTGCGGCGCATGCGGCGCATAGTTCATGTAGGTTCGTTCCGGTGCGGGCAGCAGGCGGTCGCCAGCACGCATCTCTGTCTTGGCGCGCGACAGGTCCACCGTGGCGGGAGAGGCCTGCTCGTGCTTTTCGCCCTTGCTGTCCACGATCTCCAGCGAGGTCTCGCCCTCGATGAGATCGGCCAGGCCCAGGTACTTGGCCTCGTAGCCCAGCACCTCGCCGGAGATGGGGTCCTTGAGCGCCACCGCATCGCGGAAGACACGGTACTGGCGCGGCAGGCCGTCGCCCTTGCGCAGCGGCGCCTCGGCCGTGCCGCGTGCATAGGCGCGGTCACCGCTGGCCATGAGCACGCGCTCGTCCGTGGTGGCGATGAGGCGGGGTGCGCGCAGCAGCGTTTCGGCATCCACCACCAGCGGCTCGGCCAGGAAGGGCTCGATCAGATGGGGCTGCAGCGTGGGCAGGGCCGCCTGCGCCAGCGACTCGCTGCGCGTGCTCGGAGACACGCGCACCACACCGGGCTCGCCACCGTCGCCCATGGGACGCGCCGTGCTCAGGCGGGCATAGCCATCACGCTTGTCCAGGTACAGCACCTGGCCCGGATAGATGAGGTGGGGATTGGCGATGGCCTGCATGTTCATGCCCCACAGCTCGGGCCAGCGCCAGGGACGGCGCAGGTACATGCCGGAGATGCCCCACAGCGTGTCGCCGCGCTTGACGGTGTAGCTGTCGGGCGCGTCGGGCGCCAGCTCGCCCACGGGAACGCCCTGCTGGGCCACCTGCTGGGCGGCCGAGCGCTGCGATGCCGTCACCGGAAGCTGCTGCGCGTGGGCCGCTGCGAACGCAGCGATCAGGGCCGTTGCGACAGTCCAGGTACGAGCTGTGGCGAATGCAGTCATGGAATTCCTCTTCTTGTGGCTGACGCAGCGTCCCTCCTAGGCACTGCGGCACGGCCGATCTTGTCATGAACGGCCATACAGGTCTTACAAATCAGCAAAGATTCTGCGTGCAAGGCCATGAGAGGGCAACGCTTATTGCGTCGTCCCGCTGCGCCCAGGCAGAAAAGTGGCGAAAATAACGACATTCACCGACCACGCCATGTCCATTCTGCCCATTCTTTGCTATCCCGACCCCCGCCTGCACACCGTCGCCAAGCCGGTTGCCAAGGTCGATGACCGCATTCGCCAGCTGGTCCAGGATATGTACGCCACCATGTATGACGCCCAGGGCGTGGGCCTGGCAGCCACCCAGGTGAACGTGCACGAGCGCGTGGTCGTGGTCGATGTCTCCGAAGGCCGTGACGAGCCCTTTGCGCTGATCAACCCGGAGCTGCTCTGGGCCAGCGAGGAAACGCAGCTGGGCGAAGAAGGCTGCCTGTCGGTGCCCGGCATCTACGACGGCGTCGAGCGCTCCACCGCCATCAAGGTCAAGGCGCTGGACGAGAACGGCAACGAACGCATCATCGAGGCCGAAGGCTTCAAGGCCATCTGCATCCAGCACGAGATGGACCACCTGATGGGCAAGGTCTTCGTCGAGTACCTGTCGCCGCTCAAGCGCAACCGCATCAAGACCAAGCTGCTCAAGCAGCAGAAACAGGCAGAACGCGCATGACCCACCTGCCAGCGCTTCGCTTCATGCCGCGCTGGAAGATGGACGGCGCGGGCCTCGTTGCCTGGGCGCTGCTTGCCCTGGCCTTGTCCCTGCTGCTTGCCGGCTGCGCCGTGCCCGAGTGGCAAAAGCCCGGCACGCCGCGCTCCGAGATCGAGCGCTCCATGGGCCGCCCGACCCTGAGCCTGCCGCTGGACGGCGGCGGCACGCGCCTGGTCTACAGCCGGCAGCCTGCGGGCCAGCAGGTCTACCACATGGATTTCGACGCCAGCCAGCGCCTGGTGCGCGTGGAGCAGGCGCTCACCATCGAACGCTTCCACGCCCTGCGCAATGGCGAGGACACTCGGGAAAGCGTGCGTCAGCTCTTCGGCCCGCCTGCGCTGATCGAGAGGGTCTACAGTTTCAACGGCGACATCTGGACCTACCGTATTCTGGAAAATGGCATTCGCCGCCAGGCCCATGTGCATATCGACCCCGCCGGCGTGGTGCGCCGCGTGATGTTCACCGACGAAGTGTTCAACGACGACGACCGTCGCTGAGCCGGCACACCGTCCCACTGTCCCTACTGGATTGCATGAGAGTCATTTTTGCCGGCACGCCCGAGTTCGCGCGCGTTGCCCTTGAACGCCTGCTCGCCGCGGGCTTTACCGTCCCCCTGGTGCTGACCCAGCCCGACCGTCCCGCCGGGCGCGGCATGAAGCTGCAGGCCTCGCCCGTCAAGCAGTGCGCGCTGGAGCATGGCATTGCCGTGGCCCAGCCGCGCAGCCTGCGCCTGGACGGCAAATACCCCGAAGAGGCCGCCGCCGCCCGCGCCGCCATCGAAGCGGCCCAGGCCGATGTCATGGTCGTGGCCGCCTACGGGCTGATCCTGCCGCAGTGGGTGCTCGATACGCCCCCGCGCGGCTGCCTGAACATCCACGCCAGCCTGCTGCCGCGCTGGCGCGGCGCCGCCCCCATCCACCGTGCCATCGAGGCCGGCGATGCCGAGACCGGCGTCACCATCATGCAGATGGACGCGGGCCTGGACACGGGCGACATGTGCCTGATCGAGCGCCTGCCCATCACCGCCGACGACACCACGGCCAGCCTGCACGACAAGCTGGCCGACCTGGGCGGCCGCCTCATCGTCGAGGCGCTGGAGATGAGCGCCTGCGGCGGCCTGCCGCGCACGCCCCAGCCCGCCGAGGGCGTGAACTACGCGCACAAGATCGAAAAGGCCGAAAGCCAGATCGACTGGCACCAGGATGCCGAGGCCATTGCCCGGCGCCTGCGCGCCTTCAACCCCTTCCCGGGCGGAGCCACGCAGTACGGCGATGAAGCCATCAAGGTCTGGGAGGCTCACGCCGACCCCGCCATCGCCGTGGCGACGGCAGCCCCGGGCACCGTGCTGTCCGCAGGCGCCGACGGCGTGCGCGTGGCCTGCGGCCATGGCGTGCTGTGCATGACGCTGCTGCAGCGCGCGGGCGGCAAGCGGCTGGCGGCGGGCGATTTCCTGCGCGGCTTCGATCTGCCTGAAGGAGCCGTTCTGGACGGCGCTGCCAGCGGCGGCACGCCATGAACCTGCAGCCCCTGGTGGAGCGCGCACGCGGCATTGCGCGCGATCCCGCCTTCATGACCGGCGTGCGCGACATGTCGGGCACGGCGCTGGGCATAGGCGCCTGGGGCCTGGTCACGGGCGTGGCCATGATCAAGAGCGGCATGTCCCTGCCCCTGGCGCTGTTCATGGGCCTGCTGGTCTATGCCGGCAGTGCCCAGCTGGCCGTGCTGCCGTTGATGGCCGTGGGCGCGCCCATGTGGGTGGTCTGGTTCACGGCCATCTGCGTGAACCTGCGCTTCGTCATCCTCAGCAGCATGTGGCGCAGCTACTTTGCCCACCTGCGCCTGCGCCACCGCCTGGCCATCGCCTATTTCAGCGGCGACGTGATCTTCGTGGGCTTCATGAAGCGCTACCCCGATGCCCGGCCCCAGCCCGAGCAGTTGCCCTATTTCTGGGGTGCCGCCTCGACCAACTGGCTGGCCTGGCAGATCCCGTCCACGCTGGGCATCCTGCTGGCCGACCAGGTGCCCCTGTCCTGGGGACTGGGCTTTGCGGGCGTGCTGGCCCTGATGGGCGTGCTCCTGTCCATGCTCAACGACCGGGCCACCTGGGTGGCAGGCGTGGTTGCGGCCAGCGCGGCCGTGGCGGCCTTTGCGCTGCCGCTCAAGCTCAATATCCTCGTGGCCATCGCTGCAGCCGTGGCCGCAGGCCTGCTGGCGGAGACGCTGCATCAGCGCCTGCGCGCACTGCAGGCGCCTGAAAAAGGGGAGCCAGGCCCAGTGATTCTCCCGCCCGATACAGCCCGCGGCGAGCGCCATGCCCGGCTGCCGCTGGACGAAGACGCCCGGCCCGTGGAAACCAAGGAAAAGGAAACGCTCTGATGGATCTGTCCTGGCTGTGGCCCTGGCTGGCCTGCGTGGGCCTGGCGGCCATCACGCTGTTCACACGCGCCTTCTTCCTGATCCCAGAGCGCGAGGTGCCCCTGCCGCAATGGCTCAAGCGCGGCCTCAAGTACGCGCCGCTGGCGGCCCTGGCGGCCGTGATTGCGCCCGAGATCGTGATGACCAACGGCCGGCTGATCTCCACCGTGGTCGATGCGCGCCTGCCGGCCCTGGCTTGTGCGGTCATGTATTTTTTTTACAAGCGAAGCATCATGGGAACGATCGCGCTCGGCATGGCGGTCTATCTGCCACTGCATATCGGCCTGGGCTGGTAGGCGCAGCGCGGCCCAGAGCGGCCGAGAGCGCCCGGCTCCCCCGCTGAAACCGGATTACAGGCGGCTCCCGATGCCCCGGATCGCCGGTACGCCCGCCCGCTGCCGGGGCGGGCACGCCGCCTACAATGGCCGCGCTTTACCTCTTTTTCGTTTCAATTCCATGGTGATCGCCACCGATCGCAACGCCGCCGTCATGAACATTCTCCGTTTCTCCGATCTGTGCGCCCAGGGCAAGGCCCAGGGCCAGCGCGTCTTCATCCGCGCCGACCTCAACGTGCCCCTGAACGATGCCGGCGAGATCACCGAGGACACGCGCGTGCGCGCCTCCGTGCCCGCCATCGAGATGGCGCTGAAGGCCGGCGCCGCCGTGATGGTGACCAGCCACTTGGGCCGCCCCACCGAAGGCGAGTTCAAGCCCGCCGATTCGCTGGCGCCCGTCGCCCGCCGCCTGGGCGAGCTGCTGGGCCGCGAAGTGCCGCTGGTCGCCGACTGGGTGGACGGCGTGCAGGTGGCGCCCGGCCAGGTCGTTCTGCTGGAGAACTGCCGCGTGAACGTGGGCGAGAAGAAGAACAAGGAAGAACTGGCCCGCAAGCTGGCCGCGCTGTGCGACATCTTCGTGCACGACGCCTTCGGCACTGCCCACCGCGCCGAAGGCACGACCTACGGCATCGCCCAGTTCGCGCCCATTGCCTGCGCGGGTCCCCTGCTGTCGGCCGAGATCGACGCCATCACCAAGGCCCTGGCCAACCCGCGCCGCCCGCTGGCCGCCATCGTGGCCGGCTCCAAGGTGTCGACCAAGCTGACCATCCTGCAGTCGCTGGCCAAGAACGTGGACCAGCTCATCGTGGGCGGCGGCATTGCCAACACCTTCATGCTGGCGGCGGGCCTGAACATCGGCAAGAGCCTGGCCGAGGCCGACCTGGTCGGCGAGGCCCGCGCCGTGATCGACGCCATGGCCGCACGCGGCGCCGAGGTGCCGATTCCCACCGACGTGGTGGTCTCCAAGACCTTTGCGGCCGACGCGCCCGCCACCGTCAAGAAGGCCACCGAAGTGGCTGACGACGACATGATCCTGGACATCGGCCCCGAGACCGCCGCCCGCCTGGCCGAGCAACTGCGCAAGGCCGGCACCATCGTCTGGAACGGCCCCATGGGCGTGTTCGAGTTCGACCAGTTCGCCAACGGCACCAAGGTCGTGGCCCAGGCGATTGCCGAGTCCGACGCCTTCAGCATCGCCGGTGGTGGCGACACCCTGGCCGCCATCGCCAAGTACGGCATCGAGGACAAGGTCGGCTACATCTCCACGGGCGGCGGCGCCTTCCTGGAGGTGCTGGAAGGCAAGACCCTGCCCGCCTTCGAGATCCTGCAAAAGCGCGCCAACGGCTGAGCACGGCAACATCCGGATACGGGGCACTTTCTTGTCAGTGCCTCGCGGCGAAGCCACAATCGACACTTTGCGCAGCTGCAGCAATCCGCCGCAGCGCGCCCCGCACCGAGGAGAAATCCATGCGATCGTTCAAATCCGCTGGCGGCCTGGCCCTGGCGGGCCTCTGCCTGGCCCTGGCGGGCTGCGTCAATGCACCGATGACCAGCTACTTCGAAGCCACGGCCCAGCCCAAGATCGGCGCCGCCGGCCACTGGGACTCCGTGGCCAACGATGTCGTCGCCAAGACGCTGGAGACACTGCAAAAGACCGGCATCGAGCGCACCACGCCGGTCCACGTGGCCCTGCCGGCCGAGCCCAGCCAGTTCGACAAGGGTTTTCGTGAGCTGATCATCACCAAGCTCGTGCAAAGCGGCGTGACCGTCATGCAGCAGCCGGCCCAGGCCCAGCTGCAGGTGAGCTACGGCGCCCAGGTCGTGCGCCACGGCAAGCGCCTGCCCAACCCCGAACTCGTGCTGACGACGACGGTGGTGCGCAACAACCAGTACCTGGCGCGCAAGACCGACGTCTACTACCTCGAAAAGAGCGACGCCGTGCTCTTCACTGCCGAGGACGAGCGCCCCGAATTCCCCGCCAAGAACCTGAAGGTGGTGGGCCAATGACGCTGCGCACGCCTTTCCTGCCTGCCGCGCTGGCTGCGGCGGCCCTGCTGTCCGCCTGCGCCGTGCCCGCTCCCGCGACCACGCCCGAATCGTCGGCCGCCCGCCGCGGCGAGCCCACCTACCAGTCGGCCGCAGCCAACCCCTTCATCGCCAGCAGCCGCGCTGCCGTGGACGAACTGGTCAAGGGCCTGAACACTGAGGAACTGGGCGAGGCGCCCGTGCTCGTGGCCACCGTGGTCAACGTCAACGACCTGACGCGCTCGGCCCCCCTGGGCCGCACGCTCAGCGAGCTGTACGCCTCCCAGCTGTCCGCCAAGGGCTACAACGTCAAGGAGCTGAAGCTGCGCGGCGATGTGTACGTCAAGGAAGGCACGGGCGAGCTGCTGCTGTCGCGCGAGATCAAGGACATCGCCCGCAACCACAATGCGGCCCTGGTCCTGGTGGGCACGTACTCGGCGGCTGCCAAGTACACCTATGTGAGCCTGAAGCTGGTTCGCACCGACGACAGTCGCATCGTGCGCAGCCACGACTACGCGCTGCCCAACAACATCGACATCCAGCGCCTGCTGGGCGCTCCGGCCACGGCGCAACGCTGAGGCCCTGCAGCCTGGCTGCGCCCGTGTGCGCAGTCAGGCTGCGTCTTCTTCTCCCGACCTTCGCCTGCTTGCCCTCAGCGGCCGCGCGCCGGCCACAGCACCGAGGCGATGGCCACCACCATCAGCGCCACGGCCGTCCAGTCCTGCCAGTGCAGCACCTCGCCCAGCCACCAGGCCCCGCTGAACACGCCCAGCACGGGGATCATCATCACGCTCAGCGTGGAGGCCACGGGCGGCAGGCTGCGCGCCAGGAAGAACCAGACCGTCTGGCCAAAGCCCAGCACCAGCACGCCGTTGAAGACGATGGCGCCCGTGGCCTGAGCATCAGGCCAGTGCCACAGGTGGCGCTCGAAGACGAAGGCCAGCACCGTGAGCGTCAGCGCGGTCAGCGCCACCATCCACAGCGTCATCGTCAGCAGGGGCACGGGTACCTCGGCGCGGCGCAGCTTCTGCGTGCCGAAGGCCCAGCTTAGCGCGGCGGCCAGCATCAGGCCCACGCCGATGGGGCGGCTGCCCAGGGCGCCGACCTCGTGCCACAGCAGCAGGAGCACGCCCGCCAAGGCCGCCGCCACACCCGCCCAGGCACGCGGCGCCAGCCGGTCATGGAAGAACAGGCTGCCCAGCACGGCCGAGAAGATGGGCATGGTGTAGCCCAGGATGGCCGCCCGCCCGCTGGACAGCATGGGGATGGCAATGATGATCAGGCTGTTCCACAGCACCATGTTGAATAGCGTCAGCTGCGCCAGCCGGTGCCAATAGGCGCGCGGCACGGCCAGCGGCAGGCGACGCCAGACCACGAAGGCCGCCAGGATGGGCAGCCCCACCCACATCGAGGCCATGCGGAAACTCAGCGGCGGGAAATGCTGCACGCCCAGCTTCATCACCGGCCAGTTGATGCCCCAGATCAGGGTCAGCGCGATCAGCAAAAGGATTTGTCGGGCGGTGAAGGCAGGCATAGGCCGCCGATTGTGCCCGCGGGCCGCCAGGCCCGCTGGATGCCCGGCGACAGGCCCCGGGAAGGGCCGATCGCTAAAATCGCGCCCCATGACCTTTCTCGACATGCTGCGCAATGCCACCGCCCAGAACCAATCCATGCTGTGCGTGGGCCTGGACCCCGAACCCAGCCGCTTTCCTGCGGCCATGCGCGGCGATGCAAGCAAAATCTACGACTTCTGCGCCGCCATCGTCGACGCAACGGCCGACCTGGTGAACTCCTTCAAGCCCCAGATCGCCTACTTCGCGGCCCACCGCGCCGAAGACCAGCTGGAAAAGCTCATGGCCCACATGCGCGCCGTCGCGCCCCATGTGCCCATCATCCTGGACGCCAAGCGCGGCGACATCGGCTCCACGGCCGAGCAATACGCCAAGGAAGCCTTCGAGCGCTACGGCGCCGACGCCGTCACCCTGTCGCCCTTCATGGGCTTCGACTCCATCACGCCCTACCTGCAGTACGAGGGCAAGGGCGCCTTCCTGCTGTGCCGCACCTCCAACCCCGGCGGCGACGACCTGCAGGCCCAGCGCCTGGCCGACCTGCCGGGCCAGCCCCACCTGTTCGAGCATGTGGCGCGCCTGGCGCAAGGCCCCTGGAACACCAACGGCCAGCTCGGCCTGGTGGTGGGCGCCACGCGCCCGCAGGAGATCGAGCGCGTGCGTGAATTCGCGCCCTCGCTGCCGCTGCTGATTCCCGGCGTGGGCGCCCAGGGGGGCGATGCCGTGGCCACGGTCAAGGCGGCGCGCATCGGCGGCGGCCCCATCATCATCAATTCCTCGCGTGCGGTGCTCTATGCGTCGCAGGGCGACGACTTCGCTGCTGCCGCGCGCACCGCCGCCCAGGCCACGCGCCAGACGCTGCAAGACGCAGCCGCCGCCTGAGACGGCAGGGAAGCCCGGCCATGCAAGGCAAATGGCTGGAAGACTTCCTGCTGCTGGCCCAGGAGCGCAGCTTCACGCGCGCGGCCGAGCTGCGCCATGTCACCCATCCGGCCTTCGGGCGGCGCATCCGCGCGCTGGAGGCCTGGGCCGGCACGCCCCTGGTCGAGTCCGGCGGCGGCCCCGTGCGGCTGACGCCGGCCGGCGAAGCCTTCCGCGATACGGCCGAGCAACTGGTGCGCACGCTGGCCCAGTCGCACGATGAACTGCAGGCCGTGGCCGGGCGCCAGGCCCGCGTGATCACCCTGGCCACGGGGCGCACGCTGGCGCGCACCATCGTGGCCGACTGGCTGACGCGCCACGGCAGCGTGCTGCAGACGGCCGAGCTGCGCGTGGTCACACGCACGCTGGACGAGACCGTGGCCATGCTGCAGCGCGGCGAAGTCAGCTTCACGCTGGTCTACCACCACGCCGCCATAGGCGTGCGCCTGGATGGTCGCCAGTTCAGCTACCTGACGGTGATGCAGGACAGGCTGGTGCCCGTGGCCCGCGCCGATGCCCAGGGCCGTCCGCTGTACGAGCTGTCGGCCAGCCACCAGCCCGTCGCTCCCGTGCCCTACCTGGCTTTCTCCCACAGCATGGCCCTGGGCCGGCTGGTGGAAGACCACCTGGCCCGGCATCCGCTGGCGCCGCGCCTGCGCCGCTGCGTGGACTGCGACTCGGCCGACGCCCACTACGAATACGTGCTGCGCGGCCTGGGCCTGGCCTGGATGCCGTGGTCCATGGTGCGCGGCGACTGCCAGGCCGGCCGCCTGGCCGTGGCCGGCGACCCGGGCCTGGAAGTGCACTTCGACGTGCGCCTGTACCGTCCCAAGCGCCACCTGGGCCCTGCGGCCGAGCAGTTCTGGAGCGACATCACGGGCGCCTGACGGGTGCATGCATGCGCCCTCCTGGTGCAAACCCGCACCGCGCTGTGGAACAAGCGGGTTTTGGTGCTGCAATGGCTCCGCCTCGTGCCGAATCAGCACCAAATGCCTGGGTAGTCCTTCGCACAATCAATCTCATACATTTCAGGAATAACCCCATGCCCAGCAAATCCCTCCTGCGCCGCACCGCCCTGGCCTGCGGCCTGCTGATCGCCGCCACCGGCAGCGCCTTGGCCGACGACGCCGCCAGCTACCCCAACCGCGCCATCACCATGATCGTGGGCTACCCCGCCGGCGGCAGCACCGACCTGGTGGGCCGCTTCGTGGCCGATGGCCTGGCCTCGCGCCTGGGCCAGCCCGTGGTGGTGGAGAACCTGGGCGGCGCAGGCGGCGCCATCGGGGCGCAAAAGGCCGTCAAGGCCACGCCCGACGGCTACACGCTGTTCGTGGGCGCCAACAACGAGCTGGCCATCGCACGGCTGATCAACAAGAGCATCAAGTACTCCATCGGCGACTTCACGCCCATCGGCATGATCGGCTCGCAGCCCATGGTGCTGGTGGCCTCGCAGAAGGCCGGCGTCAAGACAGCCGCCGAGTTCAGCGCCCTGGTGGCCAAGAACCCGGGCAAGTTCAGCTACGGCAGCTCGGGCGTGGGCACGGCACTGCACCTGGCCGGTGAAATGATCAAGGAGCAGGGCAAGCTGCACATGACCCACATCCCCTACCGCGGCGTGGCGCCCCTGACCACGGACCTGGTGGGCAACAACATCGAGTTCGGCATGTTCGTGCTGTCCTCGGGACTGCCCCAGATCCGCGCGGGCAAGGTCATCGCCCTGGGCACGACGGAGGCCAAGCGCTCGGCCATCACGCCCGACATCCCGGCCCTGTCCGAGCTGCCCCAGTACAAGAACGTGGACATCAACGTCTGGTTCGCGCTGATGGCGCCCAAGGGCCTGCCCGCACCCGTGGCCGCCAAGGTCAAGAAGGCGCTGGACGAGACCATGGCCTCGCCAGAGTTCCGCAAGAAGATGGAAGAGGCAGGCTCGGTGGTGGCCGATCCCAAGACCGATGCCGGCAAGTACATCAACGCCGAGATCGCCAAGTACACAAAAATCGTCCAGTTTGCCCATATTGAGAACTAAATAACCCCCTGAGTCGCTTCGCGCCTTCCCCCTTGAAGGGGGACGACAGCCTCGCTGCGGGGCGGCCCTTGCTCGCTGTCCCTCGCCTGGGTCACGCCAGTTCCAAAGGCAGTGCGCATTGCATCAGGGTTGTAGACCACGGAGTGAGTGATGGAAACTTTGCGATTTGACCTTCCCCTGCCCGACCTGAGCGCCTGGCGCGCGGGCAATACCGGTACCGAGGGCGTGTGGCAATTCGACTCGGGACGCCCGGGCCGCCACGTGATGATTTCCGCGCTGGTGCACGGCAACGAGATCTGCGGCGCCTGGGCCGTGTCCGGGCTGCTTCAGGCCCTGAGCAACGGCCTGGCGCTGGACAACGGCCGCCTGACCCTGGTGCTGGCCAACCTCGATGCCTTCGACCGCTTCGACGCGGCCAGCCATGATGCCTCGCGCTTCGTGGACGAGGACATGAACCGCCAGTGGATAGACGCACGCATCGACGAGGGCAGCACCCGCGAGCGCCGCCGCGCCGCCGCGCTGCGCCCCTTCGTGCAGCAGGCCGACTGGCTGCTGGACCTGCATTCCATGCACGAGCCCTCGGCCCCGCTGCTGCTGACCGGCATGCAGCCGCGCAACCGCGATCTGGCACGCCAGATGGGCGCGCCGGCGAACATCGTCGTGGATGCCGGTCACAAGGACGGCACGCGGCTGCGCGACTACGGGCGCTTCGGCCTGCCCGACGCCGAGGCCGGCGACTCGCGCTCGCTGCTGATCGAATGCGGCTTCCACGGCGATCTGGCCAGCCGCGATGTGGCGCACGACCAATGCCTGCGTTTCCTCGAAGTGGCCGCCATCTTCGACAACGGCGCGCTGCACGCCGCCCTGCCCGGCTGGAAGCAGGCCGACGCACCGGCCCAGTGGGCGCTGGAAGTCACGGCGCCCGTGGTGGCCAAGAGCAGCGGCTTTCGCTTCACGGCGCCGTTCACGGGGCTGGAGCGCTTCGAGAAGGCCGGCACGGTGATCGGCGACAACGATGGCGAGCCGGTGATCACGCCCTATGGCGACTGCGTGCTGGTCATGCCCTCGGTGCGCCAGGCGCGCGCGGGCGTGACCGTGGTGCGCTTTGCCAGGCGCTCGCCGCTCTGAGCGGCACGCTTCAGCCGAACCTCAGCCGCGCTGGCAGCGCGCGGGCGACAGCCGTTCAGGCTGCACGCCCTGCGCGGCCAGGCGCGCATCCAGCGGCTCGCCGCACAGCAGGTTGCGCGCCAGCAGGCTGTAGCCGAAGGCACTCTGTATGCCGTAGCCGCCCTGGGCGGCCACCCAGAAGAAGCCCGGCAGCGGCGCAGGCGAGGCATCCCAGCCCACGGCCATCTCGCCATCGGCCACAAAGCTGCGCAGCCCGGCCCAGGTGTGGGAGGGGCGGCGGATCTGCAGCGTGGTCACTTCCTCGATGCGCCAGATGCCCGTGGCCACGTCCAGCTCCTCGGGCGCCACGTCCTGCGGCGCCACGGGGTCGGCGTTGGCGGGCGAGCCCAGCAGCTGGCCTGCATCGGACTTGAAGTAAAAGCCCTCGTCGGCGCTGATCACGGCGGGCCAGTGCGCGGCATCCATGCCTTCGGGCACGGCAAAGGTGAAGGCACTGCGCCGCTTGGGCACCAGGCCTATGGGCGCTGCGCCCGCCAGCGCGCCCAGCGCATCGGCCCAGGCGCCGGCCGCGTTGACCACGCAGCGCGCGCGCACCTGGCTGCCGTCGGCCAGGTCCAGGGTCCAGACACCGCCGTCCTGCGCCAGCGCGCGGACCTCGGCGCTGCAGCGCAGCTCGCCGCCGCACTGGCGCAGGCCGCGCAGGAATCCCTGGTGCAGGCCATGCACGTCGATGTCGCGCGCGCCGTCGTCCGCAAAGCCATCGACCAGCAGCGCGGTATTCAGGCAGGGCACCAGGGCCTTGAGTTCATCGGGGCCCAGGCGCCGCGCCTGGGGCGAGTGCAGGAGCGCCTCGGCATGGGCGGCATCGAGCAGGTCCTTCTGCGCGGCCGTGCCCACATAGAGCACGCCGCGCGGCGCCAGGATGGGCGCCTGCACAAAGCCCTGCGGCGGCTGCTCGTAGAAGGCGCGGCTGGCGCGCGTCAGCGCCTGGACCTGCAGCGGGCCATAGTGCTCCTCATACAGCGCAGCCGAGCGGCCCGTGCTGTGGTAGCCGGGCTGGGATTCGCGCTCCAGCACCAGCACCGAGGCGCCGCCATCGCGCGCCAGCTGCCAGGCCACCGAGGCACCGGCCATGCCCGCGCCCACCACCACGAAATCACGGATGCTGCTGTCCATGGCCGGCCTCACTTTGCGTTCTTGCGGCCTGGCTTGGCCTGCGCGGGAGCCGCCGCTGCCTCCAGATAGGGCCGCAGATAGCGCCCCGTATGGCTGGCCGGGTTGGCCGCCACGTCCTCGGGCGTGCCCGTGGCCACCACCTGGCCGCCGCCCGAGCCGCCTTCGGGGCCCATGTCGATGATCCAGTCGGCCGTCTTGATCACGTCCAGGTTGTGCTCGATGACCACGATGGTGTTGCCCGCATCGCGCAGCTGCTGCAGCACCTTGAGCAGCAGGGCGATGTCGGCGAAGTGCAGGCCCGTCGTGGGCTCGTCCAGGATGTAGAGCGTGCGCCCCGTGTCGCGCTTGGACAGTTCCTGGGCCAGCTTGACGCGCTGCGCCTCGCCGCCCGACAGCGTGGTCGCGCTCTGGCCCAGCCGGATATAGGACAGGCCCACGTCCAGCAGGGTCTGCAGCTTGCGGGCGATGGTGGGCACGTCCTTGAAGAAGGCATGGGCGTCCTCCACCGTCATCTCCAAGATCTGGGAGATGTTGCGGCCCTTCCACTGCACCTCCAGCGTCTCGCGGTTGTAGCGCTGGCCGTTGCAGATGTCGCAGGGCACGTAGACATCGGGCAAGAAGTGCATCTCCACCTTGACCACGCCATCGCCCTGGCAGGCCTCGCAGCGGCCGCCGGCCACGTTGAACGAGAAGCGCCCGGGGCCGTAGCCGCGCTCCTTGGCGGTGTTGGTCTCGGCCATCAGGTCGCGGATGGGCGTGAACAGGCCCGTGTAGGTGGCCGGGTTGCTGCGCGGCGTGCGGCCTATGGGCGACTGGTCCACATTGATGACCTTGTCGAAATGGCCCATGCCGATGATGTCGTCGTGCGGCGCAGCCTCGCCGCCGGCGCGGTGGATCTGGCGCGCCGCCTCGGTATAGAGCGTGTCGTTGACCAGGGTGCTCTTGCCCGAGCCCGAGACGCCGGTCACGCAGGTCAGCAGGCCCACGGGAAAGTCCGCCGTCACGCCCTTGAGGTTGTGGCCGCGTGCGCCCACCACGCGCAGGGCCTGCAGTTGCGGCGCGCCGGGGGCGGTTGCGTTGTCGGGATTGGCGGGGGGCTGCTGGGTGCGGGCCGGGAAGCCCTTGGCCGCTGGCCGGGCCTCGCCCTCGGCCGTTGCCTCCAGCACGGGTTGCCAGGGCGTGCGCCGCGCAGGCACTTCGATGCGCTGGGTGCCCGCCAGGTAGCGGCCCGTGGGTGAATCGGGGTTGGCGCGCACCTCTTCGTAGCTGCCCTGGGCCATGACGCGGCCGCCATGCACGCCAGCGCCGGGCCCCAGGTCGATGATCTGGTCGGCCGCGCGCATCATGTCCTCGTCGTGCTCGACCACGATGACGCTGTTGCCGATGTCGCGCAGGTGCTGCAGCGTGCCGATGAGCTTGTCGTTGTCGCGCTGGTGCAATCCGATGCTGGGCTCGTCCAGCACATACATCACGCCCGTCAGGCCGCTGCCGATCTGGCTGGCCAGGCGGATGCGCTGGGCCTCGCCGCCGGACAGGGTGTCCGCGCCGCGCTCCAGGCTCAGGTAGCTCAGGCCCACGTCGTTGAGGAACAGCAGGCGCGAGGCGATCTCGCGCACCACCTTGCCCGCGATCTCGGCCTTGGCGCCCGACAGCTGCAGGGACGCGCACCAGGCATGGGCCTCGGCCAGCGTGGCATGGCCCACCTCGTAGATGGCGCGGGCCTGCTCGCCCTCGCCGATGCGCACGAAGCGCGCCTCGCGGCGCAGCCGCGTGCCGCCGCAGTCTGGGCAGACGGCGACGCTGCGCAGCCGCGCCAGATCATCGCGCACCACGCTGGACTCGGTCTCGCGCCAGCGCCGCGTGATGTTGGGGATGATGCCCTCGAAGGGATGGCTCTTGACCATGGACTCGCCCTTGCGCGCGCCGCTGTCGAAGACGTAGCTGAAGGGCATTTCCTCCTCGCCCGAGCCCCAGAGCACCACATGGCGCACCTTCTCGGGCAGCTCCTCGAAGGGCAGCTCCACATCGGTGCCGTAGTGGCGCGCCACGCTCTCCAGCATGGAGAAGTAGTAGCCGTTGCGCCGGTCCCAGCCCTTGACGGCGCCGCTGGCCAGGCTCAGCGTGGGGAAGGCGACCACGCGCTCGGGGTCGAAGGACTCCGTGCAGCCCAGGCCGTCGCAGCCCGGGCAGGCGCCCATGGGCGAGTTGAACGAGAACAGGCGCGGCTCCAGCTCGGGCAGCGAATAGCTGCACAGCGGGCAGGCGAACTTGGCGCTGAAGAGGTGTTCCTTGCCGCTGTCCATCTCCAGGGCGATCACGCGGCCGCCGGCGTCGGCGCCACCCGCGCGCAGGGCGGCCTCGAAACTCTCGGCCAGGCGCTGCTGGGCGTCGGCGCGCACCTTGAGGCGGTCGATCACCACGTCGATGTCGTGGCGCTCGTTCTTCTCCAGCGCGGGCAGGGAATGGGACTCGTGGATCTTGCCGTCGATGCGAAAGCGCACATAGCCCTGGGCCTGCATCTGCGCGAACAGCTCGGCGAACTCGCCCTTCTTGTTGCGCGCCAGCGGCCCCAGCACCATGAGGCGCGTGTCCTCGGGCAGGGCCAGGGCCGCATCCACCATCTGGCTGATGGTCTGGGACTGCAGCGGCAGGTTGTGGTCGGGGCAGTAGGGCGTGCCGGCGCGTGCGAACAGCAGGCGCAGGTAGTCGTTGATCTCGGTCACCGTGCCCACGGTGGAGCGCGGGTTGTGGCTGGTGGCCTTCTGTTCGATG
>Ga0066479_1000182_pt1 | contig 22000 bp, 21 predicted proteins | sample LakWasM117_HOW13_2_FD_59555 | JGI IMG/M metagenome (GOLD analysis project Ga0066479, IMG submission 59555) | Freshwater sediment methanotrophic microbial communities from Lake Washington under simulated oxygen tension - Sediment Metagenome 117_HOW13 | ecosystem: Environmental > Aquatic >... | reverse complement strand
GCTGAGCCCCGCCGACGATGTACTGATCCGGGTCGAGCGCCCGCTCGATTTCGACAGTGACGGGCAGCTCGTTGCCAGCGTACTTTCCAAGAAGGCTGCGGCCGGATCCACGCATGTCCTGATCGACATGCCGATCGGGCCGACTGCGAAGGTGCGCTCGGCGGATGCAGCTGATGCGCTGGAGACGCGTCTGCTCTCCACTGCGCGCGCCATGGAATTGACGTTATCGGTGCTGCGCACAGACGGACGTCAACCGGTCGGCTACGGCATCGGCCCGGCGCTTGAAGCACGCGACGTGCTGCGTGTGTTGCGCAACGATCAGGATGCGCCCATGGATCTGCGGGCACGAGCGCTTGACCTGGCAGGCGTCCTTCTCGACATCACATCGGGAGCACAAGCAGTACAGGGCCGGGTTGAGGCCCAATCGTTGCTCGACAGCGGAGCGGCTTTACGCAAATTCCTCGCCATCTGCGAGGCACAAGGTGGATTTTCCGAGCCGGTCATGGCACCCCATGTGCGTCCAGTCTTCGCTGGTCGCAGCGGAGCGCTGCTAAGCGTGGACAACCGTGGGCTGGCGAAGATCGCCAAGTTGGCCGGGGCGCCGAGTAGCGCCGCTGCTGGCATGGAATATCGATTGCGTCTTGGTGACGCCGTCCAGGCGGGAGAGCCGCTATTCCATGTGCATGCCCAGACACCGGGCGAACTGGAATATGCGCTGGATTACGCCGCGGCGCATCCGGACATCTGTGTCATCGAGGACGTTTAATCCAAGGAGTTCTCATGTTGAATCTGCGCCTTGTCACCTGGACCACGACCGTTCTGACCACGCTCAGTTATCTGTTCTGCGTCGGGGTCGGGCTACTGATGCCGCATCGTTTGTCTATGCACCACCTGTTGGAGACGTTCCTGCCGGGGTTCGAATGGATTAGTGCTGGTGCCTTCTTGCTGGGGCTGGTGGAGAGTTCCCTGTGGGGTCTCTACGTGGGCGGTGGCTTCGTCCTAATCTACAACGCGCTCCATCGCCGGTCAGGGGGCAAGGCCAGCACATGAACCAAATACTGCTTCCTTTCCCGTTGCAACGGCGATTGGCCGAGTCCATAGCCTCGGCGCTGCAGGCACGCATTGGACGCCTGGACTGGCGTCGCTTTCCAGACGGCGAATCCCTGGTCGCAATCGACGATGCGCTCGATGGTGCCAGCGTCGCGATTGTGGCCAGTCTGCACCACCCTGACGAGATGGCCTTGGCGTTGCGTTTCGCCGCAGCGACTGCACGCGAGTTCGGTGCGAAACGGGTCGGGCTGATCGCGCCCTATCTGGCCTACATGCGGCAGGACAAACGCTTTCATGCGGGTGAGGCCGTCAATGCGCCGTTGTTTGCGCGCTTCCTCGAAGAGAGCTTCGATTGGTTGGTGACCGCAGACCCTCACCTGCACCGCAACCCGACACTGTCGGCGCTGTATGGGATTCCGGCTCGCACCGTCGCCACGGCGTCGTTGGTAGCCGACTGGATTCGCGATAACGTCCCCAACGCCATCGTGATTGGCCCCGACAGCGAAAGCGAGCAGTGGGTCGCCGACATCGCCGGTCGCGCCGGCGTGCCGCATCAGGTGCTCAACAAGATTCGCCGCGGTGATCGAGATGTGGAAGTGAGCCTGCCCGACGCCGAGGCTGCACGCGGGCTTACGCCAGTCATCGTCGATGACATCGTCTCGTCCGGCCGCACCGTGATCGAGACCATCGATCAGCTCAAGCGCCTCGGATTAGCACCGCCCATCTGCGTGGCGATCCACGCCGTATTCGCGGGTGATGCATACGAACAACTGCTGGCAGCCGGCGCCGCGCGCGTGGTGAGCACCGATTCAATCGTGCACCCGTCCAATGCCATCTCCATCGGAGGTCTGCTCGCCCATGCCAGCGCCGATCTGTTCAGCGTCTAACACTTGAGGAATTGCAATGAACACCCTCTCCCCGGAACAGAGCCATCGCATCGATGCCTATTGGCGCGCCGCGCGAATTCAACTGATCGATACAGCATTCACTTGACTTTCGACGGGCGAAGCTCAGGAAAGTATTAATGCCGATCGGCCACGAACCCAAGTCCAACCATCTGCTCGCAGCGCTGCCAGAGTCCGAATGGGAGCGTTGGTTGCCTCAGCTCGAGTGGATCAAGATGTCCCTCGGCGACGTGCTCTACGAGTCGGGCATCAAGCAGACCCATATCTACTTTCCAACGACAGCGATCATCTCCATGCTCTACGTCATGGAGTGCGGTGCTTCCGCCGAGATCGCCATGGTTGGCAACGAAGGTGCGGTCGGCATTGCCCTGTTCATGGGCGGCGAGTCGACACCCAGCCGTGCCGTCGTGCAGAGTGCCGGGCAGGGATTTCGCCTGAAGGCCAGCACGATCAAGGGTGAGTTCAACCGCTCCGGTCCGGTCATGCACCTGATGCTCCGCTATACGCAGGCATTGATCACGCAAATGGCGCAGACCGCGGTCTGCAACCGGCACCACACGCTCGATCAACAACTTTGCCGCTGGCTGTTGCAGAGCCTGGATCGCCTGCATGGCAACGATCTCGTGATGACCCAGGAACTCATCGCCAATATGTTGGGCGTGCGACGTGAGGGTGTGACCGAAAGCGCCGTCAAACTGCAGAAGGCCGGCCTTATCCGCTATGCACGGGGCCACATCACACTACTTGAACGTGCGGGCCTGGAAGCGCGCTCGTGCGAGTGCTATGAAGTCGTGAGAAAGGAATACGAACGCCTGCTGCCGGATCTCATGGCGATCTGAGCGCCACTGCCAGCCCTCTGTACGGTGGCAGACAGTCGGATGCAATCCACGCGGGCAAACTCGGGTAGTCCTCCGCTCCCGGATCAGCAACTCCCGTGGCCCATGCCCAGAATCATCTGATCGAGCTCCTCCCTCGCAAGGAACAGTTGCGGCTGCTCGCCCTGTGCGAGCCGGTCGAGCTGCTGTTCGCCGATGTGCTGTGCGAGCCCGGAGAACAAACGCGATACGCGTATTTTCCAATCGACGGTTTTATTTCACTGTTGACCCAGATCGACGGCAAAGCCGCGCTAGGGATCGGCATGGTGGGACGCGAAGGCATGCTTGGCATCCAACTCACCCAGGGCGTGATGACCGCCCCTTTGCACGCACTGGTGCAGGGACCAGGATCGGCCTGGCGCATTTCGGCGAGCGCGTTCAAGCGCGAGCTGGCGCGCAGCGCTTCGCTGCAAAAGATACTTGGTCGCTACACGTACGTACTGATGCAGCAACAGGCCACCTCGGCAGCGTGCTTGCGGTATCACGAAATCGGTCCGCGCCTGGCCCGATGGCTGCTGATGACCCAGGACCGCGCCCACGCCGACGCGTTCCACGTCACCCATGAATTTCTTGCCTACATGCTCGGTGTTCGCCGTGTTGGCGTCACCCGGGCTGCGAGTGAGTTGCAGCGCGCAAATCAAATCAAATACCACCGTGGCGAAGTATGGGTACTCGATCGCGCTGGCCTTGAGGCGGCGGCGTGCGACTGTTACGCGGCGGATCGAAAGCACTATACCGACGTCATCGAACTGCCGGTTCGCCGTCGCGGCCCTCAGCACCCTGCCCGCTTGCATTCTGCCGAGGCGTCAGCGTAGCGGGCCATGACGATTCAGTCCTGCAATGGCACGCCCTCTTGGGACGAAATCGTCCACGCCGCCTCGTGTCGATCCATGGCACAGCGAGCACCCATTGGCGTGCAGTGCCCGAGGCGGGTAGAAGGGGCGCGCTGGCGTCGCCGGTGGCTGGCGGTCGACGACGTTTCGGGCCGGGGCTTGACCTGTGCGTCACGCATAGGTCTAGGTTGAGGCTGCCATGATGAAAAGCACACACCCGAAGCTGAAAAGCATGCCGGCGGACGGTCCGGCCGTCGCGCGCGACCTGATGACGGTATCGCAGCTGGCCAGTGCTGCCGACGAACCGACACACGCCGTCCGCTACTACTGCCGGATCGGCCTGCTGGTAGCTTCCGCCACAAGCACGGGAGGTTACCGACTGTTCGATCAGCGGGTACTCAAACGTCTTCGCTTCATCCGCCTGGCACAGGGACTCGGCTTCACCCTGGAGGAGATCTCAGGCTTCATTCAGCACTCCGCCACAGGTGCCGAGCCGTGTCCCGAAGTCAAGGCGACCCTGGACCAGCGGCTGCCGCAGATCGGCTCGGAGCTGGCCCAACTCGAAGCATTGCATGCGCGGATGGTCCGCGCCCAGAAACGATGGCGCCGCACCCATGGCGGCGTGCCAACCGGCTTCGAAATCTGCCGCCTGATTGAAAGTGAAAACGAGTCATGACGATCCCTCCAGTGAGGTTCCTATGAGCGACCAAGCCGACGATGCATCATCGACACCTCCGTCGACGCCGATGTCCAAACACGACTACAAGGCCGCCCTGCACGACCTGCAGGTCGAACTGGTCAAGCTGCAGCGACACTTCATCGGCTGCGGCGACAAGATTTTGATCATCCTGGAAGGTCGCGATGCGGCCGGCAAGGACGGCGCCATCAAGCGAATCACAGCGCATTTGAGCCCGCGCGAAACCAGGGTGGTTGCGCTGGGCAAACCCTCCGACCGGGAGAGCAGCGGGTGGTACTTCCAACGTTACGTCGCGCAGATTCCAGTTGCCGAGGAGCTCGTTCTGTTCAACCGCAGCTGGTACAACCGCGCCGGTGTCGAGCAGGTCATGGGGTTCTGCAGCAAGGACGAGCATGAGGAGTTCATGCAGTCGGTGCCGAAGTTCGAGGAGATGCTGGTCAATTCCGGCATCAAGCTGATGAAGTACTACCTGGACATCAGCAAGGAAGAGCAGGAACGCCGACTGGCTGATCGCAAGCGCGATCCCCTCAAACAGTGGAAAACCAGTCCGATCGACACGGTGGCACTCAAGCACTGGAAGGCGTATTCGAAAGCCCGCGATGAAATGCTGCTGCGCACGCACACCGAGGCGGCGCCGTGGAGCATCGTGCGTGCAGACGACAAACGCCTGGCGCGGCTGAACTTGATCCGCGACGTGCTGTCGCGCCTGCACTACAAGGGCAAGAAGAAAAAATTGGCGAAACCGGATCGAGACATTGCGTTCGGTTTCAAGCCCGAGTGCATTGATGGCCAGCAACTTGCGCGTTGATGTCGGAAGCCAAACGATCGAGAAGCAATTCATGAACAACACCCAATTGCGAAAAAATGACGAGCCGATGCCGCCATCGGCGCCCATCTCTACCCAACGGGCATCAGGCGATGACGCAGTGCGCCTGTGCGCGCCGGCGGACCGCTTCGCACAGGGCGCGGGCGAGGCCACTGCGCTGCTGCGATACCTGTTTCGCGATTTCGACGGCAGCCTTGCGCTGCGCCTCTGGGACGGCACGACCCTGCAGCTGGGCAAAACCGCCGACGACGAGGCCAGCCCCGCGTTCACCCTGGTGTTCCGAAATCCGGGCGTGGTCCGTTCGCTGGTGCTCGGCCGCGACCCCCTGCGATTGGCGGAGGCCTACTTCCGCGGCGACCTGGATATCGAGGGCGACTTCTTCGCCGCGCTCGGCCTGAAGGGTCACTTGCAATCCCTGCAGCTGTCGCTCATCGACAGGTCCCGGGCCTTGTTCCAGGCGCTGCGGCTGCCGACGCCCGAGTCCGCTGGGCCAGGCGCAGGCCATCGACGAGCCTTGCGACATGCGCGCACCTCCAGGTCCCACTCGAAAGCCGGTGATCGCGACGCGATCCAGTTCCACTACGACGTGTCCAACGCGTTCTACGCGCTGTGGCTGGATCCGGCGATGGTGTATTCCTGCGCCTATTTCGAGCAGCCCGACGACAGCCTCGCGCACGCCCAACAGGCCAAGCTGGAACACATCTGCCGCAAGCTCCAGCTCCAGCCCGGCAATCGCTTCCTGGATATCGGCTGCGGCTGGGGCGCGCTGGTGATTCACGCCGCCCGACACTTCGGCGTGCACGCCTACGGCATCACCCTGAGTGAGCGGCAGCTTGAACTGGCCCGTCAGCGTATCCGCGAGGCGGGGCTGGAGGATCGGGTGACCGTCGAGCTGCGCGACTATCGCGACCTCCTGGGCAATGACGTGTACGACAAGATCGCCAGTGTCGGCATGTTCGAGCACGTGGGCCTGCAGAATCTTCCGCTGTACTTCGCGGCCGTGCAGCGGCTGCTGAAGCCGGCGGGCCTGTTCCTGAACCACGGGATCACCCATGACGTGGAGGGCTGGGAGAAGACCCTGTCAACCGAGTTCATCAATCGCTACATCTTTCCTGACGGTCAGCTGGACACCGTCAGCAACGTTCAGCGTGCCATGGATCGGGCTCAGTTCGAAATCAGCGACGTCGAGGCATTGCGCCCGCACTATGCGCTGACGCTGCGGCACTGGGTGGCCCGGCTCGAACGCCACCATGCGCAGGCGCTGGAGCATGTTGACGAATCGACCTATCGAGTCTGGCGCCTGTACATGGCGGCCTGCGCGCTTGAATTCGAATCCGGTGAGATCGGCGTCTATCAGATATTGGCGGGCAAGCGCAGCCCGGAATTGGCATTGCCGCTGACGCGGCGGCACCTGTATGCCTCCGCCACGAACGTACCCGGAAGTTGAAATGAATCTGCAGCAGCAATCGGCTTTTTTGCAGAGGCAAGATCTGCCGACACAGTCTGCGCACGAAACCGGCAGGTCTTCCTGTTCGGCATCGACATCAAGAGGTAACGGCAATGAATGATGTACCCACGAAAAACGCACACGCACCCGACCTGCTGCAGGCTATTGATCGCTACTGGCGCGCTGCCAATTACCTGTCGGTCGGTCAAATCTATCTGTTCGACAATCCGCTACTGAAACGGCCTTTGGCACCCACCGACATCAAGCACATGCTGTTGGGGCATTGGGGTACGACGCCCGGGCAGAATTTCATCTACGCGCATTTGAACCGGGTCATCAAGCAATATGACCTCGACATGATCTATGTCTCCGGCCCGGGGCATGGCGGCCCCGCGGTCGTGGCGAATACCTATCTGGAGGGCACGTACAGCGAGATCTATCCGGAGATAAGTCAAGACGAAGCCGGCTTGCAGAAGCTGTTCCTGCAGTTCTCCTTTCCTGGCGGCATTCCCAGCCATGCATCGCCCGAGACACCGGGCTCGATCCACGAGGGTGGTGAGCTGGGATATTCGCTCAGCCATTCGTTTGGGGCTGTGTTTGACAATCCCGAGCTGATCGTCGCGTGCGTGGTTGGCGACGGGGAAGCAGAAACCGGACCACTGGCGACGGCTTGGCATTCCAACAAATTCCTCGATCCAGCCACCGACGGCGCGGTGCTGCCGATCCTGCACCTCAACGGCTACAAGATCGCCAATCCCACCGTCCTTGCGCGCATCAGTCACGAAGAACTGGAGCAACTGCTGCGTGGCTACGGATGGACGCCGATCTTCGTCGAAGGTGATGAACCGGCACCGATGCACGAAGCGATGGCCACCGCACTGGATGCGGCCATCCAGCAGATCCGGCAAATTCAGGAAGGAGCACGCAAACACGGCGACACCGAGCGTCCGCGTTGGCCAATGATCGTGTTCAAGTCGCCGAAGGGCTGGACAGGCCCGAAAGTCGTGGATGGCCTGAAGATCGAGGGCTCATTCCGCGCGCACCAGGTGCCACTCCACCCGAATACCGTTGCCGCACATCTGCCACTGCTGGAAGACTGGTTGCGAAGCTACCGTCCCGACGAACTGTTCGACCAACAGGGGCGCCTGATACCGGAACTCGCGGAACTTGCCCCCAAGGGAAACCGGCGCATGGGTGCGAATCCGCACGCCAACGGCGGCATGCTGCTGCGCGACCTGCGTATGCCCGAATTCCGCGACTACGCGGCCGCGGTGCCGAGACGAGGCGAAATTGGCGTCGGCGACACACGCGTGCTCGCGCCCTTCTTGCGTGATGTTGCCAAGTTGAATCAGCAGCAGCGCAACTTCCGCGTCTTCGGTCCTGACGAGACATTGTCCAATGGCCTGGGTGCCCTATTCGAAAGCACCGATCGCCAGTGGGATGCCGCAATCCTGCCCGACGATCAGTTCCTGGCCCGCTCTGGCCGCGTGCTGGATTCGATGCTCAGCGAACACCAATGCGAAGGCTGGCTCGAAGGCTACCTGCTGACCGGGCGCCATGGCCTGTTCAATTGCTACGAAGCCTTCATCCACATCATCGATTCGATGTTCAACCAGCACGCCAAGTGGCTCAAGGTCACCGCCGACCTTCCGTGGCGGCGCAAGATCGCATCGCTGAATTACCTGTTGGCGTCGCACGTCTGGCGACAGGACCACAACGGATTCACCCATCAGGATCCGGGCTTCGTCGATTTGCTCATGAACAAGAAAGCGTCGGTCGTGCGCATCTATTTCCCGCCGGATGCCAATTCCCTGCTCTCGGTGGTCGACCATTGCCTGCGCAGCCGTCACTACGTCAATTTGGTGGTCGCGGGGAAGCACCCTGCACCGCAATGGTTGACCATGGAAGAAGCGGTCACGCACTGCACCAAGGGTATCGGCACCTGGCAATGGGCAAGCAACGACCAGGAAGTCGAACCCGATGTGGTGATGGCCTGCTGCGGCGACGTACCGACGCTGGAAACGCTGGCCGCCGTCTCGATCATGCGCGAGCACCTGCCCCATCTGAAGATCCGCGTGGTCAACGTCGTCGACCTGATGCGCCTGCAACCGCAAATTGAACATCCGCATGGCTTGAGCGATACCGACTTCGATGATCTGTTCACGACCAACAAGCCAGTCATCTTCGCGTTCCACGCCTACCCGTGGTCGATCCACCGGCTGACCTACCGCCGCACCAACCACGCGAACATCCACGTCCGTGGCTACAAGGAAGAAGGCACGATCACCACGCCATTCGACATGACGGTGCTCAATGACCTTGACCGGTACCACTTGGTGATGGACGTCATCGATCGCGTGCCGGAGGCCGGCGAAAAAGGCGTGTACCTCAAACAACAGCTCAAGGACAAGTTGATCGAACACAAGCACTACATTGACCGGAATGGCCAGGATATGCCGGAGATCCGCGACTGGCGCTGGAAGGACGTGAAATAAGCCCTCCCGCAAGGAAGAAAATGACATCATGATTCAGCCACGCAGCCTGCAGATCACGTTCGCAATTGCCGCCTTCACTTGGAGCTGGCTACGCCTGCACCGAAAGGCGCCGCAACGATTGCCCGCGCATCTGCGTGAAATGTTGGAAGGACTTGGCACCACCTTCATCAAGCTCGGACAGGGTCTTAGCTTGCGCCGCGACGTCCTGCCGCCCGGCTATCGGGAGGAACTGGAGAACCTGCACAGCCACGCACCTGCTTTCGATAGCGACGTCGCGATCGCGATGATCGAGACCGCTTTCGGCCAGCCAATCGATGCGTTGTTCGCCGATTTCGAGAGGACACCGTTCGCCGCCGCATCGGTTGCCCAAGTCCACCGGGCACGCATGCACGACGGCACCGATGCAGCGGTCAAAGTGCGTCGGCCCGGAATAGAAACGCAGGTCAGAAGCGACCTCCGGCTGCTACGCCTATTGATCCGTTTCACCCAGTCATTCCTGCCCGGTCTGCGCCGTCAGCACCCCCTGCAACTTCTCGATGAGCTTGGCGCGCAACTGCTTGTAGAGATAGACCTTGAGCACGAAGCCAAGAACATGCGCCGCCTGATAGCGGTCATCGACAGCAATCCGTCGCTGACGATGCCAAAGATCATTGAACCTTATGCCGCCGTTGACGTGCTGGTTCAGGCATTCAGCCATGGCGCCCCCGTAGCCAACGAATTCGGTAGCGAACGCGGAGCCAAGGTCGCGAGTCAGTTACTCGATGCCTACCTGCAACAACTGTTTGTAGCTGGCGTCTTCCATGGGGATCCACATCCAGGGAACCTGTTCCTGATGGCCGATGGTCGACTGTGCTTTCACGACTTTGGCACCACTGGCTACCTCGACCCTGTCGCGCGACGCTCCCTGGCACTGCTGATCGAATCGGTCTCTTATGCAGATGCGGAGACCGCACTGGATGCGGCATTGTCGATGGGCTTCCTGACACCACCGCTCGACCGACGGGAGTACACACGTTCTATCAGCGAGATCCTGGATGAGCTCTCCACCCTCCCCCTGTCACGCTGGTCGCTCGCGGAAACCATCTGGCGGATCGCCAAGCTTGGAAACGGTGAGCATTTTCGTCTTCCGCGACATCTGCTGGTGCTGATGCGAACTCTGTTCCTGGCCGAGAACACCATCCGCGCGCTGGATCCGAACTTCGACCTGCTCGCTGAACTCAATCTGCGCCGGGAGGCACTTGGCTTGGCCTTCACCCAAGCAGGGCACAGGCGCCCTTTGGGACAACGCATGGCACGTACTGCCGACACACTAGGCACGATTCTGGCGGATCTGCTGCGCCAGGCGCAGAGCGAGGAAGGCAGGCCGAGTGTGTCGATGCATCATCGCGGACTGGAAGAGCTGGAACTGCACCTTGGTCGCACGGGAAACCGACTATCGCTGGCCTTGGTGACCCTCGGCCTCTACATCGCGGGCTCATTATTGATGCTCCATAGCGCTGGGCCGCGCGTTTGGGGGGATGTGCCTGTCTTCGCGCTGGCTGCCTATTCGATTGCCCTGCTGCTCTCTTTCAGGCTTGTTCTCGCCATCATGCGATCTGGGCGGCTATGAGCATCGGCCTGAATTCTCGCGGGTTCCTGGTGTTGAACCTTGGCTCTACCAGCCTGAGAGCTGCCAGCTATGCATTGCCAGTCAGCGCCGGGAACAAAAGTTCGATTGCCCGGGAAACGGGTCGCATATCCATCCCTGCAACACATGACCATTCATCGGATCTGCAACACATTTCCTCAGATCTTCTAGCCGAAGTTGTGAGTCGTTTGCCGGCGCTTTCTGAAATTCCGCATCTGATCGCCCACCGTATCGTGCATGGCGCGGATCACTCCGGCCCTTCGGAACTAACGGCTCAAGTCCTTGCAGAACTGGAGGCTCTATCCGAACTCGCACCTCTGCATCAACCGGCTGCACTGGCCTTGGTGCAGGCCTCAGCGCTGCGTTGGCCTAATGCCCGCCAACTCGGTGTATTCGATACTTCCTGGCACCAGACGATGCCCGAGAAATACCGTGTCCTCCCGATTCCCTACTCGCTCTTTTCCCGTGGCGTGAAAAGGTACGGATTCCATGGACTCGCCTTCCAGTCCGCAATGCGCCAGCTTGGAAGCGCCGCGCCAGAGCTTGCCGATCAGCGCATCGTATTGGTTCACCTTGGCGGCGGCAGCAGTCTCTGTGCGGTGCTCGACGGAGATAGCGTCAATACCACCATGGGCATGACCCCGCTCAGTGGCATTCCAATGGCAACGCGATCCGGATCTCTTGATCCTGGTGTTCTGCTGCATCTGCAACGCAGCCTGGGAATGTCGGACACGGAAATCGATCAGCTGCTCTGGCATGAAAGCGGATTGAATGGCCTCTCGGGCGAAACCGGTGACATGCGTCAACTGCTGACCTCAAATTCTGACGGTGCACGCCGCGCAATCGACGTCTACGTTGCCGGCATCGCCCAAGGGATCGCTGCAATGGCGGCATGCCTGAACGGCATCGACGCGGTGGTCTTCTCCGGTGGCATCGGCACACACTCACCTGAGATCCGTGCGCGAGTCCTGGGCGCCCTTGGCTGGCTGGGACTCGGCGTCGACCCTGGTTTCAACCAAGCGGGAGCTTTGGAGATCAGTTCGCCGGAGGCTGTGGCAAGAACCTTCGTAGTCTCGATCGACGAAGAGCGGGAGATGATCGACGCGATTTTGCCATGGGGCGCACAACAGCCATGCGATGGTAACGAATGAAAAACCACGCCTCCGCGACGCGAGCTCCGATGCTGGAATTCAACCTCTTGTTGTTTGCGTTCGTCATCAATTTCGTCTGGGAAATGCTGCAGATGCCGCTTTTTTCCTTTTCTCCAGATGCTTCCCTGGCGCAAATCAATCTCGCCTGCATCCAGGCATCCGCAGGCGATGCAGTGATGATCGTCATTTCTTTCTGGATTGTTGCTGCATCAAGAAGAGACAGAGGATGGATTCTCCGCCCTTCCTTGGGTTCCATGGCGCTGTTCCTCTTGCCAGGGATCATCATGACGATCGCGTTCGAAGCACTGGCTACCGGGCCGCTCGATCGTTGGACATATGCCGCAGCCATGCCCACCTTGCCTGGTCTGGGCACAGGACTAGCCCCCCTCGCGCAGTGGCTGATCCTCCCGCCAATCATCGTTTTCCTCGTCAAACGCCAGATTGAACCGTCGCGCTGACACAAACCGATCACGATCTTTGGATCACCTGACCAAGGCCGAAGCAGGTAGCGCATGCATCATCAGCTGCTTCTGTCGCACGAACCCGGCACAAGCGTGACTTGCCCGGTCTATATGCGCTGACGCGCCCTGCGGCTGTGACTCAAACCACTTCTTTCAATCACGATATTCATTGCCAACCTTGTACCTGCACATCTGTCACAAGACTTCATAGTGCTTGCCAAGAATCAGACTGCCTCATTGCACTGCCAACTCCGCATTTTTGCGCCACCGCAGGAAAAGCCACTCGCCTCCGAAGATCATTGCAAGGCCTACAAGTGATACGTAGAGCACAACCGGATCGCTTTCCACCTTGATCGAAACGAATGCAATTAGTACGACGAGGTCGAGAAGAAGAGCCGCCGAGAGGATGAATACATTGGCCTTCACTTGGCGGCGCAGATGCCTGAGGACACCCCAGTGAACGGCAATATCCATCACGAGGTAGAAAATTGCCCCAAGCGAGGCAATCCTGCTGAGGTCGAAGAAGATTGTCAGCAAGATGGCGATGATGATCGTATACACAAGCGTGTGCTTCTGGACGCGGCCAGGCATGCCGAAGTGACGGTGTGGCACCAGCTTCATTTCAGTCAACATCGCGAGCACGCGTGACACCGCAAACGCACTGGCAATGACACCAGAGACTGTCGCAACAATTGCCAGCCCTACCGTGAACCACACGCCATATTGACCCATTACCGGACGCGCTGCCTCTGCCAACGCATAGTCCTTGGCAGCGACGATCTCGCTGATGCCAAGCATGCTGGCAACCGCCCATGCCATGAAGAAATACAGCACGACACAGATCAGAATGGAAATGATGATCGCGCGGCCCACATTGCGATGCGGGTTCTCAATCTCCGCACCACTATTGGTGATCGTGGTGAACCCCTTGAAGGCAAGTATTCCCAAGGCAATGCTGGCGATGAAGCTGGTGCCGTGAGAATCCGCGCTTGTTGTCAATCCGCCGAGGGAAAAGTCGGCCAACCATAGTCCGACAATGGCAAATAGCGCGACGCCGGCGACTTTCGCGATCGCCATCACCATGGAAAGCCCGCCGATGAGCCGATTTCCCAGGAGGTTGACCACGAAGGCAAACAGAAGTAGCCCTACGCCAAGCGCCGGCACCATCCAGTTGTTCGCCGGAACATCGAAAAGCCTGAGCGTGTACGTGCCGAAGGTACGTGCTACAAGGCTCTCGTTGATCACCATAGAGAAATACATGAGCAACGCGCATCCGGCCGTCACCAACCCCTTCCCATAGGCTTTTTCAAGATAAGCCGCGATGCCTCCGGCGGAAGGAAACGCGTTTGACAGCTTGACGTACGAGCAAGCGCTGAAGCCGGTGACCACCGCAGCCGCAAGGAACGCATAAGGAAAGAGTCCGCCGGCTTGTTCTGCGATCTGCCCGGTCAAGGAGAATATGCCTGCCCCAATCATCACACCCGTGCCCATCGCCACGGCGCCCATCAGGGATAGGCTATTGGCTTTGTAGCTACCAGAATGACTGGATGACTCGTTGCTATGCACTGGGCTGCTCATTTGGGATTGGTTGCCTTTCTAATAGCCAGGAAGCATTTGAAATTCTTCGGACCGTGCTGACGAGACGCATCGCAGCGGGGCTGCCGATTGATTCTTCACGCTGATTTCAAGTGCCGTTCCGCAAGATTGAATGTACTGCGAGGTCAAGCGGCAGCGAGCCGTAAATGCCAGTTACCCACGGTTAAATGCCGCTAGGGCGCATGTCATTTCAACACTCTAGGACAAGCGCGAAGCAGCGTGACTCACGACCCTTGAACTTAGCGTGTCACGAACCTGCAAGATTCCGTCCTGATTGCAATCGAAGGAACCCACATGTCCAAGTACATGAAATTCTGCGCAATGATCGCCACCTCCACCGTGGTGATGTTCATTCTCATGTATCTCAACACCTATGCGACCGACCACGTGTTCTTCAGCGAGACACGGCTGTACATGGCGTTCGTGATGGGAGCATCGATGGCTGTGGTCATGCTGCTCTTCATGTTGAAGATGTATGAGAAAAAGAACGCCAATCTTGGAATCATCATCGGCAGCCTTGCGGTATTCACCATCTCCCTCTGGCTCGTCCGAAGCCAGGAAACCGTCGATGACGTGTCCTACATGAGGGCAATGATCCCGCATCATTCAATCGCGATTCTGACCAGTAGCCGGGCCCATATTCGGGATTCGCGCGTTCGCGAACTTGCTGATGGAATCATCGAGGCCCAGGTCCGTGAAATCGGAGAGATGAAGCAGTTGATCGCCGACCTGGAAGCCCATCCAGTCCCAGCAAGCGCACCCGATCTGGAATCGGTACCGGTCAAATAGCGAATAGCGAACTACGAAGATGAGCCGGTGGGGGTATTTCCACTCGACAGTTCATCGGATAGATTGCCGCAGCGTTTGAATCTCAATCGATACGTTCCTGGAGCAGGAAAGAAGTGGCAGCGCAGATGACGCTGCCACTTTCGTTAGGGGCTACATCTTCTCAAGTTGAGCGAATTCCTTGCGATCGAGCGCCCCATCTTTATCTGCATCCACCATCGATGCGTGCGCCGCCATCGGATGCTTGGCAAGTTCAGCCTTGGAAAGCTTGCCGTTCTTGTCCAGGTCATAGGCCTCGAAGCTGTTCTTGGCGGAGGGCTCGGAATTCGATTCATGGCCATCGTGAGCGTGGCCTGATTTGGCCTGTTCCTGCGAAAATGCCGGGCCAATCGCCAGGAATATCAGCGCTGCGAAAGCAATTGTGGTTTTCATATGCATGGTCTCGTTGTGTGGGGAATTCGAGCCTTGATGAGCAAGAACAAACCGCCAGTGGCTCATGCTGTCGGGATGACGATGATGTCTAGTCCGCGTGCTTACGCCGACCCAAGCGCAAGGCATTGGTGACCACCGAGACGGAGCTCAGACTCATGGCGAGCGCCGCCACCATGGGGCTGAGCAGCAAGCCGAACACGGGATACAGGACGCCGGCAGCGAGCGGCACGCCCAGTGCGTTATAGAGGAATGCGAAGCCCAAGTTCTGACGCATGTTGGCGACGGTTTCCGTGGAGATCTTGCGTGCTTCCACGATGCGGCGAAGATCACCCTTGACCAGCGTCACCTGTGCGCTGGACATGGCCACATCGGTACCCGTGCCCATGGCAATCCCCACATCGGCCGCAGCCAGGGCAGGCGCATCGTTGATGCCGTCACCGGCCATGGCGACTTGACGACCTTCGGCCTTGAGACGATTGACCAGGGCCACTTTGTCTGCCGGCTGTACTTCGCCATAGACCTCTTCGATGCCCAGCGCATTGCCGACTGCGGTCGCCGTCGTCTGCGCATCTCCGGAAGCCATCACGATGCGCAGTCCATCGGCGCGCAGCGCATCGAGTGCCTGCAAGGTCGTGTCCTTGATCGGGTCGGCCACTGCAATCGCGCCTGCAAGCTTGCCGTCGATGGCGAGGAACATGACGCTGGCACCCTGCGCCCGTAGATTCTGGCTGGCCTCATCAAGGGGTTCAGTTTGCGCGCCCACTTCTTCCATGAGCGCGCGATTGCCAAGAGCGATTGCAAGCGCGTTCGCCTGACCCCGCACTCCCTTGCCAGTCACGGAATCGAAGTCCCTGGTCTGATCCAACGCCAGGTTGCGACGTTTGGCTTCGGCGAGGATTGCTTCGGCCAAGGGATGCTCGCTGCCCTGCTCCAGGCTGGCGGCCAGTCGCAGAATCTCGTCTTCGGGCACATCGCTCGCGACGAGGATCTCGCGGAACGCAGGACGGCCTTCGGTGAGCGTGCCAGTCTTGTCGACGATGAGGGTATCGATGTCGCGCAAGCGCTCAATGGCCTCAGCATCGCGGAACAGCACACCAACATGGGCCGCACGTCCCGTGGCCACCATGATCGACATCGGCGTCGCAAGTCCCAGCGCGCACGGGCAGGCAATGATCAGGACGGATACGGCATTGAGAATGGCGAACGTCCACGACGGCTCGGGTCCAAAGAACCCCCACGTCAGGAATGTGATCGCCGCAACAGATATCACCGCCAGCACGAACCAGAACGCAACCTTGTCGGCCATGCGTTGCATGGGTGCGCGCGAGCGTTGCGCCTGCGCGACCAGTTGGACGATCTGCGCCAGCACCGTGCCCGATCCAACGGTATCTGCGCGAATAATCAGGCTGCCGGTTCCGTTCAATGTGGCACCGATCACCTTGGCACCCTCAGCCTTCTCGACCGGGATAGGCTCACCCGTGAGCATGGACTCATCGAGATGGGAGCGCCCTTCAAGCACAGTTCCATCCACCGGCACTTTTTCGCCGGGACGTACGCGCAGACGGTCGCCCACGTGCACATGGCTCAGCTCGATGTCTTCTTCCGACCCATCGTCGCTCAGGCGCCGTGCGACCGTTGGTGCCAAGCCCAGAAGGGCCTTGATCGCAGCAGAGGTCTTGGAACGCGCGCGCAACTCCAAAAGTTGTCCCAGCAAGGTCAGCGAGACGATGACCGCTGCCGCCTCGAAATAGACCCCGACCCGCCCATGCTCCTGAAACGAATCCGGAAACAGGCCCGGAGCCAGCGTAGCGATGACGCTGTATCCGAATGCCGCGCCGACACCGATGCCGATCAGTGTCCACATGTTCGGACTGCGGTTACGTATCGACTGCACACACCGTTCGAAGAACGGCCAACCGGCCCACAGGACGACCGGGGTACTCAAGGCGAATTCCAGCCAGGTGCGGGTCGCGACAGGCAGGAATGAGAATCGATGGCCTAGCATCGCCAGCACCAGGACTATTGTCGTAAGCGGCAGCGTCCACCAGAACCGTCGACTGAAATCGCGGAGCTCCGGGTTGTCCTCATCCTCAAGGCTTGGCATCTCCGGCTCAAGCGCCATGCCGCAGATCGGGCATGTCCCCGGGCCCTCTTGCCGGATCTGCGGGTGCATGGGACAGGTATAGATGGTCCCTGCTGGAGCCGCGGGCTCTGACGCGGCACTCGCGGGATCGAGGTAGCGCTGCGGGTCGGCGATGAACTTCTCGCGACATCGCGCCGAGCAGAAATGAATGTCTTTGCCGGCATGCGTGGCATGGTGCGGCGTCGTTTCCGGGTCGACCTGCATGCCGCAGACCGGGTCTATCACCAGCGGAGAATCCGCGGGTGATTGATTGCCTGCACCGCACGCGGACCTTGCCGGGGCTTCAGTAATCGATTCCTTTACCGCGTCGGAATTCGTAGAGCCGTGAGTATCCGCGCCCGGCTCCCTACGAACGGGATGCTGATGACCCACGTGTTCATCGCCACTTGGTTCATCAGGAGTATGCGTGTGCCCGGTCATTGTTCGTCCTCCGACAGTGCGTTAAGAATCGGACACTGCGCCAAAGCGCCATGTCCAGGACATGACGTCACGAGTGTTTCCAGGGCATCCCGGATGCGAGTGAGCTTGGCCAGCTTGGCCTGAACGTCGGCGAGTTTTTCAGTGGCCACACACTTGAGAGTGGCCATGTCGTCGTCGCGATGATCAGACAACGTCAGCAAGTCTCCGATCTCTGCCAGGGCGAAGCCGAGCGCCTTGGCGCGGCGCACAAACTGCAGACGTTTTACGTCGTCTGTGCCGTACACCCGATAGCCCGATGCAATGCGTTGAGCAGGGGGCAACAGTCCTTGTCGTTCGTAGAAGCGAACGGCATCGATACCGACGCCACACCGCTTCGAGAGTTCGCCTATCTGCATGGTCGTCAGGCCTTCGTTCGTGACGTCTTAAACCAGTGTGCACTCTGGACAACAGTCCAGAGTCAAACACTAGAGTACGCCTGTGGGTTATTCGTCAGGTCCGTGCGCGGCATACGGCTCGGTTGTTCCATCCAGATTTATCTGTTCGACTGCACGGCGCTTGAACTCCGCACTGAACTTCCTTCGCTTGGACATGGACACTCATCAGGGCCTTGTTCGGCCTTCTCGTAAGTGTCCGGGGAAACGGGGCTGAACCCTCCCGTGCCCACCGTTTTTGGGTACGGAATGCTTGGTGTGTGGCACCGCACGCGACTAAAGGGACTCGGCTTTCTTATCGATATTGCTCTGGATGAGCTGGAGTGCCTGCTGATGCGGTGATGCCGCTGTTCGCTGCGGTGCCGTTGATCGCATGACCCGACCCATCTCTCCGATCTAAAGTGCGCCACCGTCATGGGACTTTCAAAAGTAGAACGTCCATAGGCGCGGCTGGCGCAAGACCAGCCGCGCCTGACGAAATTACATGCCGTGATGCGTGGTGAACTCGTCCTTGCTGACGCTGCCATCTTTGTTGCCATCGAGCATGTCGAAATGCGCGTACAGCGGATGCTGGGCCGGAATCTCAGCCTTGCTCAGCTTGCCATCCTTGTTCTTGTCGAGCTTGGCAAATTCTCCAGCTGCCATCGTCTGATGGTCGGGAGACTTCATTCCAGACATGTCCATCTTGCTGTGATCCATCTTGTCGTGCTGCATGGCCATCTTCGAATGGTCCATATTGTCGTGGTCCATTGCCCCGTGCTGCATGCCCATCATCACGTGAAGCTTGGCGAACTCCGCCTTGCTGAGCACCCCGTCGTTGTTGGTGTCGAGCTTGGCAAACTGCGCCGTGGCCATTTTTTCATGGTCTGCAGGTGACATGTGGGACATGTCCATCTTGCCGTGGCCCATGGCTTGAGGTGTTGCGGCGGGTGGGGTCTGGGAAGTTTTTTGCTCATGCGCCAGCACAGTACCTGCGGCGAGCATCAGCGAGACGGCGAGAAAAGAAGTTAGGGATTTCATGGGAATACTCCAGTGAAGGGGAAAGAGCCGACAGGTAGTAAAAACCGTCTACCGGCTCGGGCCGACGGTCGTTGACGTTATGGACCGATTTCCAAGAACGCCTTTGACATTTCAGGATGTCTGGATAGGCGTCACGACAACTCTGCAGCCTTGACTATAGTCCAGAGTCAAGCGTCCTGACTTGGTTACGGCGGGTACGGTTCATCCTGATTAGAGAGCTTTTCACCTGCTGAGGTCGACCTCGCACGGGTAAGTCAGCGTGTCCCCGTACGTCCCCCACCATGTTGCGCGAATGCCATGGTATTTCCGTCTTCGCCGACCAGTTCGACGACGTACGGCTGCACCCGCCCATCGGGTGTTTCCATACCTGGCGATCCCGCCGGCATTCCGGGCAATACGAGACCCTTGCCTACAGGCTTCTCGGCGAGCAGGCGCTTGATGTCATCGGCCGGCACATGGCCTTCAACGAAGTAGCCACCCACTTCTGCCGTGTGGCAAGAACCCTTGGCCAGCGGCACGCCTACCCGCTGCTTGACCGAGGTTACATCTTCCAGATTGCGCACTTCCACTGGGAACCCGGCCTGCCGCATATGTTCGACCCATGCGCCGCAACAACCGCAACTCTCGGTCTTGTGGACAATCACTAACGGAAGAGAAACGCTTGCGGACGCGGCGCTTTGCGGTGTGGGCTGAGCTTCCACAGCTGCCACGATGGATGCCGCGTTCGTGGCTGCCTGCACAACGGAAGGCGTGTCAGGCGTTCGCGCGCAGGCGCTGATCGAGATCGAGGTTGCCGCCAATGCAATGGCAACCCGCAAGGTCAGTTTCGACATCATGTAGGCACTCCTCACGAAGCTTTCTTCGGTCGCGATGACCAATGGATGTGGACGATCTGCCAGCCTTCCGGGGTGTTCTTCAACACCATCGTTTCAGTGTTGAGCGATGTCACCGGCTTTCCGTTCTTGCTTGCGTGCAATTCGCTTTCGGTGCCGACCCAGGCGAGACCGCCGTCGATACGCGCGGTGCGGTGCATGATCGCGCTATGCGTGCCTTTGAGGAACTCGGCGTCGCCGATCGCGTGGTGCCCAAGGTATTCGTCACGGCTTCGTTCAGCGCCGCCCGTCTCCAGGATCAACACATCGGCGCTCAGCAATGATCCGACGCTCTTCAGGTCACCGGCGACCAGTGCTGTGTGGAAACGTTCCACCACCGACACGGCGGCCTGTGTGGCAGATGGCACGTCCAGCGACGGTGCAGCAGGAACTGGCGCCGCATGTTGCGCATGCGCGGCGGGATTGGTCTGTGCGCTGGCAGTCGCAGCAACGCCTAGAGCAAAGGCAAATGCAAGGGTCGTCGCGAGAGATGTGGCTTTCATGCGTGTTCGCTCCAATGGTCAGTGTTGGTGATCGTGGCCATCGTCGGCCGTCTTGGTGGTGGCTGCTGGTGCAGTGACTGCGTTGTCGTTGTGTGCGGGCGTGCCGGGTGCGTGCGAGTGGGGCTTGGACTCGTCGATCGGCTTGGCTTCCTTCGTCATGCCGGCATGGTCACTGGCGGAGTCGTCGTGCGCCGGTGTTCCGGCCGGGTGCCCATGTGGCTTCGATTCATCCGTGCCCATGCCTTCCATCTGCATGCCTTCCATCATCCCGTCGTGGTGATCGGCGTCGCCATCGTCATGCGGCATCGTCTCGCCTCCACCATGCGAATGCCCACCGCTACTGGCAACCATGGCCTTGTACTGTTCCGCGTTGAGCTTGGGCATCTGTTGCAGGAACGCCACCATTTTCCAGATGTATTCGTCGCTCATGCTCTTGCCCCACGCAGGCATGCCGGAAGCCTTGATGCCGTGCTTGATCACCCAGAAATGGTGGGACGGGTCACCGATGTCGGCAGTGGACAAATTCGGCGGAGATGGATACAAGCCCTTGCTCAATTCGGTCTCCGCCATGCCGGGAGCGAGATGGCAGCCGGTGCACATGGCGTTGTAGTTGCCGGCACCTTGGCGAATCAGCGCAGCATCGTCGAGGTTGGGCGGCGGATGCAGCTTGTTCGCGCGGGCGGTGATGGAACGCTCGCGTGCCATCTGCAGCATTGAGTAAACAGGCTTGGTATGCGCGTTGTCTGCGCCAATGTTGTAAACGCCGGTCCAGGCAAAAACAACCGCGCCGATGGCTATCGCGCCGAGCACGGCGCTGGTCACGATGATGTGGCGAGTGTGCGATTTCATGTGTTTATCCTCGTTCAAAACCAAATTCGCAGGCCCGCAACCACGCGGGTGTCATCGATGGCTTCGCCATTCAGGCCACGGAGATCGGCAGTACGACCGAAAGCGCGCTCGCGGACCACGCCGATATAGGGCGCGAACCTTCGCGCGAACTCATAGCGCAGGCGCAAACCGGCCTCGACCGTACTGAGGCCCGAACCGATGCCGCGGCGTGCATCGTTCTTTCCATACAAGTTGACCTCGACCAGTGGCTGCAAGATCAAGCGATTGGTCAGCAAGGTCTCGTATTCGGCCTCGAACCGCGCCGCTGTCTGGCCGCTTTGGCCGATGTACGCGGTCGCCTGGACCTCGAACTTGTAGGGTGCCAAACCAACCACGCCGATCGCGGCAAAATCCTGGGAAGCGCCAGGCTTGAAGTCATGGCGTATGCCGGCAACGACATCCCACCAACGCGCGATGCTACGGCCGTACATAACCTCCAGGTCAGCACTCTCCAACTTGCCATCGACCTGTTCGCCTTCGCTACGTAGCCATACACGACTGAGATCCGTGCCGATCCAAGCCTGCCCCTCCCACGCCAGACC
>Ga0066479_1000178_pt1 | contig 22242 bp, 23 predicted proteins | sample LakWasM117_HOW13_2_FD_59555 | JGI IMG/M metagenome (GOLD analysis project Ga0066479, IMG submission 59555) | Freshwater sediment methanotrophic microbial communities from Lake Washington under simulated oxygen tension - Sediment Metagenome 117_HOW13 | ecosystem: Environmental > Aquatic >... | reverse complement strand
GGGCGCAACTGCGCCGCCAGCATCTCCACGTCAATCGCGTCTTGCCCCGCATCCACGCCCGGCACCAATTGCTTGACCTGCACCCGATGCAAGGCCGCCGACAGCGCATCCAGTATGCTGGCCCAATCTGGCGAAAACTCCGCCAAGTGCTCCGCTTCCTGCATAAGGCGCGCACCATCAGCCTCGGCCAACGCCACCAGCAAGGATTGAATCCTGCTGCGGTCTACCGTGCCCAGCATCGCCGCTACAGCCGCGCTATCCAGCTTGCCTCCCGTATAGGCGATGGCTTGATCGAGCAGCGACAGCCCATCACGCAAACTGCCATCGGCGGCCTTGGCCAACTGCAGCACCGCATCGGCTTCGGCAGCAATGCCTTCCGCCGCAAGAATCTTGTGGATCTGGCCGCCAATCTGCGCTTCATCCAAGCGCTTCAAATTGAACTGCAAGCAGCGGCTGAGCACCGTCACCAACAATTTTTCCGGGTCAGTGGTGGCGAACAGGAATTTGACGTGCTCGGGCGGCTCTTCCAGTGTCTTCAGCAGCGCATTGAAGGCCTGCTTGGACAGCATGTGCACTTCGTCGATCAGGTACACCTTGTACTTGCCGCGGCTGGGCATGTACTGCGCGTTTTCGATCAACTCGCGCACATTGTCCACGCCCGTGTTGGACGCGGCATCAATCTCCAACAGGTCGATATAGCGACCGGCATCAATCGCCTGGCAGGTCTCGCATTCACCACACGGATCCGACGAGGTGCCGCGCTCGCAATTGAGCGATTTGGCGAAAATGCGTGCAATCGTGGTTTTGCCCACCCCGCGCGTGCCGGTGAACAGGAACGCATGGTGAACACGGCCGGTTTCCAGTGCGTTGGTCAGCGCACGCACCACGTGCTCCTGGCCGACCAATTCGGCAAAACGCTTGGGACGCCACTTGCGGGCAAGCACGAGATAGGACATGCCGGCATTGTGGCATGAGCCGGGCAGCCCTCGCCGCAGTTCCACGGAATTTGTTGTGGAGTGGCCCGCACCCCGCTAGAATGGACGGTTCCGGAGAGGTGTCCGAGTGGTTGAAGGAGCACGCCTGGAAAGTGTGTAAGCGTCTAAACCGCGCTTCGGGGGTTCGAATCCCCCTCTCTCCGCCAAGTTAGATTCTAAGCCCCTGATTTCAGGGGTTTTTTATTTTAAAACGGTTGGTGGTATGCCATTCAGTATGCCATGCACCTTTGGCTCCGGTTGGGTCGTGTTGGAACACTCGATGCCCTTCACCTGCAGCTAGTCCTAGTAGAACTGCAGAGCCAGTCCGCCAAGTGGGCGCGGTGGTTGCGCATCCCTTCCCAGTTTGCCGAAAGCAACCCAGCAAGTTCGACTAAGCCTCGAAGCCATCAACAGGCGTTCTGAGAATTTGCAGCCTCAGGCGACTGACTGCAAGCGGCCAGGAGCGGTAATCGGCATTGCCGCAGGCAACAAGGCACGATCATGGCGTTTCCGAGAGTTTCTGTCCGGATCCGTCCGTAGGCCTGAAGACCCCGGCTGGTCGAGCCCACGAATCCATCAACGAGCACCCGCATGTACCAATGCCTCTTGGAGACGGAGCCGAATGGGCTCCGGAAGTTCTTCAAGTCGCCCAGCCACTTCAGTGAGGTACGCAAATTCGTACCCCGCCACGCCGTCGGACAGGTAGATTAGCAACTTTGCCGTAGCTTCTTGGAAACGAGTGACCAAGTCGCTTGTGCGCAGTTCGTACAGAACATGGTTGTGTTCCGCAGTCAGCGCCGGCATGCGAGTCGCCAGCTGCACGCCCGCCGGAAAATGCGCGCCTAGATGGGGGAGCCACTCAACCATTTTCCGGCACTCCCCGGGGACAAGCGGCGCGAGCACGCCTTGAAGCCGGTCCTGCCAGTACCGGGAGAGCCAACCCTCCCAGACCTTGTCGATACCCGGCGGGTCCAGTTGTCGCAACATATGCTCGATCTGAGATGCGAACGTGGTTCTATCTTCCTCCGCGCCGTGCCGGAAGAGGTTGGGGAGCAGCTGTTCCAGCGGATCGTCGACGTGGAAGACGCACAGGGCCGCATAGAACTCGATTAGTCGTGCGCGATGCTCCGGCAGATCCGCGGGAGCTCGTGCCACGGCCGCCAGGAAAGCTGGCAATAACGCCTCAACCAACGGCGGGTACATGCGTCCCCACGCCAGAAAGCCATGCCACGCTTGCGCGAAAATCCGCGAATCCGCGTCCTGAAACATGGGTATCAAGTGCTCCCGCACCCACGCCTCGTCGAGCCGAAACAGGAAAGCGGCTTGGCTCGCCAACAGGGCACGCGCATACGCTCCTTTCGACGTCGGATCGTGGATGGCTTCGGTAAATCGCTCGCGGTAATAAGCAGACATCACCCAATCCGCGCCCTCCTTGCCCTTCAGCGTGAGCGTGAGCGCGGCGAGCCAGTACTCGACCAGCACACCACCTGGCCGGTTGATGGCCCGCGTCAGCCAGCTGTTGTCGAAGTCTGCATCGTCGTCTGGATCCAGCTCGATCCAGAGCTGCTCCGCGATGGGGTTCGCGATCACCAGAAATTCAGACGCGAACGGCTTGACTCCATCCTTGACCAACCGCAGCAGGACATCGGCGATGTCCCGAGGATGCACGGTATGCAAATCATTGCGGGCAACCGATTCGAGCAGGCGGCGCCATTGTGTGCTGTCCGGTTCTGCATCCTGGAATCCGCGCAGCGTCGCCGACCACAGATCAGATGACCACAGCGCCCGCTGCTCCAGCTCGGCGACCAGTTGGAAGCCCCATTCGGGGACCGACTTGGACGCATCCCGCACGGCTGAAAGCAGTCCCTCGCGACTGGGACCGTCGAAGTCGGTGCCTCTAAACTCCAGGAGAGCGTCAAGCTGCTCATTCGGTGGCTGCGCAACCAATTGTTCGGTGGACCAGGGACTCTCTGATCCAACCCACCCTGCCGAGCCCATCCAGTGTGTGAGGTCCGGATACTCAGAGACAGCCCATTGTGGAAAACGTGCACGAATGGTCACCAGAACGGCCTCCGCGAGCGCACAGTCCGGCTTCGCTGCCAATAACCACGACAACCAATCAAACTGGAAGCGCTGGGCGCGTTCTTCGGCCGACCACTCGTCCGTGTCCTCAAAGCGGGTGGCTGCAATGGCCTCGATCAAAGCTTCGCGCGCTACCTCCGTGGCCCCGGGATAGCTGATCGCGGCCAGACGATGCACCTCGTGATGCTCGGCAAGCGAATTAAGTCCCACACGCGTCCGGACCCACGCCAGCCGTTCGTCTGCAGACTTGCCAGGGTGAGACGCCACGGCGTGCACCGCCAATCGTCGAAGCAAGGGAATCCTCGAGCTCGCGAGGTACTCGATCCGCGCGTCGAGTTGCGCGGGGTGGTTTGCCCCGAGCCACTCGATGGCGTCACGCGCGCCATCGATGAGCACGTCCGACGCCTCGGTGTAGCGATCCTGCTCGTGACGCTCGATTGCAGATCGTCGGTAGCTCATCGAGTCCCACTCATCCCTCGCACCCGACCACGCGGTCAAGTCCGATTGCATGCGCTCGAGTCTATGGATCAGCCCAGACAGCAAAGGTTGGGCCAGCTCGGCAAGATGGGGGTGTATCTGATTTTCGTAGACCTCGTTCAATGACCAGTGGTCGGTTTGGAGCGAGCATTCGGCCGTTAGCCGAGAGCGATCTTCGTCGTCCTCGCTTTCTCGCCAGCCGTAGCCGCGCTTGAGCTCAAACTGGTGGACGGACATCCCCAAGAAGAGTGACAGCGCGTCGTCAACGAGGCCGAGCTCGGCACAACGTTGCGCAAGCCACATGAATACGTGGCGATCTGCCCTTTCTGGGGCGCTCTCTAACAGCAGCAGGATCCACCGACGCAGCGTGGCGGCTTCGATCGGCTTGGCCTTCTCCAGTCCCAGCTCTCGACCCACCGCGAACCACAGCACGGGATTGAGCTGGAGGCCGTGTCCCGCGATGAGATCGAAACATTCGTCGAAGTGCGCGATCGCATAATGTTTGGCGAGCCAGAACGCTAGCTGGGCTTCGCGCTCGTGAAGTTCGCCAGACTGGAACAACGTCTCCAAGTGTTTTCGGCCGTCCAGCCACTTAGGCCATGAAACATCGCGTGCCACGTCAGTGAACAAGCGGCAAGTCGAAACGTCTCTCAGCGCTTGCTCGATCTCACCAACCAACTCAGGGTCTACTGGGGGCGCGCGTCCCACCAGCTCCAGCATTCGTGACTGCCAGTCAATCGGCCCACGCGCGCCCCGTTCGGCAAGCTTCGCAACGCCCTCGTAGAGATCCCGAAATGCCTCATCGCCTTCGCCCTTGACGAACCGAATAGGTTGGATTCCAAGAAGTTTCCAATTTCCGTCAGTCTCTGTCAGTGCGTATCGTCCCGCCGAACCGCCGGCCGGCAGCGCCCTAGCCAGATAATTCATGACGACGTCTTCGTGGCTATAGCCGACGAACAGAACGGTATGGGTCCGAAAGACGTCTAGCAGGAAGCGGCGAGCCCATCCTTCCGTCAGGTATGCCCGGCCAAAATCGGCATCGGTGAGCACGACGCTTGAGGCGTGCGGCAGGGCACCGTGCACATGCACGATGCCCTGAAAGCCGTAGCCCAACGGAAGCGCCGGCGCTCGGTAGACTTCTGGCGAGCTGCCATAGAGATCTTGCGCCGCCGTCTCAAAGTGGAGATCGAATTTGGTGGTGACCAGTTTGATGCGATCCTCGGCGCCGAACAGGCGGATGAGATCGCGGTGCAGGTCATTAGGAGCACTTCCCTCTGGCGAGAGCAGTTCCACAGCTCGCTGGTGTACATCGACTTCTCGATGCCTCAGCACACCGAGGAAACGATCGTAGGGAGGTTCTGGCGTTACTCCAGTATTGCGAGCGATCTTCTCGGCGAGCTTCTCGAAGTTGTCCAGATTCGACGGCGGCCCCATTCGAGACGCCAGCGCCCGCAAAGACGACGAGCTTATTGTCCTTGATCGCATCAAGGATCCGATTGTCGAAATCGAGGTTTCCCAGTCGCGGCATACTTCTTCTCTCTTTGCCTAGCGGGTTTCGGGTAGAACCCATGCTCAGTTTAGGTCAGGGCTATTCGCTCGTATGGGACACGTGTCTGCTTCGAGTCGGAAACCCCTTAGTCAAAAGGCTGCAAACGATTTTGGATTCAACCGATAAACACAACACATTGCCGATGACGTCTTCGGTCATGACGGTGCGTGCTTTCAATGGTTCGCTTGTACCTCGCTGCTCCGTGCGTTTATGGCTCATGTAATTTGGTACTTTCAAGCATGCGCCGCCGAGGAGAATCCTGCCGCGCGATTACTCAAGTAGGCTAGTTGCGGCACTTGCCATTGACCGGGGGACGCCGTGGCTGTTTTACCAGCTCTTTCTGCCGAGCAGATTATCCAGCTTAGTGACGCTGGCAACCTTGCCGCCGAGCTCGCTGAATACCACCTTCCTGCCGAAGACGGAAGCAACACGTTTCTGCAGCGTTGCGTCGCCTTACACAACAACGGCGCCATCGATCTCGTCGCTATCCCGGGTCAGCCGGCGTTCGATGCCCTCGACACGCACTCATTCTTCACGGCGCAGCAATTCTATTGCGATGCCATCCCTCAGCTCCGGACGAATGCCGCCGCGTTGATGGCGTGCTGCCGAATCCTGATCGAACGCGCGGGGAGCGACGGTGTCGCCCACTTGCCTAATGTTGCGTTTCGGCAATGGTGCAAATCCAATCCGGACGAGGCGGCCAGCGTCATTCTGGAAGCGAATGCCGGGAACGACCTAGCCATGGAGTTCGTTGCGTTTGCCCTTCTGGGCGCCAACGACATCGAGACGGCCACCGCGTTCGTTCTGGAATACGACGACATACGACGGCTTTACGGCATTTCGGCGCTGGGTCAGATGACGTTCGCGGATGGCGACGCTGCCCGGCACGCGATCGCGACCTTGGAACCGTTCATCGCCAGCAACAACGACGATGGGGTTCGCTCGAACGCGCTGTCCGCGGCCTCCAACATACTGCAGCTGCTCCAGGACAACACACTGGCCCGGCGATTAGTCGAGTCGGCCATGCAGGATGCGGGGCCGCAGGTCCTATATGGGCTCGCGCGCCTCCTGTTCCAACAGCATTCATCACTCGACAACGCGACGGTCGGGATCGCTTTGAATGGCTTGCGGGCCGTAGATGCGGAGCACCAAGACACTATTCGCTTGGTGGACAGTGGGCTGCAAAGCATGGTCGGCACGCCCAACGAAGCCCAAGCGCTGGACTATCTTACCGAAACGCTGCGCGAGGGGACGCTGACCATCGAGCAGTTCCACTCGACCGTACATAAGCTGAATACCGACACTCCGCAGCGGGTGTACGAGCTGGTCGTGCGATGGCTACTGTCCGGCAGCATCGCATTGGCTAGCAGCACCGGTCAGTTCGTGAGGGCGGGCAAGGAGCGCGTCTTCAATACCAGCGTGCGGTCTCTAGGTCTGAGCCCGCACCAGCAACTTGTCCTATGCCGCAAGGTGATCGGCTTCTTGTTCATGCATCCCGTGGCCAGCTGTTCGATTTTGGTTTCTGTGATCCGAGGGGCGGATGAGGACATCAGAGGGCAAATCGGGCACTTCCTGTTCGATCCTATCCTCCTGAGCTACGGCGGCGGCGCCAGGGATTATCTGGAAAGCCTAACTTCGACCGATCCGGCCTACGACACAGTCCAGGATGTATTGGCCAGGTTTGGGGAGTTCCGCGCCGCTATCGAAGCCATCGGCACTATCAAAGAACTGCATCCTTCTGAGCGGCAACTGGACACAGCGCATCAGCGTTCGCACGACCAGATGCGGGAAGCGTACAAGAAGGCTGAGAAGCAGTCCGTTTTTCGCAAGCTCATGCATCACTCGACCATCCTGCACGGAAGGCGCACGCTCACCTATGCGGCGGACCCTGGCGGCCAGAAACGTGCATTCGCCATGGATCTCAAGAAGCACAGCGCCTACGTCGAATTTCCGCACCTAGAGAAACTCGATCCCGTGGGACTGGATTACCTGCTCCGCATGTACAAGATAGAGAAGCCCGAATGAAGCTGATCTTCCGGAGCTACCTGTCGTCCCTGCGCGAGCGAGAAGAACTCGATGCGATCCTGCCGGATCTGCTTAGCGAACTGGGCTACAACGTCTATTCCCGCCCGCAGCGTGGCACAGCACAGGCAGGCGTCGACATCGCGGCAGTGGGCATTGACGAGGATGGCGAGCGCAAGCTGTTCCTTTTCACGGTGAAACGCGGAGACCTTACGCGGGAGTCTTGGAACGACGGCACCCCGCAATCGCTCCGCGCGTCGCTCGACACAATTCTGGACAACTACGTCCAGCATCGCGTACCAAAGCGCTACCACGACCTAAAAATCGTCGTCTGCATGGTCTTCGGCGGCGATATGCAGGAGCAGGTGCGCAGCGACGTCGAGGGCTATGCTCGGCGATACAGTACCGACAAGGTCTCGTTCGCGGAATGGAACGGAGACAAGCTCGCCGGCCTACTGATGCAGGGCGTGCTGCGCGAAGAGATCATGCCTAAGGCACTGCGCCGCGATTTTCAGAAGGCGGTTGCGATGGTGGACGATCCGGAGATCGCCTTCGCGCATTTTTCGAGGCTCATCCATGAATTAGGCAAAGCCGCCACGAACGACAAGGAGCGGATCCGGACCGCCCGCCAGATCTACATTGCGCTGTGGGTGCTGTTCGTGTGGGCGCGCGACGTGGATAACGTTGAAGCACCATACCGCGCCAGCGAGTTCGCCATGCTCCGCCTGTGGGACCTGCTGCGTCGCTATATCGGCAAGACCCGCAATGCGGCTGGCAAAGCGCTAACCGCCGTCCTGGGCGGCACCATTCAGTTGCATATCGCGATCACAGAAGAATTCCTATATCGCAAAATCCTGCCGCACATCGACGTACCCCACGGTATTTCGATGGCGATCTGTGGCGAGACCTCTGCCGACGTCAATCTGAAACTATTTGATGTTCTCGGCCGGATCGCGATGGCCGGCCTGTGGATCAACTGGATTAGTCAGCTCGAGACGGATACCGAGCGCAAAGCACGGCTGAACGCGCAGGCCCGGGACTTAGTGGATGCCGGCTTCCGGCTCATTCTCAACAATCCGGCGCTTTTCCTACCGCTCCAGGATGAGCAGTCCATCGAGATCGCGTTATTCCTTCTCTTGGTCGGGGTCGCCGACGGCAACCTGCAGGACGCCCACGCGTGGTTGCAGCGAATGACGCAGCGGTTGGCACTGACGTTGCGCGCGCATGGCCGGTACCCCTGCGTGTTCTCCGAATACCGCGATCTCATCGCGCATCCACGTAGCCGCACTGACGAGTACCGCCAGGACGCAACTGCAGGCTCGACGCTGATTCCGATCATGGCGGCCTTCCTCTCTTACTTCGGCGACGAAGAATGCCTGGCGCAGCTGATCGATCTCAAGGACAAGGAACTGCAGCACTGCACTCTCCAGCTGTGGATCCCTGACGAATCGAGCGAGGAGGCCCTTTACGCCGGCAACGACGAACACGGAATCGCGCTGTGCGACCTCCCCCTGACAGCCGACGGCCAGGAGCAGGTCGATACCCTCGATGAAGCATTCAAGCAGGAGGGCGCCTTCGACAACCTTTCGGCGATCGCGACCGGCTACTGGCCAATCGTGCTCGCCGCCTGCCACCACTACCGGCTTCCCGTGCCGCCCCAGTTCTGGCGGCGTATCGTCGCCCCGCTTGCCGCGGAGTGAGCGAAACATGATGTCCGCACTGCAACGGCATCTCGGGTCGCCCGATGTGGTGCTGGGGGCACACGCGCGGCGCTGTCATGCCGCCTTGGCCCAGAAACTGCGGCCCCGGCGCATCATCTACCTGGACACCAAGTACTGGATTATTCTGCGCGACGTCGTCGCCGGCGTGCGCACGGCGTATCCGGAACTAGAATTGCTCGGCGTCCTGCGCGGGCTCGTCACGGCAGGCAAGGCCTTCTGCCCGCTCAGCGAGAGCTCCTTCGCCGAAATGCTCAAGCAGAGCGACGAGCGAACTCGCAAGGCGACGGCGAGGATCATCGACGAGCTTAGCCTGGGTGCCGCGTTGATCCCCTTCGAGCAACGCGTTGCCATGGAGTTACGGAGCTTTATCTACGGCCAATGCCGCGATCTCGGGGCGCCAGAGCCGCAGCGCCTGCCTTGGACCAAACTCAGTTACGTCCTGGGCGTCATGCATCCGCACGAGACCGCCTTCGACGCAAGCACCGAGCTCGCGATCCAGAAGGCATTCTTCGACCACATGTGGTCGCTATCGCTGTCGCAGATGGTCGATATGCTCGGCGGCAAGCAGATGCCTCCTGACCGGCACCCCCGCTTGGCCGAGCAGATCAATGCGGGTAATGCGAAGCATGCCGGTGAACTTCGCAGCTTCCAGGAGACCTATGCCATTGAGGCGCAGGGCGCGGCCGAGGTCTACGCACCGATGGCCTTAGAAATCACCCACGACCTGCAAAAACTCGTCACTGGGACGTTGCCGTCCGCGGCAGGCGATACCGCGAAAGCGGACGCGGTTCGCATCTGGACCAAGATGCTGTCAACGGCGCTGGGCCATGAAAAACACAAGTCCGCTCTCCCCAGCCTGCACATCAACACGTGCCTGCACGCGAGCGTGCGCTGGAACAAGGCACAGCAGCTCCGAGCAAACGATTTCGAGGACTTTCGGCATGCATGCTCGGCATTGGCGTATTGCGATCTCTTCCTCACCGAACGCCGACTTATGGCAATGGTGACCGCGAATCACCTAGCGCTTGACCGTCAATATCACTGCAAGGTCGCCGCCGCGATTCCGGAAGTGCTTGCCCTGCTTCGCGCCGAATAGAGTCGAAGCCTGCTTGCTGCGCGTGATCCTGACGGATTAAGTCGTCGTTCCAGCCGCGGCCTTCTTCTCCCACTGCTCGTAGATGTCGGATGCCAAGTGGGCTCCTTGCACGCTCGGTTTGGAACGCAAGGCTAAAGGCCTTTTCTGCAAACCATCCAGACCCATTTGCTGTTCGAACGTCTGCTTCGGGTCGGAAGCGGACACCGGAGTAGCATTGAGGACGCGCTGAAGGAGCTTGCCCGTGCGTCCAATCGCTTCGCTGCTTGATGCAGAATTGCCAGTCATTCGGGCCGCAATGACCGGCGTGCAGGATGAGGCTCTCGCCATCGCCGTTTCCGAAGCCGGCGGGCTGGGTTCTATGCCCTGCGCCATGCTTGATGAGGCTCGGCCTGAAGGGGCATTGCAACGCTTCGCCATGCTGGCGCGATCCATCAATCTCAGATTGAGCGCCCGGATCAGGCTCCTGAAGTAGATCGGGCGCGGAGCGACCAGTTCGGACTCCGGCAGGTTCGCGATCACAGACTGAAAGACGTCATCCCCCACGCCTTGTAGCCCGTGAGCGTAGGTACCAAACTCACCGGCTGCTCCCTTCCGCCGGCCGACCGGGTCGCAACAGCGGCCAAGACAGATTGACCACGAGGCCGCTCATGACCAACGCGGCTGCGATTAGTTTCCAGGCGGGTAACTTCTCGCCCAGAAGCCACGCGGACGCCAGCATGCCGAACACGGGTACGAGCAGCGCCACAGGGGAGATGGTGGCGGTCGGATAGCGCCCGAGCAGCCAGGCCCACACCGAGAATCCGAACAGCGTGGTGACCCATCCCTGCCATGCCACGGCCATCCAGGCCGCCGCGCCGGCTTGGCTCACGCTGTTGCGGATGACCTCCCATCCTTCGAAGGACAGCGACAGCACCAGGAGGATCGGTGCGGAGATCGCGCTCGACCAGACGACGTAGGCCAGCATGTTCACCTTGCCGGCCCGCACCGATGCAATGTTGCCGCCGGCCCACGAGAGTGCCGAGAGCAGCACCATCAGCACCCCGGCCACGGTCGTCGTGCCGTCGGTGTGCAGCCCAATGACGGCGATCCCGCTCGCGGCGAGCAGCAACGACACCCATTGGAATCCCTGCACGCGCTCATGGACCAGCACCATGGCGATGCCGATGGTAAAGAAGACCTGGGTCTGGATCACCAGCGAAGCCAGTCCGGGCGAAATCCGGCCATCCATCGCCAGATACAGTAGGCCGAACTGACCGACACCGATCAGCAGCGCATAAAGCGTGAGATTGCGCCACGACACGGCCGGGCGCGGCAGGAAGAATACGGCGGGCAGGAACGCGAACCCGTAACGCAACGACGCGAACAGCAACGGCGGGAAATGGTCGAGCGCGTTCTTGATGACGACGAAGTTGGTGCCCCAGATCGCGACCACGGCCAGGGCCAGCAGAAAATGGCGAAGGCGCAGGGGGTCCGCCACGCTCAGGTTCGCCCGGGTGTCGCTGAAGGCAGCCCGTCGAGCATCACGACGTTGCTCGTCGTGCCGTTGAACCGATAGACGACGATTGCCTGGTATTCCGGCGACTCGTACCAGCGAAGCGCCTCCTCGCGAGTGTGGAAGCTCAACAGGATCGTCCGATCGTAGGGCCACGAACCTTCGATTGGGCTCGGTGCCTCCTGCGCGACTAGCACCTGGCCATCGAATTTCCGAAAGACGGCCATGAACGCGCGAAGGTAAGAGTCGTATTCCCCGCGGTCATGGATCGTCATGTTGTTGATGAGGTACACGGGCATCTCAGTCTCCAGGGTGCTCCGCCGGGAACGTCACTTCGCCTACCGGGAAGTGAAGGATCAGCTGGGTGCAGCGGATCATGGCGATTACCTTCGCGGACTCCCGTTCGATGACCTCGGCGTCCCAGACCTGCGTGGTGCGCCCGACATGGCGCGCGCGCGCCGTGCATTCCAGCGTGCCGCGCTGCGATGCGCCGATGAGGTTGGATTTCGACTCGATGGTGAGGAACCCGCTGGCGGTCGTCGGCAGACTCGCCCAGCATCCGTACCCGCAGGCGGTGTCGGCCAAGGCCATGATCGCTCCGCCGTGGAGGTAGCCATGGGGTGCAAGGTGTCCGCGCCGGATCTTCATCTGCACGGTGACGCAGGGCATCGGGTGCGCGACCGCGCGGGTCGCGACGATGCCAAGCCTGGCCGCCATGTAGCCCCGACCCTGTCCGTTGAGGAACTCGACGCTTTTCATGCGGAAGGCTGGGCACCGGAAACGACGTCATCGACGATGATCGAAGTGTCCGGCGGCCGGCTCGCGTCGGGATAGTGTCTGGTACGTCGTCTTTCGGGACTTTTTAGACAGGAAGGATCACTGATCCTGCTTGCGGGTTCCTGCCATTGCGGCGCCGTTCGCTTCCGGGTGGATTCGATGACAAAGAGCTGACCACCCGCGACTGTTCACTTTGCCCGCTTTGGGTCGAAAGCGAACACGCTAATAGAGGTCTAGGCGGGCAGATGCCCTTTCGCGATCACTTGCCCCCGCTTACATCGATGAAGGCACCCGTCGTGTATGAGGCCGCAGGTGAAAGTAGCCAAAGAATCGCCTCTGCTACTTCCTCCGGCCGACCGCCACGCTGCAGTGGAATCCCGCCTTTGACCCGCTCGATCCGGTCCGGCTCACCGCCGCTCGCATGCATCTCTGTGTCAATAAAGCCAGGGCGCACGCCATTGACACGAATGCCCTCGCCCGCAACCTCTTTCGCGAGTCCTATGGTCAGCGTATCGATTGCCCCTTTGGAGGCGGCGTAGTCGACATATTCGCCGGGTGATCCGAGGCGTGCCGCCGCCGATGACACGTTCACAATCCCGCCACCGTATCCGCCCGCGCTGATCGCCATACGGCGAACTGCTTCGCGTGTGCAAAGCATCGTGCCGAACACGTTCGTCTCGAACACGTGCCGGATGCGATCCATCTGCATCGCCGCCAATGTGGATTGGCGCTCAAGGATGCCGGCGTTGTTTACGAGGCCTGTAATCGTTCCGAGCCGACACGTGCAGGCCTCGAACATGTCGATCACGGCCTGCTCGTCCGCAACGTGCGCCTGCAGCGCAATAGCGCGGCCTCCGCCCTGTTCAATCCGATGCACGACGGCCTCCGCAGCCCGCACATCGCTTCGATAATTAACGGCGACCGCATAGCCACGTGCCCCTGCCAGCGATGCTGTAGCCGCGCCAATCCCGCGACTCGCGCCAGTGACGAGCAGTACGCCTTGCCTCGCCGGATTCATCAGATTTCTTCCTTCGCTTGAGTGCTACGGGGTCCCAACCGTCGCCGAACTGCGGAATTGGCTGGGCGATGCGCCACCGACCTTGCGCATCAGGCGGCGAAGCGCGGTCGCGTCCTGGTAGCCTACTGCGACCGCAACCTGCTCGATGTTCATCCGGCTGTTCTGCAGCAGGCTGCGGGCGCGATGCAGGCGAATGCTCTGGATCATGTCGCTCGTGCCCATACCGGTCGCACGACGTACATGGCGACCGAGCGTGCGCTCTGACACACACAACTCCTTCGCCAGCTCCGGCACGGATGGCACCGCCGGCAGTGAGGTTTCGACACGCTGGGTCAGGCGCGTCACCAATGCATCGCCGCTGGCCAGCATCGAGGGCACCACGAACTGCGCCTGCTCGCTACGCTCGTGCAGCAGCAATACGCGCGATACGCCGTCTGCCACCTTGGTGCCGAAGCGCTTTCGCAGCAAGTACAACATCACGTCGGATTGCGCGAATGCAGCTCCGGCGGTGATGACCGGTCCATCCACGCAGAGGATGCGATTCGGGGTCACGTTGGTGTCCTTGGCGATGCGCGACAACTCCGGTGCCAACCACCATGTCGTCGTCGCTTGCCGCCCATCCAGAACGCCTGCTGCCTGCAGCAGGAAGACCGCCGAGCAGGATGCTGCAACCTGACCGCCGCCACCGACGTGCGTGGCAATGCTGCGGATCGCACGCTGGCAATCGTCTGCGTTGATGCGTTCCGACAGTTCACGTGGGTCCACGACCCAGATCCCCGGAATCAACAGGATCGACTTGCTGTTCCTGGTGCGCCCCGGAAGTCGTAGCGTCTCTGCGCTGATGCCGCCCTGCAGCTGCACACGTCCGCCCATGGGCGAGTAGAACCCCCAGGTCGGCGCCGCTTCGCCTTGCCGCGCGGCGAACAAACTCGCAGCCGCCAGGATGTCGCGCGTCATCGAGACACCACTCGGATTGGTCCCATCGACCATCAAGACCTCGAAATCCTTCATGTCCGTATCCGCCCGGAAGATGTCGCATTGGACACTAGAGGAAAACCGTTGTCGAGACTGTAATGACCGCACCTCAGCCGACCGCGATTGCGACGCATCAGGATGCCGACCCTTCCCACACTCCTGCTGTTCTCCTTCGCCGTGCTGGGGCTGATGGTGTCGCCGGGTCCCAACATGGCGATGGTCGTTTCGCAAAGCCTCTCCCACGGTGCCCGCGGCGGGATCGTGTCCGCCGCGGGTATTTTCGTGGCCGACCTGATCATGACCCTGCTGGTATGCGCGGGCGTTGCAACGCTGGTTGCGACCTGGCCGCCTGCGTTTGACGTGCTTCGCTACGTGGGTGCGTTCTATCTCGTCTGGCTTGCCCTGCAAGCCTTGCGAAGACATCAGCGGACCCTGGCTCACACACCGACAAAAGCAACGCTAGCCGAGGCCTTCCGCAGCGCCACATTGGTCAGTCTGCTGAATCCGAAAGCGCTGCTGTTCTTCCTGGTGTTCCTGCCGCAGTTCGTGGATCAACAGCGCGGTTCGGTGACGCTGCAACTGTTCGTGCTGGGGCTGGTGCTCTCAACCATCGCCCTTTGCTTCCATGCGCTGCTGGGGGTGTTCAGCGGCCGGGCGGCTACCGCGTTCCGTGGACGCACGCACGCCGTGCGCTGGCTTGATCGACTGCAGGCGGGACTGTTTTTCGGCCTGGCGATCCGCCTGTTGTTCCTCGAGCGCCAGTTGCGCCTCTGACTTCCCTCTAGCCTCAAGGATCGCGATGGACACGCCTGCACCTGCCACACCTGATGACGCGCTCGCGGACTTTCACGCGCGCTCGTACACCTTCGAAGGGGTGACAAAGCGCGTCCATGTCTCGGGGGTCGGGCCAGCGGTCATCGTGATGGCCGAGATGCCGGGCATCAGCCCCCATGTCGCGCGCTTTGCGCGATGGGTGAGGCAAGCGGGCTTCACCGTGTACATGCCTTCCCTGTTCGGCGTCGATGGCGCTTATCCCGAGGCCGATGCAGGCCTGGCCATCATGAAACGCGCCTGCGTCAGCGCCGAATTTCGGGCGATGGCAGGACAGGGAGCCAGTCCGGTCACCTCCTGGTTGCGGGCACTCGCACGCAAGGCCATGGAGGAATGCGGTGGACCCGGTGTTGGCGCGATCGGCATGTGCTTCACCGGCAACTTCGCGCTGTCGATGATGCTCGAGCCGGCGATGCTGGCGCCGGTGCTAGCAGAGCCATCGTTACCGCTCGACAACCCTGCCGCGGTCGAGAGCAGTGACGCTGAGCTTGCGGCGGTGCGAGAACGGCTTGAGCGCGATGATCTGACAGTGCTCGCCTACCGCTTCGAGGGCGATCACCATTGCCGCGCCGAACGCTTCGCTGCTTATCAAGCCGCCCTCGGACCCCGCTTCATCGGCCGAGCCCTCCCCGATAGCGCCGCCCACCCAGAGCCACCGCCGTTCTTCAAGCACATCGTGGCAAGCCCCCACAGCGTACTGACCGCGCACCTGATCGACGCGGAGGGCGAGCCCACGACGAAGGCCCGCGACGACGTGCTGGCGTTCCTGCGCAAGCGATTGTTCGGCCAAGCGCTGTTTGAGGCGGAAACCATCATATGAAAGTCGGCTTCGTCGGCATCGGCCACATGGGTGAGCCGATGGCGCGCAATCTTCTGCGCGCCTGCATCCCCGTTACGGTCTGGAACAGATCCCCTCAGAAGTGCGAGGGGTTGGTCGATATTGGCGCGACGCAGGCGACATCACTGCAAGATCTGTTCAAGACCGCGACCACGGTGTTGCTCATGCTCTTCGACAGCGCGGCGATCGATGCCGTTCTTGGTCGCAAGAGCCCTACATTCGCGACCAGGGTGTCCGGAAAGATCATCGTCCACCTGGGAACCACGTCCCCCGAGTACTCCAGAGAACTCGAGCTCGATGTCATTGCCGCAGGTGGCGCATACGTGGAAGCCCCCGTTTCGGGCTCCCGGCAACCGGCCGAGCAAGGGCAATTGATCGGCATGGTGGCCGGACACGAAGACGCGGTCGAGCGGATCCTGCCGCTGCTCGCTCCCATCTGTGCCCGCGTCTTTCCGTGCGGTCTGGTGCCAGGGGCCCTGCGCATGAAGCTTGCCGCCAATCACTACCTGATCGGGATGGTGACGGTTTTGGCTGAGACCACGTATGCAGCGCGCGGCGCACATGTCGACCTACAGACATTGCGACAGGTCCTGGACGCAGGCCCCATGGCGAGCATCGTCTCGCGCACGAAGCTGGACAAGCTCGTGAGTCGCGACTTCTCGCCGCAAGCAGCGATCCGGGATGTCAGCACGATCACCGAATTGGTCCTTGGCCAGTGCGAAGGCAGCGGCCAAGACACGCCGCTGATTCGACAGTGCGCCTTGCTCTATCAGCAAGCGCTCGCGGAAGGGCACGGCGATAAAGACATGGCTGCCGTCATCCACGCCTTTGAACCTGCGCTTTCCTGAATCCTTAAAGGTCCTCAGCAATTCATGTCGAATCTTCAAGCGATTAGCACCCCGCCTGCCGTTGATGCCGCTTCGATCCCGAATCGAAGCGTGCGTACGGTGTACCCAGCGCCATTTGCTTCGATGTTCGAAGGGCGCGAGAAGAAGGCACTCGGGAATGCATTCGGCCTGACGAACTTTGGCGTCAACTTGACTCGCCTTGCACCCGGTGCGATCTCCGCCCTCAAACATGCCCACTCTAGGCAAGACGAGTTCGTCTACATCTTGGAAGGACATCCCACCCTGCAAACGGATGACGAAGCGACGGTGCTGGCGCCCGGCATGTGTGCGGGATTCAAGGCAGGCACCGGACACGCACACCAGCTCGCCAATCGCACTGATCACGATGTCATCTACCTGGAAATCGGGGACCGCACCGCAGGCGACGAAACCTTCTATCCGGATGACGACCTCGTGGCGCGCGAATCGAGCGGTACTTGGATCTTCTTCCACAAGGATGGTCGTCCCTACTAGCAGTACGCGCACCAGCGATGTCGCCTTGCTCCCACAATCCACACAACACCGGATCCCCGTGCCCATGACCCGCCCTACTTCCTTTGTTGCCCCGTCGAAGCGCGCTACCTCCGCCCTCGCAGCCGCATCCATACTCATGGCTCTTGCGGCACTTCCTGTTTCCCAGGCGCAAGCGGCCGACCTCGTACCGATCGAACAGATCGGCAGCGAGTACGTCAAGCCACACCAGCGGATCGACGTCGGTGGGGGCCGTCGTATCAACCTGCATTGCATGGGGTCCGGCACTCCGACCGTGATCTTCGATTCCGGACTCAGCGACTGGTCCAATACTTGGGCCCTGATACAGCCAGCCGTGGCCAAATCCACGCGTGCGTGTTCGTACGATCGTCCCGGAATGGGCTATAGCGATCCAGCGAAAGAACCGCGCACCCCCACTGCCGCAATCCAAGATCTCAAGCGACTGCTTGACGGCGCTGGCATCAAGGAGCCCGTCGTGCTGGTGGGACATTCGCTCGCCGGGTTCTACGCCAAGCTGTTTGCTGTCACCTATCCCGATCGCGTCGCCGGACTCGTCCTGGTGGATCCGTCCGAGGAGCGCCTCTGGGATCGCGTCGGCGGCTCACTTTCGACCCGATTCGGCCCGGATTTGGTGCGCACCGCTCGTGCCGAGGCGGATGATGGGATCGACCACCTCATGGCCCACTTCGCGACATGCGCGGCCGACGCAAAGGCAGGCGGACTCACCGAGGAGCGGTACAAGCGGTGCACGGATCCGATCCGCACCCCGCTAGGCACTGCCATCCTCGCCGAACGCCGTGTCCTCCAGGCCACACCGACCTATCAAGAAACGCAGTCTCGTGAGCTCGCCGACAGCATGTACGGCAAGCACCCGGAGGCGGATGCCGAGTACGCACGCCTGTTCGCAGGTAAGACGCCTCTTGGCGACCTTCCGCTAATCGTGCTCACCCATAGCCTGTGGGACATGTCCGACGCCACCAGCGAACTCCATTACCAAGCGTGGCGGCAATCCCATGTCCAGACCGCGAGCTTCTCGCGACGCGGCGTGCAAGAGATGGTGCCCAACTCGGTGCACAACATGCAGGTGGGTAACCCCGATGCGATCGTGGATGCGGTGGAGCGCGTTCTGAAGATGGTGCCGAGCTCGCGATAACCCATGCCTGCACTGCAGCTTACGTAGCGCGGCTCAGTAAGCCGTGCCTATTCCATACCGAAAGTAACTTTTCCGAGACCTCCCCCCATGAGCGTCCGCGTTATTCTCCCGCTCCTCCTGACCGCCTCGTCGATCGCGTCCTCGCACGGTCTGACACTGCATGGCCCGGTCGCCATGTCGGGTGACCGCCTTCCCCATGCACAAGTCAACGACGGTTACGGCTGCACAGGCCGAAATCACTCGCCCGCCCTGAAATGGGTCCGAGCGCCTAAGAACACCCAAAGCTTCGCCCTCACCATTTTTGACGTCGACGCCCCGACCGGCTCTGGCTGGTGGCATTGGGTGACGTATGACATTCCCGCAAGCGCCGAGGGATTGGAGGCTGGTGCTGGCACCGTCAACAGCGCGCAACTGCCGGCGCGCACCATACAGGGACGCAACGATTTTGGCCAGCCAGGCTATGGTGGCGCCTGTCCCCCAAAGGGTGACAAGCCACATCGCTATGTCATCACCTTGTACGCACTGGATGTGGCCACCCTCGATGCCCCGATCGACGCAAGCCCCGCGATGATTGACTATCTGCTCCACCAACACCGTATCGCCCAATCATCCGTGACTGCGACGTACTCGCGATGACGGACACCATGCCGCCCGCACCAATGCCGCCCTCCTATGTGGGCGCATGCCTGTGCGGCAACGTGCAATGGGCTTCGAGCGAGAGTCCGAGGCTGGAATTCAACTGCTATTGCGTCGACTGCCGCAAATCCACGGGTGCGGCCTTCGTGCCGATCATGTTCTTCAAGGCAGGAAGCGTGAGGATCACGGGAGATCTCACCCGCTTTACCTCACCCGGTGGAAGCGGTCATGCCATGCACCGCGACTTCTGCCCCCGATGCGGTGCGCAGGTTGCAGCAGAGATCGCGATCATGCCCGGGTGGATCTCGATCCGAGCAGGCACCCTCGCCGAGATCAATGTGTTTAACCCCAAGGCAAGCGTATTCGTCTCACAGGCCTCCAACTGGGCGTTGCCGAGCGACGACCTGCCTGCGTACGAGCACCTTCCGCCCCGCAGGCCACCCCCTGGCTAGCATCGACGCGTTTGTGATGTCGCAACTACACACATTCCGCTGAGACCCACCTGACCGCCGTTCGCCGGCGACCGCGCGAGCAAGCAATGAACGACGTACAAACCCTGATGCGCTACAAAGCCTGGGCCGATGCTGTGTTCCTCTCCACTGTCGCGGACGTGCCTCCAACTGAGCTCACCGCCCCGCATCCCATCGTCTTTGGCAGCCTGCTCCGCACACTTCATCATTCGTACGCGATGGACTACGTCTGGCAGTGCCATCTACTCGGCAAGCCCCATGGACTAACCTCACGCAATCCCGCGCATTGTCCGGCGCTCGACGAACTGACGGCATTACAACGCGAGATTGATCAGTGGTACGTCGAATACGCGCGATCTATGACGAACAATGCGTTGCATGACATCGTGGACTTCGAGTTCATCGGTGGTGGCCGGGGAGCCATGACCCACGGGGACATCCTCCTCCACGTCGTGAATCACTCGACATACCACCGTGGGCACGCCGCGGGCATGCTGTATCACCTCGATATGTTTCCCCCGGCAACTGACCTTCCTGTGTTTCTTAGACAGCAGGCCGCTGGCGCTTAGCGCCCCGTTACGCCGCAACGCCTGGCGCATCACGTGGCAAGAATCGCCAAGACAATCGAGAGCAGAACCACATGTTCAGCCATGTCACCGTGGGAACCAATGACCTCGACCGCGCTACCGCCTTCTACGATGCTGTCCTGAACCCACTCGGCATTCAGCAGCGGGCTGTGACCGCAGATGGTGGCCCCTCCGCTGCGTGCTGGATCGCACCCGACGCCGCGCTGCCGCGTTTCTACGTCTACTCGCCATTCAACGGCATGCCCGCCGGTGCCGGAAACGGGGGCATGGTCGCGTTCCTGGCGTCATCGCCTGCCGCGGTGGATGCCGCGCATGCAGCTGGCATGTCTAACGGCGGGATCGATGCCGGCGCACCGGGTCCACGGGCTCACTACGGCGTTGGCTACTATGGCGCGTACCTGCGCGATCCCGATGGGAACAAAGTCCATGTTGTCCATCGTGGAGACCTGCAAGCGCAGGCTTAACCCTTGAAGCAGTAGGGCGCCGCTTGTCCAACTGCCCCACGCACTTCGACTCCCATTCTCTTTGCCATGAATCATCGGACATCAAAAACGTACTCAGGTCGTTGCCACTGCGGCGCGGTCCGTTTCGAAATCGTCACCGATTTCCCCGAGCTGACCACATGCGACTGTTCCATATGCAGACGCAAGAACGCACTAATGGTCAAAGTCCATGAGCGTGATTTTCGGCTTGTGGGTGGGGAAGACGCTCTCAGCAGCTATCAATTCCACACGCGCATCGCGACACACTACTTTTGCAAGCATTGCGGGATTTATCCGTTCCATCGCAAACGGGTCACACCGGACCACTTCGGCATCAACGTTTATTGCTTAGAGGGATTCGATCCCTCGGGGGTGCCCGTCCGCGCGACTGATGGTGTCGGGATGACATGACAGCGATGAGCCCATCCCGCAGCTCTTTAAAAAGATTCGCTCGACACCTCTACGACAAACCGTTAATTCTTGGGCGCATCCAACGACTGATTGCCATCCTCTCGGTACTGGCGACACCGGCACTGGCCTCGGCTCAACGCCCGGAGCCTTCGCCCCCTCATGAGTCACTCCGGCTCACGTCGTCTGTCATGGGCGAGACACGCCGCATCAATGTCTAAGTGCCCCCACAGTACGACGCCTGCGCCTCGCAGCGCTTCCCTGTGCTTTACATGCCAGACGGTGGCTTGGCGGAGGACTTCCCCCATGTAGCGAATGCCGTCGATGGGCTAATCCGTCGCGGTGAGATCCACCCGGTCATCGTCGTGGGCGTCGAGAACACGGTGCGGCGACGCGACATGACGCCACCGACACAGACACCAGCAGACCTAAAGGTCACAGACCAACCCGGAGGAGCGGAGCGCTTTCGTTCCTTCTTCCGTCAGGAGCTTATCCCGGTCATTGCCGCCAGGTACCGCGTCAACGCCGACGCCACGATTATCGGTGAGTCACTCGCCGGTCTCTTTATCCTCGACACGCTGGTGGCGCAGCCGGATCTGTTCGATACGTACATCGCGCTTGACCCGAGCCTGTGGTGGAACAGCGGCGCCATGGCCCGGAATCTCCCAGGGCAACTGCCCGCACTCGCCGACAAGCCCGCGCGACTCCTCTTGGTCGCTGCAGGTGCGGAGACCAAAGCGGCGGAGGTCACCTCGTTTGTGACCGTACTCAGGACATTAGCCCCACCCTCTCTCAATTGGACCTATACACCGAGGCCGGATTTGCGGCATGACAACATTTATCGCTCGCTCGAGACGCAGTTGCTGACGCTCTTTTTTGGAAAGGTTCCAGCGGGCGGCAACCATTGCCAGAGGCCTGAGTAAGCAGGTTCTGCTGGGGTCGGAGGCGGCCCCCGAGATGAAGTAGCACGCTAGCACTCCGTCTAGTCGGGAGTTTCCCATGGCTACCAAATGCAGACACCGCCACGTTCCTTGGAACAGGGGCAAGATAGTCGGGCAGAAGGCCCCTCTCAAACTTCGAGAGATCTGGGCCATCCGCATCCGGCTGCAGCTTCGCAGCAACCTCAGGGATCTCGCCTTGTTTAACTTGGCGATCGATTCAAAGCTCCGCGCTTGCGATCTATTGGGCCTTCGCGTCTGCGACATCGCCCACGAAAGTCATGTCAACTCGCGTGCAGTGGTAATGCAGCGAAAGACACGCCGCCCAGTCCAGTTT
>Ga0066479_1000168_pt1 | contig 23141 bp, 14 predicted proteins | sample LakWasM117_HOW13_2_FD_59555 | JGI IMG/M metagenome (GOLD analysis project Ga0066479, IMG submission 59555) | Freshwater sediment methanotrophic microbial communities from Lake Washington under simulated oxygen tension - Sediment Metagenome 117_HOW13 | ecosystem: Environmental > Aquatic >... | reverse complement strand
CTCGGCAGCGCGCAGCGCGTCGGACTGCTCGGAGAAGCGCTCGCCCTCCACCGTCACGGCGCGCTTCTGCGCCGCCTCGTCCACGGCGCCGATGCGCGTGCGCGCGTCCTCGGTGCGCTGGCGGGCCGTCTCGATCATCCCGGGGTTGCGCTCGATGGCGCGGCGGGCGCTGTCCAAGTCGTCGGCCACGCCCCACATCTTGCGGCGGTGCGCGCGCTCCAGCATTTCCAGGGTCTGGATTTCAGACTCGGCCTGCACGCGCTCCAGCAGCAACGGGTTGCCGGAGGCCAGCGCGGCCATTTCCGCCATGCCCACGGCTTCCTCGTCGTCAAACTCCATCGTGAACGCGCCCTGATACTTGCGGATGCCGTTGATGGTGCGCAGCTTGGTCGCATTCAAGTCCCACATCTTGGCGTCCACCGTGCGCTCGGTGGCGTAGGCCAGAAGTTCCACCTCGAAGCCCTCGCCGTGCTTTTCCAGAAGCGCGTTGCCCTGGCGCACCACACGGCCCTCGCGCTGCTCGATGTCGCTGGGCTTCCACGTCACGTCCACATGGTGCAGCGCCACGGCGCGCTTTTGCACGTTGGTGCCGGCGCCCATGCGCGGGGTCGATCCAAGCAGCACGCGCACCTTTCCGCCATTGACCGCATCGAACAGGGCAGCTTTCTGCTCGTCGTTGGCTGCCTCCTGCACAAAGCGGATTTCATCGGCCGGGATGCCCATGGCCATCAGGTTGTCCTTGATCTGCTGGTAGGCATTCCAGGGCGAAGCCTGGGCCATGCGCAGCTCGGCAATCTCGTTCGGGTCGTATCGGTCCAGCGCCTCCTGCGCCTCGTCGTATGCCTCCTGGTCGTCGTCGGCCAGCGCCTTGTCGCGCTTGGCCACCAGCGCGTCGTAGGCCTTGATGGTCGCGTCGTCGCCCTTGCTCTTGGGGACCGATCGGTCCAGGAAGATCAGTTGCGTGCCCTTGTCGGCATCCCACTTGTCGTAGATGCGCTTGACCTCTTGGCTCACGCGCTGGAGCTTGCCGCCTTCCTCGGTGCTGGGGTTGCGCGGGTTCACCGCGCGCACGTCCAGCGACACCTTGCGGGCGCGGTCCATCAGGCGCAAGCGCTCGGCGTTGCGCTCGTAGGGGTCTTCGATGCCGTCCAGCCCGTCGAAGCCAGCCATCACGTCCTTCAACTCCTGCTCCTGGGCGGGCGTCGGCTTGATGGCAATCAGACGGCGGTCTTTATCGCCGGCCACCTTGGGCACAGGGAACGACTGGCCCTGGTTGTCTTCGGCATAGAAGCGCTTGATGTCCTCCAGGCTCACAGCGTCCGTGACCTGGTAGTACAGGTCCATCAGCGAACGCATGTTCGACCAGGTTCGGCCCAGGCGCGTGACCTGCTTCAAGCGGCCCGATTCGGTGGGCTCGAAGGCCGGCGTTGCTTCCACGAACTGCGTGCGGAAGGCGTCGAAGTGGGTCAGGCCCATGTCTTCCAGCGACTGCGCTGCCAGGTAGCGCAGCATGGTGAACATTTCCACCGCGCTGTTGCTGATGGGCGTGCCGGTCAGGAACGACACCGTGGCGGTGGGCTGCTCGGTCAGCATGCGCACCTTGTTGTACAGGTCGTTGGCCTTGCGCGAGCCGGTCTTGTCGCCCATGCCGCGCACGCCCGTGAGGTTGGACGAGTAGTACAGGTTCTTAAACTCGTGCGCCTCATCCACGGTCAGATCGTCCACGCCCATCTGCTCGAATGTCAGCAGGCGGTCGCGCACGCCTTCCTTGAGACGGTCCATGCGGGCCTGGATCTTCTCGGCCAGGCGCTCGGCCTCCTTCACGCCGAACGGCTTGCGGCGGCCGTTGTCGGCGCCGTCTTCCTGCGCCTGCTTCCAGGCGTCCTCGATGGCAGCCTGCGCCTGGGCCATTTCCAGCTCCAGGTAGCGGCTTTCCGTTTCCTGCGAAATGCCGATGAAGCCGAAGGACGAATGGGGCACGATCACGATGTCCCAATCCCCGGTGGCGATCTTGCCGAACAGGCGGCGGCGGCGCTTGGCCTCGAAGTCTTTCTTGCCGGCCGCCAGCACCTTGGCGCCGGGATACAGGCGATACACGTCCGCCTCCCACTGCTCCACCAGGTGGTTCGGGACCACGATCATCGGCTTGCGCGACAGGCCCATGCGGCGGCGCTCCATCGCGCGGGCGATGGCTGTGAAGGTCTTGCCGGCGCCCACGGCGTGGTCCACCAGCATGAAGCGCTCGTAGATGCCGCGCCAGATCGCATTGAGCTGGTGGCGGCGCATCTTGATGATGGCGTCGGGCACCTTGCCGGGCAGCGCCAGATGCTGGCCGTTGTACTGCCGCACCACGCGGGTATTGAACTTCTCGTTGAACAGCGACACCAGGCGCTGGCGGCGGTCGCCGTCCTTGAACACCCAATCGCCGAACTCGGCCACAATTTCCCGGGCCTTGAGGCCGGCAAGCGCGGTGCGCTCCTTGTCCACGTAGGTATTGCCGTCACCGTCCTTGGCCGTCACCGTCACAGGCTTGCTGTTCAGGATGCGGGTCACGATGTAGTCGGCCGGCGCACCCTCGCTGCTCCACTGCCTGAACTTGGAGCCGTCCGGGTTGCGCGTGTTCACCGTGAAGCTGTTGGTCACGCTGGAGAAGCCCACCTTGGTGCTGCCGCCGGCCAGGTAGTCCATGAAAGCGCCGTAAACATCGGTCGGAACCCAGGTGGCGCCCATCGTGGCCTGCACGTTCTCGGCGGTCCAGTCATCGGGGATGACCTTCTCCAGCGCCTGCACGTTCTTGGCTTGGCCGGCCGCGCGCGCAGCGTTCAGCTTGCGCTTGACCATGCCAGACAGGTACACGTCGGCGGTTTCCCAGGCGCCCGATTCCGGGTCTTTGAAGACCAGCGGGTCGGCGCCGTCCTGCAACTGCTCGGCGGCCGCTTCCTCGGACACCCCCAGCAGCGCCGCGATGCGCTCCATGTCCACCCGGCCACGCTCGGACAGCGTGATGGCCAGCGCGTCGGATGCCGTGGCGGCCTTGGTCGCAGGCTCGTACTTGGGCACCACCCGCTCACGCAGGATGGGCGCGGGCTTGGCCACTTCGCTCTGCTCTGGCAGGCCCGATGAGGCAGCCTGCGCGGCGGTGCGCTCGGGCTGGTAGTCCACCTCCAAAGCAGCCACGAGCCCGCCATCGGGCATCGTCATGGCCAGCGCCATGTTGGCCGAACGGTTCACGGGGCCATTGGCCTTGATGAACTCGGCATACGCCGCGGCCAGCGCCTTGCGGTTGCCTTCCATCACGACCTTGGCCGCGTCTGCAGTTTCCAGGGTCAGTTGGCGTTTCAGCAGGTCGCGCAGCTTGACCAGGCCCTTCAGACGCTGGAGCCCGGTCTTGCCCAGCAACTTGCGCGGGCTGATTTCTGACACATCAGCGAACACCTTGCGCTCGTACAGGTTGCGCTTGGTCGGCTTGCCGTCCTTGCCCAGCACCTTGACCTTCTGGCCCTGCTCGTCACGCGCTTCCACCAGCTCGTACCACCGGCCTTCGGCATCCTGGCTCAGGGATTCAGACCAGGGGCTGTTCTCGTCAATATCCTGGTAGGCGAACTCGTAGTCGCCCTCGGGCGTCTCGCGCTCGATCACGCGCTGCAACTTGCCGTCCGGCGTGGTCTTCACATGCCCGGCTTCCTCGGCCGCCAGGGCAATGCGCAGGGCATCGCTCATGGTGCGGTGGCGCGCTGCCGTGGCATCCATCACCTCCTGCTCGATGTTCTGCACGTTCTCCGGCAGCGTGGCCACCACGGCCGCCAGGCGCTCGCCCAGCTCGGCCGGGTTGTCCAGGCGCACGGTGATGTCCGCGCCGTGCTGCATCGAGCCCGAACGCTCCAGCACGCCCAGCACATGGCCGGGGTTCTGCTGGAAATAGGCATTGACCGTCATGGGGTCGCCGCCCAACGGGTCATTCAGTTCGACCGTTTCAACCCAGGCGGGGACCAGGGCTGCGGCTTGCGCATCGGCGTCCTTGGCCTTGGCCTGCAGCTTGCGGTATTCCTCCACCGCGACTTCCATGGCGGCCTGCTCACCAGGCTCCAGCTTCTGGAAGATCAGGATGTCCGTCACCACCTCGGTGCGCGCGTTCTCCTTGAAAGCCGTGTCCGGCAGGCGGATCGCGGCGATCAGCTTGGCCTTGGACGCCATGGCCAAGCGGCTGGACTTGTCCTTGGCATCCATCAGGAAGCGCGACACCACCATGGCCTGCAGCCCGCCGGGGCGCAGCGCGTCCATGCCGGCGCGGAAAAACTGGTTGTGGATGGACACGCCCTGCAGCTCGGGCTTGAACTGGAAGCGCAGCGATTCGCTGTCAAACGGTGGGTTGCCGATGTTCAGCATGAAAGCGTTGTCGGGCACCGGCACGGACTGGAAGCCCGAATGCAGCACCGTGGCCTGCGGGTACAGCGCCTGCCCAATGCGCGCGGTCAGGCTGTCGTACTCCACGCCAACAAAGCGGTGTGCCAGGTCGGCCGGCGCCAAGCCCAGGAAGTTGCCAGAGCCCATGGACGATTCCAGCACCAGACCGCCCCGGTAGCCCAGGCGGCGCACGGCATTCCATATTCCGGTGACGATGGTCTGCGACGTGTAGTGCGCGTTTCGGGTCGAACGGCGCGCTGCCTTGTACTCGGCGTCGGTCAGCAGCTCGCGCAGTTCCTCGCCGCGCGCCTTCCACTTGTCCTTGAACTCGCCGGAAATCGGGTCCGGGAAGGCGTTGGCCAGGCCGCCCCAGCCCACGTAGCGCGCCAGCGCGGCCTGCTCGTCAGGCGTGGCGCGGCGGTTCTCGGCCTCGATCTGCTTGAGCGCGCGGATCGCCGCCAGGTTGTCGTTGAACTTCTGGACCTCGCCGCCCTTGCCAAGAGCCACCTCGTCGGTGATCTGGAAATTAGCGGCCGGAATGTTCGGGGCGCTGGAGGCGCCCCCAGGAACGGCTACACGCCCATCTGCTGCCGGTGCTGGCGCTCCAGCATCGCCAGTTCCTTGCGTTCCCACGGCTCCAGATTTGCCTCGGGCTCCGGCTTGAGCAGCACGAACTCGGCCAGTGCCACTTCCTCCGCTTCGTGCTGCTGGAACCCCTGCCCCATCAGCTCGGCCACCATCTTGGCGGCTTCCTTGCCCGCCGTCTGCAGCGCCTGCTCCAGCTCGCCCGCTGCTTTCAGGCTGGCCACCTTCTGCGGCAGCCACTTTGCCCAGTGCTTGCGGGCTTTGGCTTGGTAGGTTGTTGCGCTCATCGTCTGCTCCGGTAGGTGCTGCGCCTTCTGCAGGCGATTCCATGGTATCCGTTTCGCTGTCCGCCGTCACGGCCTCGTGCGCCTCGATTTCGGCCTTGCTCTCCACGTCAATGACCGCACGCTTCGTGTCGGCGCCCTGCTTGCCGCCGGCCATGGCGATGTAGGCGCCCTGCAGGTGGTCCAGCGTCAGCGCATCGGCGGCATCGGCGCCCAGGTGCTCGCGGATTTGGTCGAGGGCGAACTTCGCCGAATCCTTGAACTTGTGATAGCCCAGGCGGAACGCCGCATCGAGCACGCGCGTGAGAACGGGCAGCAGCTTTTGCTCCTGCTCGGGCACGATGTTCATGCGGGTGTTCTTGCCCAGGATGTCGCCCAAGTCGGCCAGGGCGTTCATCAGATCGGCCTTGGCGCGGGTCTGGTCGGTGGTTGGCTTCTTCTTGGGGGCGGTATTGACCTTCTCCGCCCGCTCGCTGTCTGTCGTCCCACCCTTGGTTGGGTCGCGGTACTCCTTTCCGGTCATCGCCTGCACCATGCGGTTCCAGTCGCGCGGGGCGATGTCGAGCACGCGGCTGAACTGGAACGGCTTGCTCCACGCCTCGGGCTCCATCTCGGCCTTTGCTGCAGCCATGGCCTGATCGAGCGTCACGAACTTGTCGTTGCCCAGCATGATGTCGCCGGGCCGTTCGTCCGCATGCGCCAACTTGCGCAGGTCCATGGTTTCAGTGCTGGCAGCCTCCGACAACTCCGGCCGCGTTGTCTCAGGCGTCGGGCTTTTGGAAGACGCCACCGTGCTTTCCTCGGCCGTCATGAATTCAGGCTTCAACTCGCCCTTGTCCATCTGCATGCCCTGGCGCGTCGGGCGCAGCTCCACCGTTTCGCTGATGCGCACGCCCCCCTCGGCGTAGAAGCGCACGCCGTTCTTGTCCTGGCGGATCATCACGCCGTCCGATCGCCGGCCCACGATGGTGCTGCCGTCCGCGTTGGGCTTCTCCTGGGCAGGAGCTGCCGGCGCAGGCGCAGCGGGCGCTGCTTCCAGCTTGGCCAGGAGTGCGCGCTTCGCGTCCAAGGCAGTCTTGCCCTGCGCGCGCACGCCCTTGGTGTCGTTGTTGGTCACGGCAACCTCGGTGTAGAAGTGGCCGCCCATGTCCTTGGTCACGACACCGCCATTGCGGCCGATGACGGACAGAAGGCGCTTTTCCTCGTCGTTGCTCCAAGGCGCTTCCTTCGCCGCCTCGGCCGGCGCCTTAGCCTTCTCCTGCACCACGAAACGCTTCTGGTCCTGTACCACCTCGTGGGTATCGCCAAGGCCCGAATCGGCCACGAACGCATTGGCCTTGTCCTGCGACAGGAACCAGCCGCGCCCATCTGCCACGCGCTGGATGGCCTTCTGGCGCTTGGCGCTTTCAGCTACGTTATTGATAGCTGCAGGCGCTTGATCCTTATGCGTTTCAGTCTGATTTTGCTCCGTTTCCACGGGAACGGCAGGCGTCGGTTCGTCCGCCCGCGCAGCCGGCTCCAGCGCGTCGGCGATCTTGAGCTGGAGGTTCGCGTTCAGGTTCGCCCACACGGCGCCGTGCAGGTTCTTCTTGGTGATGGGATTCGCGGCGATGCGCTGGGCGAGGGCCTGGCGCTCCACCGTGGTCATGCGGGTCCAGGTCTTCCCGACGTTATCGAGGCGCTGGGCGCGCTGCTCGCGGCCTTCTGCCTCCGGCGCAGCTTGCGCGCCTGACGCTGCCGCTGCTTGCGCTCCAGGGTTCGCAGGCGTGGTGCTGCCATTGGCTACTCCTGCGGCGCCAGCGTCTTGCGGGCCTGCGATTCCTTGAGCGTCTGGTGCAGCGCGTGCGACTGTTGGCGCTGCTCCTTCTTGCGGCGGTTGCGTGCGAGCTTGCTGGGCTTGGTCGGCTTGACGGCCATCGGGGACTCCTTGGGGGGTGGTTGGAATGGAAAGCTCGGCCGGCACCTGGCCAGCGTCTTCGGTCAGCGCCGCAAACGCGGTATCGGTGCGCTCGGCGCCGGGCACCGTGCCGCGCTGCTCGTCGTCCAGCTCGGCCTGCAGCTCCTGCTGCTCGCGCGCGGCGCGGCGGCGCGACAGCTCCTGAGCCAGTTGCACGCGCACATCGCGCGACTGCGCGCCGCGGAAAGCATGGGAAAGCTGCTCGTCCGACCAGGCGGCCATGCCGTCCGTCTGAATTTCGCCAGTTTCTTGGTCTACGCCTTGCTGCGCTTGCGTTTGCTGCTCTTGTTTTTGATTGTTTGTCGCGGGCTTCTTGGCGCCCTTCTCGGCCTGCTCTGCGTCCTGCGCCAGCGCGGCGGCCTGCTGCATCTGGCCGGTCACGCCGGCATCGACAGCCAGCGCCGCGCCGGCCGACAGCGGGCCAGCGGCGGGGTCCAGGCCCATGCGCACCGAGGGGCGCACTGCGGCCCCGGTGGACTGGTAAATCTCGTCGTCCGGCTCGGCCACGGCGCGCGATGCGTCCTGCGCGGCCTGGCGGCGCGCGGCGTCGGCCGCCTGCTGCTGCGCCAGCACGGCAGCGCCATCGGGCGGCGTGGACTGCGGAACACCGGGGTCTCCCAGCTCCTGCTCCTGCAATGCTGCGAGCTGGTCTGCGTAGGCCTGGCGCACGCGATCCATGCCAGAGTTCGATGGGGCAGGCGACTCACCTGGAGCCTGCGGCGCAGGCTGGCCTGGGCCTGCGGCCGGCGCCGGTTGGCGCATTCCGTGATAGCCCGACGCGGCACCCCCCATGGCGGCGCCCGACAGCACCCCCATGACGGCCGCCGAATCAACGTCCTGCAGCCAGTCCTTGCCCAGCGCCAGGTTCTGGAAAATCTGCTCGGCCAGCGACTGGGGCAGTTCTTCCAAGAAGCCCTCGGAAATGGCGCCCTCGATCACGCGGCGCGGGATGCCCTTCATGGCCTGCTGCTGCACCAATGGATTGGCAGCCGCGCGCACAGCTGCAGCGCCTGCCTCGTCGGCCATGCCCTTGCTGCCCTGGGCGATCATGGTGTCAACGTCGCCCACTCCAAGGCGGTTGGCAAAGCGGTTGCCCACAACGCCTGCCGCGCCGCCAACAACGCCGGTTGCCAGCGAAAGACCTGCCTGGCCCGGCGTCAGCAGGCCGTCCGGGGTTTCCTGGCGGATCTGCTCGGCCGCAGAGCCGGCCATGGTCACGCCCTCGCCTGCGGCACCGGCCAGCGCTGCGCCCTTGGCGCCCATTTGGCCCAGCTTGGTGGCGGTCATCAGGCCACGGGCGGCCACGCCGCCCAGGCCCATCGAAGGCAGCGACTCGCCCACGGCGGTAGCAATGAGACTGGGGTTCTGGATCGCCGTGACGGTCTTGTCCACGATGCCATCGGCCGCCTGGAACTTGCGCTGCGCCTCCTTGGTCGCGTCGGAGTGCCAGTCGTTGACCAGCTCCTTCGCTTCCTTGGGCCGGAAGCCCACAGAGCCGCCCTCGTTCTCCAGGAACTTTCCGACCTGCCCGCCCGTTGGGATGTCCGCCAGGCCCACCAATGCCTCTGGAACGGCGATAGCGCCCTTCACGGCGGTAGCTGCAATGTCGCGCGCCCATCCCTTGAAGCCGCGCGCAGGGGGTTCTGGCAGAAACTCCGTGTCCCCGGCGCCCCAATCAGTGCTGCCAGATGCGGGGGCCGGCTTGTCGTTCTCGCCCCAGGTTTCAGTGGACGCCGCGGTGTTGAGTTTGTCTTGTGCCATGGCGCCACTTTCGTGGTGTCAGGCAAAGTAGTCGAACCCTATGCTGGGCACTCAGCCCTTGACCATCACCTTGCCATCCTTGATGTACTGCGCCCCCTTTGGCAGGGCGTCGTACTCGGCCTTGGTTTTTGGCGCTTGCGGACCAGAAGGCTTGGCACCTGCATCCACCCGCTCCACCTGTCCAGTCTGCGCGTTGTAGCGCACGATGCTGCCCTCGCTGGTCGAGCCATCGGCATTCTTCGTGGTGGGCGTGACCTGGAGCTTCCACGGGGATTCCGCCTGCTTGCCGGACAGGTCGCGGATCTGCTGGGCCACGGCCGCGCGTTCCTCGGGCGTCTTGGCCGCCTCGTAGCGCGCCTGCCGTTGCTCCTGGCGCTGGCCCTGGCGGATGTCGAAGCCGCGCACCTGCTGCTCCAGGTTGAGCTTGCGCCCGTCGATGGCGCGGCGCGCCTGGGCATCGAAGCCGCGGGCCTGCACATCGGCCAGGTTGCCGCTCAGAGCGTTGTCGGACACGTAGCGGGCTGTCGCGTCCTTGGCGCTGGCCTCGGCGGCGTGCAGAGCAACCCCCGGCGCGGCCTGCCGCAGCTTCGCGTCGCTCTCCAGCATGGCGGCGAGGCGCATGCGCTCGGGCGACACGACCCCCTTGCCGTGCTGGTCCCACTTCCCGCCGTTGTTCATGATGGAGCTGGCCGACACCTCGGCATTGCGCAGATCGTTGCGCGCCTGCCAGGAATTGCCACTGTGCAGCACCTGGGGCGCCTGCACCGCCTGCGGCGCGAAGCCGCCGGGGGCAAAGCCGCGCGCCGTCACCCGATTCGCGGACTCCTGCTGCGAGCGCTGGGCCAGCGCGTCGGCTGCTGCCATGCTCTGCGCGCTGGGCTTGCCCGTGAACCCGGGCGCGAAGCCCATGCCGGAAGCGCTGTCGCTGTACTGGCCGCGCCCGTGCTGGTACACACCGGCCATCACCTCCTGGGCCTCGGGCGTGCCGGGCTTGGCGCCCATGGTCGGCGCGCCACCGGAAGGAGCGCCACCGGAAGGAGCACCAAGCGCCGGCTCCGTCACGGCCGGGACATTGCCACCGCCACGTTGCACATCCGTGCGAGCCGTTGCGGGCGCCTGCGCCGGAGAGGGCACGGGGGGGGCTGGCGCCTTCTGGAATGAGTCGAAGAACGCGCGCGTGCCGCCATCGAGCCCATCGGCCACCATCTGCACCCCGCTGCGGCTGCCTGCACTGTGCATCTGGCCCAATGGAGCCGTGGCCGGCGCAGACTGCACGGCAGGCGGGGCAGCCAATGGGGGCGTGGCTGCAGGGGCTCCCGGAGGCTGCAGCGCCTGATCTGGCGTCCTGTTGGGCTGCGTCCCAATGGGCGCTGGCACCTGTGCGAACCGCGCCGCGTCTGCGCCGCCGTTGTTGGCCAGGCCGCCCACCTGGGTGACGCCGGCATTTTGTGCCGCAGCCGCAGCATCGCCGAAGCTGCTGGGGCGCTTGGTGCTCTCGTCCTCCACCAAGCCGCCATTGGAAAAAAACTGGCGCGGTTCCTCGGGCTGGGCCTTCGGCGCGAAACCGCGCACCGGCTGGTGCGTGGCTTCCTTCACCTGGTCGAGGGCCTGCACGCCGATGGCGTGCACCTGCTCGGGAGGCATCTTGAACTCGCCGTTGGACAGGTTCACCGGCACCTCGCGGCCCATGCCGGCCAGCTTGTCCGCGCCCACGGCCTGGGTGCTGTCCGCGGGCATGATGTAAGTGCCATCGGGCACCTCGTCGGGCACCTCGTCGGAAGTGCCGGTTCCGGGGCCGCGCACCATGCCGCCATCGGCGTAATCCAGGCCTGCCGCCTTCTCGCGGCGCTTCATAGCGCCCATGCTGGCATAGTCGCTGACGGCAGGTGCGGCCGGCTGTACGGCTTGCTTGGCCTGCTGCTGTGCGGCCTGCTGCTGCGCCTTCTCCTGCGCCTGCTGGGCTCGGTAGGCGGCAATGCGCGCATTGTGTTCCTCGTCCATGCCGAAGAACCGTTTTGCGCCCTGGACCAGGCCGCCGTCTGCGTAGTTTTGGGGTTGAAAGCCTCGCATGGAGCCTCCTTTGAATCACGTTGCGCGATTCTTTCTGGCCCATGGCTTATCGGGAAGCCCTATACGGGGTGAATGATTCCGGCGGTGCTGACAGGCGCCGCCGGACTGCCGTCACATCACCTGCCAAGCCGATCCATCGTATCGTTTTGCTGTTGCTGCAGTCCATTCGCTACCGTTCCAGCGCTTCAGCGCCGCTGCGACCCAGGCCGTACCGTTGAACGCCTTTACGGAAGTGGACGGACCCGTCGATGCCCAGGAAAAATTGGCCGAGGCGCCACCTGGCGGCGTGTATGCCGCAGCGCCCGCCCAGGAGAAGTTTGCGGCGTTACCAGGTGGCGGTATGTAGCTCATACGGGCGTGATCCGCAATATGAGGTCGTTGTAGACGGTCCCGGCCGCATCATCGAGACAAACGGCGTGCGCTTGGGAGTCCACGGGGACGGATACTGAATACTCGCCCGTGGTGGCGTCGCTGGTGGTGCGCCCAAGCACCTCACCCGTGTCACGAACAGAAACGCGCACTTCGCGTGCTGCCGGGTTGCCGGAAGCGTCCAGCACCGTGCCGCTCACGATCTTCCAGCTCTCGCGCCTGGGCAGCGGCCGGTAGGCGCCTGTGATTTCGTGGCATCGGATGGGGTTTACCGTGATGTCCCAGCCCAAGGCGATGTCGAACAGGCAGTACACCGCGCCAAAATCCACCCCAACGCCGATAGCACCAAGGTTCGCCATGCGTCACTCCCAGGTGTTGCTGGTTTCCAGTGCCATGCGGCCCCGTGTGCCGCCGCTCGACACATCGACCAGAAGGAACTCTTTTCCAGCCAATGCGCCGCTGCCTTGGAACGTGTCGCCGGGGTTGCCGGGCAGGTTGTGCGCCGGGCACCAACCCCCGGGGATAATGCCGCGCACAACTCCGGCAACGGGCTCATGTACGAACAGTGGCGCGATGCCGATACCCCCCGTCACAGGGTCCGGAAATGAGCTGCCCCCCGTACCCACAACTGCCACGCCACCCGCCTTGGCGTGATCGGTGTGCTTGCCTGCAGTGATAGAGGCTCCTGTCTGCGTGTATGAGCGTGGGATGAAGTGCCCAGGCCCAACAGACGGCATCGTGTTGGAAAGTGTTCCAATTTGGTTGCCGCTAGTTGTCGATGTGTTTCCAGCGATCAGTAACGTGTTAAATGCATCCCCGGCCTTAGCGCTGATAAAGTCGCCAAAGAACGTTCCGAACCCCGCTGCGGCAGAGCCCGCAATGGTGTCTGCGACCTGCGCGCTGACGACCCAGCACCGCTTTTCGTCGGCCACAACCACCCAGCCGCGCGCGGCCGAACTCGCTGCATTGGACTTGACGACGTAGCACCCGCCGCTGAGTTGCGCGTCCGTGGGAAACGGTCCGGTGCCAGTGCTGACTGCCGTCATACCCTCATGGCCGCGCACCCGCGCATACTGCGCATTCGTGTCATCGATCCACAGGGGGCGACGGTTGCCGGCGGCGGGGCGAAGCACAGACAGGTTCGTGCCGGAAAATTCCTGTGTCCAGCCTGCCGCAGCCTTGCTGCCATAGCCATCGACCAGGCAGGCCTTCAGAACAGCAATGAACGCACCAACAGAGCCAGAGTAGACTGGCGCGCCGGAGTCGGTCGAGTAGTAAGTGCGGACGGTCATGCCGGCTCCTTGGTGTGGATGGCTGTGGCGTGGTCGAACGCCACGGCAGGCGTGATGTTTTTCATGCTATTGCTCAGTACGAAATCCAGATGTCACCGACCGCTGGGGATGTAGGCGCTGTGGTGGAGACGGTGAGCTTGAACCCGAGCGCAGGCTCCTTTCCATCCAGAGCGGTCTGCAAGCCGGCCACGTCCGAAACGGCATGGCTGTGCGAGGCTGGGGGTTGCGGAGGGAGCGCGTCTCCTCCAGGCAGCTCTTTGAGCTGCCCGTTCACCATCACTATTGGCTTGCGCTCTGCCACGAAGGCTCCTTACGCCAGCGTGACGGGCGTGCCGCGCTCGAAGTTCACGGCGGTAGCGGAAACCGCAACACCGATCTGTTGCACCACGTTGCCCGAAGCGCTGGGGATGGTTGCGCCACCCGAACCGGCAGTGGTCTGCAAGAACACCGGACCCGGCGCCTGGCCTGTCACATGGGTGTTCGTACCCTCGAAGTAGACGGTGGCAGGATTGCCGCTGGTGAACGCCGCCAGCACGAAACCGTGTGTGTCTTTGCCTGCGGTGGTGGCGTCAGCTTTGCGCACCTTTGCCGTACCCGCGTCGTTCCACACGTTCACCCAATCTCCGTCGCCGAGGTTTTCGCTGGCGGTGATCGTGGCAGTGTCGGCACCGATACCCACGGGCATCATGCTGTTGTCGAGGCGCCCGGTGTCGTCGAGGACGGGGATGTCGCCCGCGTTCGCTGCGCCAGCGCTGGTCTGTACGCCGAACACTTCGGAAATGACGCCGTTGATGAGGCGGAGGAATTTTTTAGCGGCCATGGTGCGGGCTCCTTCAAGTCAAAGCAATGGGGGGTTGAACGTCTATGCGGATTCGGGTCGGCGCCAGCGCATAGCCGACGACCTGCGCGAACACCGCGCCAAACGGCAGCGCCTGAACCAGCGCGCCACCGGCTCCGACGAAGACGGGGCCTGGGACGAGCGTCCAGCCGGCATGGGCTAGATCGAAACCAGTCTTCACCTCGGCCTGGTCGCCGGAGCTGTAGGCGTTGGCGACGATCCCGAGCACAGCGCCGAGATGGGCGGGGTTCGTGCAGTCGGCATAGATCAGCAGGCCCGCGGGGTCGAGTGCCACGGCGGTGTGCCCGCTGACAGGCACTGCGCCCACGGTAACGAGCGTCGCGCCGCCTGCTGGTCCTGGGATGCCCTGAATACCCCGCGGCCCCTGCTCTGCCACTGCGATGACATCGACCACCTCTACCTCGTCCACCAGCACCGAGTCGTCGGGCTGCTGGGCCAGGATCTGGATTTCCTCGACCACCACGGTGTCAGCCACGGGTCACCTCCGGCGACACGCTGATGGAGCCCTGGGCCAAGCGCGTCACATCGCCGTTCGGGTGGACGATCTCCAAGTCCCAGACGCCGCCATCCCAAGCCATCGTGGCGGTTTCAGTGGGGGCCGACAGGAGCTCAATGACGCCTGTTGCGCCGCCAAGCGTGATTCCGCCGTTCTCCGTGGTCAGGTTCAGCAGCACCACGGCCGACTCGACTTCGGAGCGCACATGCATGCGCGCCGTGCAGCCCGTCAGGTCGATGGGCGTGCCGCTGGGCGCTTCCCACGTCAGGCGCTTGCGGAACGTCGCGCCCTGGTAGATGGTGAACTTGAGCTTGGCCGGGGTGGTCATGCCCAGCAGTGTTCCAACAGCAGGGCGCAACGTCCAACCCTATACGGGGGCGCTACATTGCCACGCTGGTACTCATCGAGTTGCCGACGTTCGATGCGATGCCGTTCAAGCTCGCTGCCGCCGCGTCTCCGACCATCTTCACATTCGCCAGCACGGTTTGCACGCGCAACTGCGCCGTGTCGGTTCTCGCCCGCGCGCTGGCCTCGGCGGCGCGTTCTTTCAGCTCGGCGTCTGCGATGTTCATCCGCACGATGGGGTCAATGGCTGCGTTCTGCGCCTGGTACAGCGACACCAGAGTGCGCGCGGATTCGTTCTTGAGGCCTGCCATGCTGTTGGCGAGCTGCATTGCCGTCTGCGGCCCCAGCATCACGGTCTTGACGTAATCGCCAACGGCCTGTAGCGCCTGCGAGAACAGATCGCCAACCGACTTGACGGCGAAACGCACGTTCTCGACCTCCGCTTCAAAGCTCTTGATGGCAATGTCGCGGCTCTGCTCTGCCAGCTTGTCGCGGGCATCCTGGCGGATCATCGCCGTGGCGTGCAGCATCGCGCCGGGTGGCAACGGCCAGCCCGCGCGCGCGTACTGCTCCGTTGTGGTTGCGATGTCGCGCTCTGCCTGCGTGGCGATGCGCGCCCGCCCGCGCTCCCACAGCGCCGTTTCCACCGCGGCATTGATGCCCGTCCCGCCCTGGCGCAGCGCATTGTTGCACCACGCAAGCGTCGCTCCGAATACGGCCATGTCCGGGAATGCCACCTGCAGGATTTCGTGGAAAGCGTCGTCAATCCTTGCCGCCAATTCCCTGTTTGTGCTGTTGAAGTACGCCAGCGCGGCGTTCGGGTCGTCAAAGCTCAGGTTCTTGATTGGGTCGGCACGGTCTTGAAGGTCCATATCCTCGCGGCTCACCGAAGGGACCGGGATCGTAGGCGCCGTGCCAACAGACGCCAGCGATTTATTGCTCAGGCTGATTGCGTCGTTGAACCATTCGGTGGCGGCATCCCACTTCGCGTTGATGACCTGCGTGGTCTGCAGGGCCGGGCCGGTGACTCCATCTGGCAGGGTAACGATAGGCATATCAAATCCTCCGCGCCGATTCGGCGATCAAGAAGCGCACGGCATCCACCTCGAAGGGAGCGCCGTTGCAGTTGTAGAAAGTGGGCATCACATAGGTGCTGCGCAGGCCGCGGCCAATGTCAAAGCGCACTTCGCGCATGCTGGCCCCATGGCCGCGCGCCGAATAGCTGTACGTCGCCGGATTGCCGTTCAGCAACGCCTGCAGCTCCAGGCGCATGCCCCCCGCAGACGCCCCAAGGTAGCAGTAAGTCACGGTCTTGAGATGCGGGCTGCCAAAGTTGAGTTGCCCCATCCCGAAGCAGGCGTCGATGGGCTTCCCCGCATCGTTGTCGCCTTCGAGAAGGTACAGGCCATCCTCGCCAGCGCCGTAATAGCGGCCTCCGATCTTGGCGAAGCTGTTGAACGGGTAGTTCTCGTACTGCGTGGTTCCGCCGCCCTTGGTGTTCATCACAAACAGCTCATTGAGCTCCGAGAGGATCGCAATGCGGCCCGTTGGGATGAGAACGAGCGGCGTCGTTGGCAGCGTGACTACTGCGGCCGGAACGATGCTTCCAGTGAGCATTCCTGCCAGCGTGACGGACCCAAGCGTGACGGACGCATAGGGCGTGATCGTTCCAGCCACCGCAATTTCCATGGGCTGTACTGGCAGCGTGACGACGCCCGCGGCGACAGCAGAGCCCGCCAGCATCATGCGGCCATCCGTGCCTGGGAGTTCATCATAGGGCCAGGCCCGCATGCGCGACACCGCAACGGGCAGGCGTGCCCGCAGGCGGCCGATCTGCCGGTCGCTTGCCGCCACGCGCTGTTGCGGCAGCTTCAGGTGGAGCTGCCCGACCGCGCCGATGAGCCCCGCAAAACCAGGCAGTGGCGCGGGAAGTAACAGGTTCAGCGCCGAGAAGCTGGGCGCGGCCAGTCCGCCGCTGCGCAGCCCAAGCACGGCGGAAGGCACCTTCATGCGCAGCACGCCCCCCATGCCTTCCCGTGCGGCCACGCGAGGCGCCGGAAGGCGCAGCGTGAGCGCACCGCCGCCCTGCCCCATGCGGTAGCCGCCGCTTCCCCAGGGCGGCGCCAACAGCGCTACCGAAGGTTGCGGCAGGCGCAGGCGCAGCAGCCCGAGCGCATTCCCCAGCGCCGTTCTCGGCTGCGGTAGCGTGAGATTCAGGCTGCCGGTGACGGTAAGCGCAGGGTCCGCACCAACCGTCAACACCGGGTTGAAAACCTCGTCATCGCCGGCATACAGCGCGGCCTGCAGCCAGAGCGGTCCATTGCTGGATGCCGTGCTGGTATAGACGACGGTACCGTCGATCAGGTATTGGACCCTGGCCCCTACGCGGCGCACGGCGAACACCGTGGCGTCGGTATAGGGCCATGTCCCGGTATTGAACACGCCAGACTCGAACACCCGGGCCGTGCCGTGGGTGAAGTACCAGCCGAAGTCGATGGTCAGCCCCCCGGCATCCAGAGGGGATTCGTAGCTGTTCAGCCCGGCAATGGCGCCAACGTCCGACGCGCGCGCCTGAAAACTGGCCTTTCCGTCTCCGCTGATAAAGCATTGCGAGCGCGCCCCGCTGTTCCAGCCCAGCTGATAGTCCCAACTCGCGGGCTTCTCGGCGATATAGGGCTGGCCAGGGGTCGCCGGGTACTTCACCGGCACCAACTGGTCGCGGCAAACATAGATCGTTTGCACGGGTCCGTCCGTGACCCAGATCCATTCCTCCCAATAGCGCCCTATTGATGGATCTGCAGGCGCAAAAACAAAACGGCCATCTGCTGATCCATCTGCCGGGTAGTAGCCGCACACGCGGCGCTTTTCCATCACCGTGCGCTCCGGGCGCGGGGCGATATAGGCCTGGCCGGCGACGCCAGGAGTGAAGGTCTTTCCCTTGATGAGGCGATTTCTGTCGGTCATGCGGCGCCTTCCTTTGGTTCGGCGATCAGACGCGGAGAAGAAATGCGGAAGGTGTAACGCTCATGCATTCCGCCGTCTGGGTTAATGGTGGTGCAGCCAGCGTCCTCAAACATCATGTCGCCGGCATCACCCAGCAGGCACCAGCCTGGCCATGCCTGGTGGCGGTTAAGGATGGTGTTGTCCGGGAACAGCATGCCGCCCGAGTGGTACGACGGCAGGCGCCGGTACAGCACGCTCCCGTCCTTCCAGGTGATGCCCAGCGTGTACTCGGTCGTGCTCAGGGATGCTGGGGCGGTGTAGTTCTCCACGCTTTGCGTGTGTAGCGAGAATGTCGGCAGGGTGTCGTGCAAAGCCAGCGGCGCGAACTGCACCGCCTTCCCCTGTGCAGCCGCGCGCTCCGCATGGGCGGCCTGGGCCTGGTTGTAAAGGTCAACAAACGTCGTTTCGGTTTTGTTCTCACCACGCCGGATGCACACAGCATCCACCGGTGACCACTTGAAGTGGTTCGCGCTAAGTAATGCTCCTGTGTCGCACCAGCGCCCCACCGTGGAGTCGGGCTTGGGGACACCCAGCGTGTTGTAAAAGGTGCTGGTGTCGAACACTGCCCAACTCCCGTTGGGATGGACATAGAAGGTCGAGTCCACCATTGGCAGGCGCAGGTAGTTGAGGACTTCTTGCGCGGCCACGAGCCAGCCGATGGGGTAGCCGCTCAGGCCGCTGGGCGCTGCGGCCCAGAGCATGGAGAGGTACGCGCCTTCGCCGAACCACATGAGTGCCTTGCCGCGCATCGGCTGCTCCGCTGCGGTCGTGATGTCGGGGTGCAGCTCGGCGCGCATCGCTGCGGGCGTCCAGCGCGTGTTGATCGCCACCTTCGCGGCGGCGTCTGGAACGCTGTGGGGGGCATTGACCATCTCATCCAAGGTGCGCGCCTGGGTGGCTGCGGCCATGGCCGCCAGTTCAGAAGGGATGTCGGCGGGCACGAACACCCGTTCGAGCTTGCCCTTCACTATGACGTAGTTGTAGGGCCGCGCCGTGATGAACTGGTCGGTGTACTGGGCCTCGTACCAGGCGGGGACGGTCTCGCCGGGGAAGTAGCTGCCACGGGCGATGGTGTGGCTCGGCCCGTTGACCGAGGACATCATGCTCTGCATGTGGAACGACAGCGTGCGCAGGTCCATGCCACGCACCCAGCCGCGCATGTTGGAGAACACCGCCGCCCCGGTCGATGCGTTGCGCAGTCGCAGAACCTTGGAGGTTAGATACTCAAGCCCTGGCGCGTCGATGTCCGAATAGACCTCGGCCTCCAGCACCAGCATGTCGCCGGGAGCCGCGGTGGCACCTTCGACTTCGTGCCACAGGTAGCCGGCGGCCAGCGGAAGATTGGCGGCATCGTTGATCGGGTCAATGATGGAGTTGATGGTGACTGAGAAGTCGAAGTCATTGGGGCCGGCGCCCTCCCCCTTCGTCACGTTGATGACCGCCTCGATCACCCCCGGGCCGGCGAAGTTACGGGGCAGGCCGAAGCTCTCGTAGGCGTTGCCGAAGCCGCCCGAGAACGGCGACATCCCCGTGGGCACAGGCCAGGGGTTGTTGTACTGGGCGTAGCCCTCGTACTCGCCCGACGTCATCGGGGTCCCGGAGGGGTACATGGCCGTCCACCAGGCCGTCTCGAACGCGCCGAAGTTGGCGCGGGCGTAGGCGATAGTGCAGGCGCGAGTGCCCAGGTGGTTGAACTCCCAGCGGAACTCCGGGTTCTTGGTGCCCGTGGCGATGTGGTCGGTCGGCTGGTCCTTGATCTTCGTGGCCGCGCTGTCGCCGCGCCACACCCACGACGGGTAGGTCGGGGAGACCTTCTTGTGGTTCGCCGCCGTGAGGTTCGGGATCGGCACGGAACCCGCGTCAAGGTCTATATCGCCCATGGCGCCCAGCGGAAATGCGTACCAGCTCCCAGAGGCATCCACGTACACGCCGTACTGATGCGTGGAATCGCCCTGCGCCACCTCCTGAATGCCCCAGAAGCGGGGCCAGTCAGAGTCGGCGGCAAGGGCCTTGTCCGTCTTCTCAGGCGAGCCGCCAGGGAGTTTCCAGTTCAGCACGTCGTAACCCACGTCCCGTGCAGAGAAGCACCAGGACATGGGCGCCGGCCCGATGTCGCTGAACCACGCCATGCCATGCCCTTCGTACCCGCTCCAGAATGGCATCAGGACGTGGGCGAAGGTGTGCCCGGTGGTGGGCAGGTTGACGTGGGAAATGGTGTACTTGAATCGGCGCTTCCCGTTGCTCGCGCCGACTTCGATCACGTCGATGTGCGGCGTTTGCCCAAGCTGGACCTGCCAGCCATGCCGGCGGTAAGTTTCGGCGCCGTGCTTATCCGGGTGCAGGCTCAGACGCTCATCCCCGACGAAACGCGCCCGCAAGCCCCCGCCACGCAGCCGCGCCGACACAATGCCGACGTCGTACGCCTCAAAGGAGTAGCCACCCTGCGTGACGGTGTAGGTCGAGACGGGCAGGCCGCTGGTGTAGAACTCGAACAGAGGCAAGGAACCTGCCTGCGGCTCTCCTGGCTCCACCCACAAACGATCCCCCTGCTTGCGCGACACGCTGCCGTCGGCGTTTTGTCGGCGTAGCGCAGGCGTCCCGATGGTGTCCAGAAAGCGCGCCTGACGCTCGCCTTGATGACTCCCTGGGGCGCCCCGCTGGCGGGGGAACTTGTCGTAGTCCATCAGACAATCTCGCTGCACTTCTGAAACTCTGCCCAGAATGCGACTGGCGGCGCTTCCGACACCAGATCCCCAATTTGGAAGTGCTCAATCTGGAAATGCCCGTTCCCCGCAGAGTCGAACAGGTCGATCCATACCGGGCCAACGAACGCCCCTGTCGCTGCCGTGTGCTTGGACACGCCATCGACCTTGACGGTGATTTGCCCTGCGGCGAACTCAAGCCGCAGCACCCTTGACGTGCCCGCGACGTTGTTCGCTGGTGTCGTGTACCACGGGCTGCCAAGGATGGACGGGTTGGTGCGGATGCTGATGTCGCCGCCGGAATACCCGTCCACATAGGCCAGCGCCTCGTAGCTGCTTCCCGCCCCGCCCCAGTTGCTGCCGAACAGGATCATCTGGGTGTTGGAAAGCGCCGCGAGGCTGTACCCGACCTCGATGAAATAGTCATCCGCAGGCAGGCCGGCCGACCCGCTGGGCGAGCACCGCATTTCACCATTGGCCGACCCGGGGACTTCGGAGTTCTTCACGCGGCGCAGGACGCCGCCCGTCACGTAGAAAGCCGGCTCTGGGTACCCTGCGCCGAAAGCCGGGTCGGTGGTCCAAGTCGCCCCCACCTCCCCGGCGTGGCTGTCCACGTTGACGGCGCCGCCTCCCGTGAATGTGTCGAAAACGTAGTCGGCCACGCGGCGGCCTCCTTACAGGCTTGCGGGGACGGTGGCGCTGGCGGCGTCAATCGTCAGCGGTGCGCCGTTCACGATGGCCAGCGACGACAGCGCCAGGTCGGCCGTCTCGTCGGACACCAGCCCAGCCTTGCCTTGGATACGCACGGCCGTCGTGCTAGCCGCGCCAGCGTCGGCTGGAAGTTGGTAGCGGAAAAACGCGGCCGTGCCCGTGGCGACGCCGGTGGCGCTCCACACCGCGCCAGGCACCTTCGACGCACTGCCGCCAGATGCAGCGGACCAGGCCAGAGGCGTGCCGGCGTTGTTCACGCTGTAGGTCGCCAGCAGCGTCGCACCGCCCAGCGCACTGTCAGCGCCCGCAGGCTCGGTGCCGGCGTACAGCATGAGCACGCAGCCGTTCATAAGGGGGCTTGCGGGAGCGGCAGACAGTGCGGCGTTGGCCGCCGCGTTGCGGTAGCCCGTGGAAAAATTCAGCATGGCGGTTCCTTTCAGGGAGCGTTGGTAATTGCGATTGGGACTGGCACCTTGACCTCATCACCAGGCCCGTAGGTACGCGCAGAAGGCAGGCGCTGGATGGCAAGGAGCACCCCCGTCGCGGACCCCTTGCCCGCGCTGGAGACGATCCCGAAAAGGCGCACGCTCTTGGTAGCGTTGAGGGTGAACTTTGCGACGCTTGCGGCGTTGTCGGAGGAGCCGCCCACTGGAGCGCCCAATACCAGCGCCTGGCGCGTGGACTCTGTGTAAGCAGTGATTTCGGTCGCACGCGCGCCGATGTTGGCGGCGGTGTCGTCGTCCTGGGGCGTGTAGTCGCCCTCGAACATCACGACATACCAGTCCGCGATCTGCGCGCCACCGCGCAGCGCCACGTTCATAAGGTAGTCGCGCCCTTCGGCGGTGAAATGCAAACTCATGGCTCAGTCCTTTCGACATCGAAGCGAGCGGCGATGACATGCCGCTCGCCGTCCTGCTCGCGCAGCAAGCTGGCGCCGCTTCGAGCAGGGTTAAAAATCAACGCATCGTCCTGGGGGGCCTCCACAACACCGCCTGGCTTGGCCACCACCACGCCCTGCGGCCCCTGCCAGTACGCGGTCTGGGTGTAGCGGTCGAGCAGCGCCGTCCCGGGCAGCCCGCCATATGGCAACACCACCACGGGCTGGGTGTTCAATGGGTCGCCGGGAATCCAGTACGTCTTGTCCGCGCAGACGTAGATACCGTCCTCGCAGGGCTGCACAACGCTGATCTGCGCAGGGAATGGGATAAAGGCGCGGCCCGCGTTGGTCAGGCCGTAACGGTAGGGCTCGCTCAGGTAGAGAAACTGGCCGCGTGCCACCAGCAGCGATCCACGGTAATGCGCCAGCGCGTGGCCGGCGGGCATGGGGCTGCGCATGAAGGTCGCGCACTCTGCCCCCAGGTTGCCCAGGCTCAGGTAAGCGCCGGGAGCGATTTCGTTGAACGCCGCGCCGTCCGGGCCGGTGGCATAGACGCGGGTGTCTTGCGCCAGGCCAGCAAAAGCGATACCGCCACCCATGCGCAGGCTGATCTGTTGCGGCTCTGTGCTGGCGGACTCCCCATCCGCTCCAAGGCCCGTGAAGCACACTTGGTAGCTCCCCGGCGGCAGGCTGCCCGCTACAGGGAATGCAATGGGCACAGGGTTTGGCGGCGGAGTGACCACCGCGCGCGCGCTCTTGCCATCAATTCGGCCGATGAGCGCGCCATTGGTCCAGTACACCATGCCATCGGGCAGTCTGGCGAAGCTCGCGCGGACCCGCCCAATGCCTGGGACAACAACCGTCGCAGCCAGGCTCGTGTCAATATGCACCAGATCGCCGTTGCACACGCCGTAGGCGCAATTCTCGTCGGCCCAGATGGAATGCCAGCCTCCAGCGGCTGCCATGTAAAACCCCTGGCGACGGCGAATGAAGCCGTCGGCAGACAAGTCGATATTGCTGGCCACGCGCAGCCACGACGCGGCGGAACGGTTTTGTGTCACCGTCTCCATGCGCGTTGGCTTGAGCCTGTTGTTCAGGCCCAAAATGGCGTCTATCGTGGCGTCGCTGGGCATGCGTGGCAGTCTCCATGCTGGTGCGTCCACCGTCCAACCCTATGCTGTGCGCGTCGGTCTTTCGTGGCTATGGAAGGATCGCCACGTTGTGGTGCGCCGCGTCCTCGCGCGTGATGCGGCGCATGTCGCTGTCCGGCAGCGGGCCAAAGTAGGCCGTGAATGCCTTCTCGGCGTCCTCCGCGCGACGCTGGTCGATGGTTTCAGCGTCCGGCACGCCGAATGCCTTGTGCAGCGCCCAATCAATCAGGTGCTCGTGGTGCGCAGCGTGGATTTCCGGCTTGTCCATGTCGTTG
>Ga0066479_1000165_pt1 | contig 23212 bp, 17 predicted proteins | sample LakWasM117_HOW13_2_FD_59555 | JGI IMG/M metagenome (GOLD analysis project Ga0066479, IMG submission 59555) | Freshwater sediment methanotrophic microbial communities from Lake Washington under simulated oxygen tension - Sediment Metagenome 117_HOW13 | ecosystem: Environmental > Aquatic >... | reverse complement strand
CTTGCGCAATGCCGCCTGGATGAAGCCGCCGATAAAGCCGCGCCCACCCACCAGCAAAATTGTCCGCATCCCAAGCCTGTCCGTCATGCGGAAATGACGCCGAAAACCATGGCGCCCATCGCAAGATTCATTGCCCGTCCCGGGCTGCCTGATGGCCATCCAACCACATCTGAATCACATGCCGCGCAATCGAGATGGGGGAAGACAGCACGATGCCTTCGTCCTCGCCATCGGCATCGCGCCAGTCGCGGGTCAAACCGGCACGCACCTCGGCGGCGGAAAACCAGCGGGCATCTTCCAGTTCTTCGCTGGCATGTGGCGCGTCGGGTTCGGCGTGGGCGATGAAGCCCAGCATCAGCGAACCGGGGAACGGCCACGGCTGTGAGGCCAAATAGCGTGCGGTGTGGGTGTGCACGCGCACGCCGGTTTCTTCCATCACTTCGCGGGCGATGGTTTGCTCCAGGGTTTCGCCGGGCTCGACAAAGCCGGCCACCACCGACCAGCGCCGCGCCGGCCAATTGGCTTGCCGGCCCAGCAACAGGCGTGTGCCATCGGTAATCGCGGCGATGATGGCTTGGTCGGTACGTGGGTAGTGCTCGCTGGCGCAGGCGGCGCAGCGTGCCAACCAGCCGGCGCGCGCAAACTGCAATGTGCCACCACACGCGGGGCAATAACGATAGCGTTGGTGCCAGTGTTGCAGCGCACGGGCCTGCGCAAACAACGTGGCCTGCCACGCCGGCCAGGCCGCAGCGGCGCGGCGCAGATCCAGACTGTCGGTGCTCGTGGTTGGTAGGTGGGCGGCGTCGGCCACAAACCACGCACGGCCTTCACGCAGGCCCAGAAAAATGTGTTCGCCGGGGCCTGCCGGCAAGTCAACGCCGGAAAACTGGCGCAATGCGCCGTCGGCATCCAGCAACGCGCACCCGCTGGCATCCAACGCGATGATGCCGGCCTGCGGCCACGCCTCTGCCAGTGCGGCGGGGTCATCACGCAGGTGGTCGGCGCGATCCAATGCGCCATCGACAAAGGCAAACGGGGTCACGCTTACACCGTAAAGCTGCTGCCGCAGCCGCAAGTGGTTTTGGCATTGGGGTTGCGAATCACGAACTGCGCGCCGGCCAAGGATTCGCTGTAATCGACTTGCGCGCCGATCAGGTATTGCAGGCTGAGCGGATCAACCAGCAAGGTTGCGCCGTCGGTGACGATGGCGATGTCGTCCTCGTTCTGGCCTTCATCGAACTCGAATCCGTACTGAAACCCGGAACAGCCGCCGCCTTGGATATACGCGCGCAGCTTGAGCGCGGCATTGCCCTCTTCGGCCACCAGCTCGCGCACTTTGGCGGCGGCGGCGGGGGTGAATTGCAGCGGCGCCGCCGGTAACGTGGCCTGCGCTTGTTCGAGTACGACGATATCCATCCGCCAAGGATGGCGCGCGACCACGCGCGAATCAACCTTTGTCGGGCAATTGGGAGGGTGCTGCCGGGGCTGCCGCCGGCACCAGGCTGCTCCAGCTGAACGAATTTTCCACCAGCGCACCGTCTTGCGGCTGCAAACGTGCGATCACCCGCACCGGCTTGACCCCGCGCGGCAGCACGATATCGCCGCTGACCTGCTGGAAATACTTGAACGAATATTCAATCCCGGGCGCATTGGCTTGCTGGCGCAGCACATTCCAGTCCAGGCGCCGCATCTGCTGGCCATCGGTCACCTCCAGCGCCAACCGCAAGCTGCCTGCATTGACCTCGCCACGGCTCAGGGTTTGGGTCAGGGTGGCGACGAAATGCCAAAGCTGCGGGTCGGCCTGCGGTTCCAGCTTCAACTCTTGTGTGGCCAGGCCGCGGCGCTGCCCGGTGGGGCCCACCAAGCGCTCGTAAAACGCCACGTCGGCGCGCAGACCTGCGACTTCTTCATCACGCTCGGCCAAGGTGCCCTGCAAGTCGGTATTAGCCTGCCGGCTGATTTGATCGGAACGCCTCAAATTGGCGACCTGCTGCTGCAAATCGGCAATTTGCGTGGCCTGTGCCGCCAGTTGTTCACGCGCATTACCGGGCTGCGGCGCAAAACTGCGCCATGCGCCCCACCCACCCAACCCCAAGGCCAGCAGCACCAGCAATACCTGGGCCAGCCTCGGGTGGCCACTGCCCACCATGCTGCGCCTGGGGCTGGGCAGGGTGCCGGGCATTGCACTGGGCTTGCGGCGCAGAACAGACATGACGCCGATATCGCACTGTTGCAATCCCGCCGTCAAGCACTGTGTTGCCGGCTGCCAAGCGCACAGGAACGCGGATTTGCAACCGCTGCACCACGCCGGCACTGGCAAGCGATGTCGACATTGCCATCTCGATAGCCGATTTATTGCCGACAAAGGCCGACTCGCACGCCTTTTTGCGTCAAAATCACTGGATGGACACACCCAGACACACTCGGACTGCTATCGCCACTGCAGCAAAGTCAGTACTTGCACCTGCGGTTGCAAGTGCAAGACCTGAATACGCAACCGGGGCGAACCAGGGGGAGATTGGACTATGAGCAGCGTACTTTCTGCCACCGTGGCGGACAGCAACCCTTATCGTGTCTTGATTGTCGAGGATGACCGCAGCCAAGCGATGTTTGCCGAAGCCATTTTGCGCGGTGCCGGGATGCAGGCGGAGGTGGTCGCCATTCCCGAGCGCATGATGGAAGCACTGGAGCGCTTCGTCCCCGATCTGGTGCTGATGGATTTGCATATGCCCGGCACCAGCGGCACCACGCTGACCACGCAGATTCGCGAGCACACGCAGTTTTCGCACACTCCGGTGGTGTTCCTGACCGGCGATCAGGATCCCGAGCGCGAGCTGGAAGTGCTCGACAAGGGTGGCGATGATTTCATTCTCAAGCCGGTGCGTCCGCGCCATTTGATTGCCGCGGTGCAAAACCGGATCCGCCGCGCACGCGCGCTCAACGAAAGCCTGCAAACACTCAGCGCGCCCGATCGCCACCCGGTGACCGGCCTGCACACCCGGCAAGCGCTGATGCAGATACTGGCCACCCAGCTTGGCCAGCGCAGCCCGGGGGGAGGCGCGCTGCTGCTGGAGCTGGGCAACCCCAGCGCCCTGCGCAAGCGCTACGGCTATGCCGCACTGGATGGCTTGTTCAACGCCGTCGGCACCCATTTGGGCAGTTTGCTCGAACAACAGGCGATTGCCGCGCGCCTCAGTGACAATGCATTTTTGGTGGTGGTGCGCGATTTGGGACGCGGTGCGCTGGAAGGTTTCGCGCGGCGCCTGCGTGATGGCATCGGTTATCACGACTTCCTGGTGGATGGCGAACCGATGCGGCTGCGCTGCACAATCGGCTATGCCAGTTTCGAGCATGCGTTTACCGATACCGGTGCCGTGCTGGCCGCAACCGAGGACGCCACCCGCGAGGCCCATGCCCTGCCCGCCGGGGTTGCCGGTTTCGTGCCGCCGGAAGTGACCGCCTCCGAAAGCCTGATCGACGAACTGCGGGCTGCGCTCGCCCCTAACGGCGAAGGCTTGTATTTGGCATTCCAGCCAGTGGTCGCGGTGGCCGGTGGTGACGAGGCCCAATTCCAGGTGCTGGTGCGCATGCACGGTGCCGATGGCAGCGTGCGCAAGGCGGGCGATTTCTTGGCAGCAGCACAAGCGGCAGGATTGCTGGCACAACTGGATCGCTGGGTAATGGAGCGGGCACTGGCCTTGCTGCAACAACGGCGCGCAGAAAGCCGGCCAGTGCGTTTGTTTGTCTCGCAAACACCGCGCACGTTGGGCCAGGATGGTTTTGCCGGCTGGTTGCAGCAAGCACTCGAACGCGCCGGGGTGGATGGCCCCTCGCTGGTCATTGATATCCGGCAAGAAGACGCGGTGGTACATACCGTGCTGCTGCAACAATTTTGTGAGCAACTGGTTCCGGTCGGTGTGCAGTTCTGCCTCAGCCAGTTCCGCAGCACCGAAGATGGCAACCAGCTGCTGCAAATGCTGCCGCTGGGTTATTTGCGCCTGTCCTCCGAATTTGCCCAGCAACCGTTACCGCAGGCCATGCAGGATGAAATGCGCACCTCGATCGAGCGTGCACATCGGCTGGGCCTGCAAGTGATCGGGCAAGCGGTGGAAGATCCGCAGGCAGCTGCCGCGCTTTGGGTGGCCGGCATCGACTTCATTCAAGGCAATCTGGTACAACGCCCGGAGCAAGCCCTTGATTTCGACTTCCAGAGTGCGGCCTTGTGAATACCGTAAAACCCGATGGACTCAATCTGTTGAGTGCACGCTGGCTGGCGCTAGGGGCCGCCGCCGGCGCATCACTTGCGTTAGTGATCAATCAACTGGGCGTGCAGGGCCCGTGGCAGATCATTGCCTTGGTCCTGGCGCTACTGGCGTTGTTTGCCACCACCGCGCATGCATGGACAACCCGCTCGCGCGAGCAGGCGATGTCCAACCAGGCCGAACGCACGCGCGAGAAAGAAGCCGAAATCCACATGCTGCAACAGGAGATCGACCGCCACACCGCGCTGGAGATCGAACTCACCAAAGCCAAGCAGGCGGCGGAGTCGGCGGTCATGGCCAAGGGTGAGTTTCTGGCCACCATGAGCCACGAAATCCGCACCCCACTCAACGGCATCATCCCGATGCTGGATTTGCTGTCCACCTCCAAGCTCAGCCTCGACCAACAGGAAATTCTCAAGACCGCCACCGCCTCGGCGCAGCAGCTGCTGCGCATCGTCGATGACATTCTGGATTATTCGAAGCTGGAAGCCGATCGACTCGAATTGGAAACCACAGGCTTCAACCTGCGCGAATTGCTGGGTAGCGTGATGACCCTGATGGAACGCTCGGCTGATGCCAAAAACTTGCACCTGCGGCTGAATATCGACTCGGCGGTGCGCTTGCCGGTACGTGGCGACCCGGTGCGGTTGCGCCAGATCCTGAGCAATCTGGTAAGCAATGCGATCAAGTTCACCGAGCGCGGCAATGTCACGGTCAGCATCAAACGCCTGGGTGAAACAGCCGCCCAGCACATGCTGCGTTTCGAGGTGCAGGACACCGGCATCGGTATTGATGCCGCGACCCAGGACAAACTGTTTCAAGCCTTCAGCCAAGCCGACGCTTCGACCACCCGGCTGTATGGCGGCACCGGTCTTGGGCTGGTGATTTCACAGCGCATCGTGTCACTGATGGGTGGCAAGATCGGGGTGCAGTCGCAACCCGGTCAAGGTTCCACATTCTGGTTCGAAATCCCGTTGCTCAAGGTGCAAGGCGACATGCCTATGCAACAGGGAGATTTGCACGGTGGCCGCGTCCTGCTGATCACCACCGATGCACGCCTGCGCATGCGCCTGACCATGCTGCTGCCCAACTGGGGGTTGCGTGTCACCGCCGTGGAAAACACCCACGATGCGCTGGAGCGGCTGCGTCAGGCCCACACCCAAGGCGAGCCGTGGACGTTCTCGGTGGTACTGGCGGACCTGATGAGTATCCGGAGCACAGCGGTATCACTGGCGCGCAACATGGAACGCAAGCAACAATATGGCGAAGTCCGTTTGGTGTATCTGCGCGGCGACGAAGCCACCTCATTGGACCTGCCTGTGAACGCCACCTTGATTCCCCGCAATGCCGAAGATGCGGACTTGCGTGCAGTGCTGTCTGCGTCCGGGGTGGCGTGGGGGCAACAAGACCCGCACCCGGCACCGGCTGCACAAAAACCAAAGGACGAGATCCCCGGCAAGCCGCGCATCCTGCTGGTGGAAGACAATCCGGTCAACCTGATGGTGGCGCAGCGCTTGCTGCAGGTCCTGGGTGCCGAATGTGAAACCGCCGGCAATGGTCAGGTGGCGCTGGAAAAGCTGGATCAAGACCAGTTCGATCTGGTGTTGATGGATTGCCAGATGCCGGTACTCGATGGCTACAGTGCCACCCGGCGCTGGCGCGAACTCGAGCAGGAACGCAAAGCCACGCGGCGCCTGCCGATTGTGGCGATGACCGCCAATGCGATGGCCGGCGATCGTCAGAAATGTCTGGATGCCGGGATGGATGACTACCTGGCCAAGCCGGTTACCAAGGTCGAGCTGGAACAATGCATTACGCGCTGGAAAAGCAGTGCAATGCCGGTCCCCGCGGCCACACCCTCGGCAGCACAACTCAACCAACGTGCGCCCTCCGTGCTGGATCAACGGGTCCTGGGTGAGTTGCGTGAAGTACTGGGCAGCGAGGTCGACAAGATCATCGCCGTGTATCTGGAAGACGCACCGCGCCTGATCGCGCAGTTGGAACGGGCGGCCGTGAACATCGACCCCATCGCACTGCGGGTCACCGCGCACACGTTGAAATCGTCCAGTGCCAATGTCGGCGCGATGACCCTATCGGATGCCGCACGCGATCTGGAACACGCCGCACGCGACGGCACCATGACCCAACCGGGGCCGGCGGTGGCACGCATCGTCAGTGAATTTGCGCAAGTCCGGGTGGCCCTGCGCGCGCTCTTGTTCAGCAACTGAACCGGGGCCGCACGCTGGCGGGTGCGCGCCCCATGCGGTTGCATGATCACGACCCGCGGTAGCGGCACCCCGAGGTGCAGGTTTCGTGCACCACCACTTCGGTCAACAGCGGCACCTGCGGCTTCAAGCGCTGCCAGATCCAGATCGCCAGCTGCTCGCTGGTGGGATTTTCCAACCCCTCGATCTCATTCAGATAATGATGATCCAGCTGCTCGTAGATCGGCTTGAACGCGGCCTTGAGATCGGCAAAATCCATCACCCAACCCAGCTGCGGATCCGGCTCGCCACTGACCTGCAGCTCGATCGAAAAGGAGTGCCCGTGCAAGCGCGCGCATTTGTGCCCGTCCGGCACATTCGGCAGCCGGTGCGCCGCTTCGACGGTAAAACGCTTGAAGATATCCATCGGGCCTCTGTCCTGCAGGCAAACAAAACCCCGCAGGTGCGGGGCTGAGGGTTCATGCGTTGGTGGTATGGGTGCCCTCAAATACTAACTGGAAGATCCTGATTTAAAAGGATTTTTCCGAATTAGAACTTTGAGTTACCGTCAAACCTACCGTTTGCTGGATGACCCTTGCCACTTGGCGCATGGGCCATTCTCCCACGCTTCTACGGCATTGGGAACGGATCCACCCCGCCTTCCGAATTTGCACACCTCCTATCGCCAAACGTAAGGGATGGCGCTCTAACCCGGCCAGCGGCGGTGCAGGTCGTCGATATGCACCACGTGCGCGTGCACACCATCGGCGTGGACACCATGTTCCTGCCAATGCGGGTGACTTGCCGGCAGATCGTCGTGGCGGTGTTCCACTTCGGCTACGTCGTGGGCGGGCCAAGTCACCAACATGGCTATCAGACCGAAGACGGCAAGTACCGTCAGCGCGATCAGCGCTACCCCCAGCCCTAGCCGCGACCCCAGCCAGCCTGCCAGGGGGTACGCCAGCAGCCAGCAGACATGCGACAGCGAGAACTGGGCAGCGAACAGGAAGGGCAAGTCCGCGGCCTTCGCAGAGCGGCGCAGCAGGCGGCCTCCAGGCGTGACAAGCCCGGCGTAGGCCATGCCCATGACCACCCACAGCGTCAGCAGCGCCGGAAACGGAAGCGCACCAGCCTGGACCTGCCACGTCAGGCTGCCTGCCGCCAGCGCCGACACCATGACGCCTGCCGCGGTCAGCATGACGCGACGATCCGGCCAGTGGTCGAGCAGCCTGGGTAGCGTCAGTGCGACCAGCATCGACCCAGCACCGAACGCAGCCAAGGCCCACGCAACCTCACGGTCACCTCCGCCCAGCACGCTGCGGACGATGACCACGGTATTGACGAAGACCATCGCACCGCCCGCGGCAGCGATCAGATTGATGGCCAACAGGCCGCGCAGGCGAGGTGTCCGCAGGTAGATGCGCATGCCGCGTATCGCACGGTCGAATGGCCGACCCGCAGCTACAGCGGATGCCACCGGGAACGTGGCACCCATCACCAGGAGCGCTGACAGCACGAAGCCGACGGACGTCCCCATGAACAAGTTATGGAAGTTGATGACGGTGAGCAGCGCCGCAGCGAGCATCGGGCTCAGCAGGCTTTCCAGGTCGTAGGCCAGGCGCGACAGCGACAGCGCGCGGGTGTAGTCGCGCTCCTCCGGCAGGATCTCCGGGATCACGGACTGGAACAGCGGGGTAAAACCAGCCGATGCTGATTGCAGCAGCGCGATCAGCAGATAGACCTGCCAGATTTCGGTGACGAACGGCAGCGCCAGCGCAACGCCAGCGCGCACCAGGTCCAGCGCGATCAGCACCTTCTTGCGCATGTGCGGAGGAACCAGCGCCCCGGAGACTGGCGCGAGGACGACATACACCACCATCTTGATCGCGAGGGCTGTGCCCAGCACCTCGCCCGCATGCGCCCCAGCGAGGTCGTAAGCCAGCAGCGCCAGTGCGACCGTAGCCAACCCCGTTCCAATAAGGGCAATGACTTGCGCCGCGAATAGGCGGCGGAAGGTCGTGTGTCGAAGGATTGAAATCATGGATGAACCTGATTTCGTGTCGAAGGGATGCTGGGTCTCTGCATCAGACTGATTTGTCCTGGTAGGCGAGCAGCCTCAGCGCATTGAACACGACCAACAACGTCGAACCTTCATGGAAGACAACCGCAGGGCCGATTCCCAGGCCAAGGATCGTCGCTGGCACCAGCACTGCCACCACGCCCAAGCTGACGAAGACGTTCTGCAGGATCACGGAACGGGTCCTCCGGCTTAGGCCGACGGCGAAGGGCAGGTTCGACAGGTCGTCCGCCATCAGCGCGACATCTGCGGTCTCCATCGCGACGTCGGACCCTGCCGCGCCCATGACCACACCTACCGTGGCGCTTGCCATCGCTGGTGCATCGTTGACGCCGTCACCCAACATGGCGACCTTGGCCTCGGCCCGCAGCTTCTTGATGGCCTCGACCTTGTCCTCTGGCATCAGGTCACCCCAGGCCTCGTCGAGCCCCACCTCTTTGGCGATGGCCTCGGCGACCTTCTGGTGATCGCCAGAGATCATGATCATCCGGCTGATCCCCATCTTGCGCAGTCGCACCAGCGCAGCCTTGGCGGCTTCCCTTGGGGTGTCCATCATTCCGATGGCGCCCAGGTCCTTGTCACCCCGGCGCACAATCATGCTGGTGCGCCCCTGGTCGCGAAGGGCTGCGATGGCTTCGGTCATTTGCTGCGACAACGGGGTGAGCCCGTCGACGCCGAACATCTCAGCCTTGCCGATGTACACGGTCTCGCCATCCAGAGTGGCCCTGACCCCGCGTCCGATGAGGTTCTCAAGGTCTAGGGCTCGGGGGATGTCGGTGCCGCCGAGACGCTCGCGCCCATCGACCGCGATTGCTTTGGCGAGTGGGTGGTCACTCAAGCTCTCGACCGCGACGGCGACGCGCAGTAGTTCCGACTCGTCCACCCCATCGGCGGGCACTACGTCCGTGATCCGCGGCTTGCCCTCGGTCAGCGTTCCCGTCTTGTCGAAGGCGATAGCCGACAGTGAGCCCAGGTTCTCAAGGGGGCCGCCGCCTTTGACCAGCACGCCACCTCGCGCGGCTCTCGCGATGCCCGACAGGACAGCGCTCGGCGTTGCGATCGCCAACGCACAAGGACTCGCCGCCACCAGAACGGCCATCGCGCGGTAGAAGCTATCCCTGAAAGGCTCATCGACCACGACCCAGGCGAACAGCAGAATCACTGCGAGCCCCAGGACGGCTGGGACGAAGATCCGCTCGAACCGATCGGTGAGTCGCTGCGTCGGCGACTTCGCCGTCTCCGCCTCGCCAACCATGCGCACGACTTTCGAAAGCACGCTGTCGGTCGACTTGCGGGTGACCTCGATCTCGATGCCACCGCTGCCGTTTATAGTCCCGGCGAACACGCGATGCATGGGTTCGATGCCGTCAGGGTTTGCGCGAGCCGCTGCCGCATCGGAAACCGCACGCTTGTCGACAGGGATGCTTTCGCCGGTGACTGGGGCTTGGTCGATGCTGCTCTCGCCTGCCACCACGAAACCATCCGCCGCCAGGCGCGTGTTGGGCTTCACGACGACGATGTCGCCCAGTGCAAGTTCTTCCACTGGGATCTCGACTAGATCCTGGCCGCGTCGCACGGTCGCAACGCTTGGGGCAAGCTTCGCCAGCGCTTCGATTGCCCGCTTCGCACGGCCCATCGCGTAGTGCTCCAGCGCGTGACCGAAGCTGAACAGAAACAGCAACAGGGCGCCCTCGGCCCATTCGCCCAGCGCCGCGGCGCCGGCGGCAGCCACGAGCATTAGGGTGTCGATCTCGAAACGCTTCAAACGCAGGTTGTCGATCGCTTCCCGAGCCGTAAACCAGCCTCCGAAACCGTAGGCCGCAACGTAAGCGGCGAGCGGCACCCACTTCGGTGTGCCCATGAAGCGTTCGAGCAGGAACCCGAGCAGCAACAGGGCGCCGCAGGCCAGCGCAAACCTGAGCTCGGTGCCCGACCAAAATCCACCGTCGCCATGCGAGTGCCCTGATTCCCCCTCGGAATGCGCGCCAGCCGCGTGACCGTGACCCTCGTGGGTTTCACTAGCCGCAGGCTCTGCCTCGCTGCCGATGGTCCGTCGTTCAAGTTCGCGCTTGATCGACTCTTCCGACGTGATCGTTCGATCGAACTCGACACGAGCCAAGCCGGCAGCGCTGACGTTGGCTTCCAGGACGCCTGGTATCGATTGCAGCAGGTCTGTGAGCGTCCGCGCGCGCCTCGCGTGAGACACGTCAACCTGCCACCCCGCATGACCGAATTGGCCGGCGACCTTGGCGCCGGCGGCGCTCACCAGTTCACGGATCCGTTGGAGTGACAGCGCGGATTGGTCGAAGTGGAGGCACAACTGCGCCGGCGCTGACGCCGTCGCCGGCAGGACGTGGACTCTCTCCACCCCCTCCCGACCGGTGAGCTCGGCGAGCAGGCGCTCAACGCATCGGTCGGCGGCGTCGGTGACCTCCGGCAGTATCAGGGGGATATCGATGCGCAACGGGTCGCTCATGAAGTAGTCCTCGTGGCTTTTTTTGAACTGGCGCATGATCTGGTCGGGTGCGGAACGCCGTGTTACCGCGCCACCCCAACGTCTAACTCGATTTTTTGGGCGTGGCGGTGCAAGACGGTGTCCGGGGCTCAGGGGCACGCAGGCCGCGCCACGCCATGCCAAAAACACGCCAAGCTGAGCGCAGGAAAAGAACCAACAGCAGGCTGGCGATGACCAGGTCAGGCCAGCCGCCTCGGAAAAGCCAAACGCCGATGGCTGCAGCGATGACCCCCAGTCCCTCGAACATGTCGTTACGTGAGCACTCCCAGGCGGACGCGAGGTTGATGTCGCTATGCCGGAGGGGCGTCAGCAACCACAGGCAGATGCCGTTGAGCCCCAGATTCAGCAGTGCAGCAACACCCATGGTCTCAAACACAGGCACCGTCGGGTTTCTGAGCCGCCAAGCGATCTGCGCCCCCACCGCAAGAGCCGCAGTGAGGATCAGAAGTCCCTTGAACAGCGCTACCCGCGCCTTTGCCCTGAAACTGGCGCCGATGACCAACAGGCTCAGCAGGTATGTCAGCGCGTCGCCCAGGTTGTCCAGCGTTCCGGATAGCAGGGCCGACGAGTGGCTGAGGTAGGCGGCGGCGAACATCATCGCGCAACTGCCGATGTTGATCAGCATGACGATCATCAGGACACGACGTTGTCGGGCCTCCATCGCCGGCAGTTCGATGGTGCTTCCACAATTACCGCAATCAGACATGAGCAGATCCCCCGGCGGTCTTGTCGCGATGGAGGCGACGGTAGAGCGCCGGGAGTACCAGCAGCGTGAGCAGGGTTGACGAAATGATCCCGCCGATCACCACCGTAGCCAGCGGCCGCTGGACCTCCGAGCCGGCTCCCACGTTGAGCGCCATCGGCACGAAGCCCAGTGAAGCGACCAGCGCCGTCATCAGCACCGGTCGCAGGCGACCAAGTGCGCCATCGACGATCGCGGTGTCGAGTGGGTCGCCCTGCTCCCGCAATCTGCGGATGAAGGCGATCATGACCAGCCCGTTGAGTACCGCCACACCGGACAGGGCGATGAACCCGACACCCGCCGTGATCGACAGCGGTATGCCCCTCAGCGCCAGCGCAATCACGCCGCCTGTCAGGGCCAATGGCACGCCGCTGAACACGATGAGCGCATCCTTCGCCGAACCGAACGCCATGAACAACAACGCGAAGATGATCACCAAGGTGACTGGCACCACCACCGACAGCCGTTGACTGGCGGAAATCAATTGCTCGAAGGTGCCGCCGTACTCGATCCAGTAACCGCTGGGCACCTCGACATCGGCGCTGACGCGTTGCTGTAGTTCGCCAACGAAACCACCCAAGTCACGTCCACGCACATTCGCGGTCACCACCACACGACGCTTACCGTTTTCGCGGTTGATCTGGTTGGGGCCTTGCAGCGTCTCGATCTTGGCTACCTCGCGCAATGGCACCGTGCGCGGGGTGCCCGCCGACCACTCTCCGACGCGACTCGACTCGTCCGCGTTGTCCCCGCCGGTGCCATCCAGGGGAACCGGCAGGTCAGCCAGCGCCGCCGGATCCTGCCGCAGCCGTTCCGGCAAACGCACCACCAGGTCGAAGCGCCGATCACCTTCGAACAGTTGCCCGGACACTTCGCCGCCGATTGCGGTCGCCACCGTCTCTTGCACCGCACCCGGATTCAGGCCGTAGCGCACCAATGCCTGACGGTCAGGCGTCACGGTCAGCAACGGCAGGCCAGTCACTTGCTCAAGCTTCACGTCGGCCGAACCCTGGACCGATTCGGCGACGGCCTGGATCCGTTCGCCGACCTCGACCAGCGTTTCAAGGTCATCGCCATATAGCTTGATGGCCACGTCGGCACGCACGCCGGAGATGAGCTCGTTCATGCGCATCTGGATCGGCTGGGTGAACTCGTAGTTGTTGCCGGGCAATTCCTTCACGGCAGCTTCGATCTCCGCCACCAGTTGGTCGCGAGGTTTCCGAGGATCAGGCCACTGGTCGCGCGGCTTCATCATCAGGAACGTATCCGCCACCGAGGGAGGCATTGGATCGCTGGCGACCTCCGCCGTGCCAAGCTTGCCGAACACACGCTCGACTTCAGGGAACTGCTTGATTCGCGCCTCCAGGGTGGCCTGCATCGCGACGGCCTGCGTGAGGCTGGTGCCGGGGATGCGCAGCGCATGCAACGCGATGTCGCCTTCATCCAGATTCGGGATGAACTCCGTGCCCAGACGCGTCACCAGCAGCCCGCTGAATGCGACGAGCGCCAATGCGCCCACCATGACCCACGCGCCTCGCTTCAGCGACCACGTCAGCGCGGGCTCGTAGATGCGTCGCGCCCAGCGCATCAAGCGGTTCTCCTTCTCTTCGACGTTGCCGCCAAGGAAGATCGCGATTGCGGCCGGCACGAAACTGAGCGACAGGATCATCGCCCCGGTCAGCGCCAGCACGACGGTGATCGCCATCGGGTGGAACATCTTTCCCTCGATACCGGTCAGGGCGAAGATCGGCAGGTACACCGCGGCGATGATGCCAAGGCCGAACAAACTGGGACGGATCACTTCCGCGGTGGCCGACGCGGTGACGTCGTGGCGCTCGTCCTCGGTCATCACCCGGCCGAGCTTGTGCTGCACTTCGCCGAAGCGTCGCAGGCAGTTCTCGATGATGATCACCGCGCCGTCGACGATCAGGCCGAAGTCGAGTGCACCCAGACTCATGAGATTTCCCGACACGCCGCCGCGAACCATGCCGAACACGGTGAAAAGCATCGCTAGCGGGATCACCGCCGCGGTGATCAGCGCCGCGCGGAAGTTCCCGAGGAGCAGGAACAGCACCACGATGACCAACAATGCGCCTTCGATGAGGTTCTTCGACACCGTCTTGATGGTGCGGTCCACCAGCGCGGTACGGTCGTAGACCGGATTGGCTTCGATCCCAGGAGGCAGACTTTCCGCAGCGATCGCCAACTTGGCCGCAGCCGCTTGCGAGACTTCCCGGCTGTTGGCACCCACCAGCATGATCACCGTACCCAGCACCACTTCCCGGCCGTTCTGGGTGGCGGCGCCGGTGCGCAGTTCCGGACCCTCGCCCACCTCAGCCACGTCGCGTACCCGGATCGGCACGCCTTCACGTCGGTCCAGCACGATGTCGCGAATCGCGTCGAGATCGGCCACCTGCCCCGGGACCCGCACCAGGAATTGCTGGCCGTTGCGCTCGATGTAGCCGGCGCCGACGTTCTGGTTGTTGGCGGCGATCGCGGCAACCACGTCGTGCAGGGTGAAGCCAAGCGCCACCAGCTTGGAGGGTTCCGGGGTGATGTGGATCTCGCGCTCGAAGCCGCCGATCGTGTTGACCTCGGTCACGCCGGGCGTGTTGCGCAGCTGTGGCCGCACCACCCAATCCTGCAACGTGCGAAGGTCGGTCGGCGTCCACGGCGTGCCGTCTTTCTTGCGTGCGTCGGGCTTTGCGTCGACCGTGTACATGAAGATCTCGCCCAGGCCGGTCGCGATCGGGCCCATGCCCGGCTCCAGCCCGGCGGGCAATTGCGATTTCACCTGCTGCAGGCGTTCACCGACCTGTTGCCGGGCGAAGTAGAGATCGGTGCCGTCCTTGAACGCCACCGTGACCTGAGACAGCCCGTAGCGTGAAATCGAGCGACTGTAGTCCAGGCCCGGCAAGCCGGCCATCGCGGTTTCGATCGGGTAAGTGACGCGTTGTTCCGACTCCAGTGGCGAGTAGCCGGGCGCCTCGGTATTGATCTGCACCTGGACGTTGGTGATGTCCGGGGTGGCGTCGATCGGCAGTTTGGTGAAGCTCCAAACGCCCACTGCGACCAGGGCAAGCGTGAGCGCAATCATCAGCCACCGGTGGGCGATGGCGAACCGGATCATGCGTTCAAGCATTCCGCCACGATCGCCAGGGTCGCTGGGCACGTGTTCAGTGGTCATGCGAGGCTCCGGACTTTTCGATGTCCGCCTTTACCAGATAGCTCTGCTCGACCACCACCTGATCGCCCGGCTTGATGCCGGACAAAATTTCAACCCGCGTCCCGTCACGCTTGCCCAGCTCCACCGGGCGGATTTCGTAAAGATCGCCGACCCGGACGAACACCACCTTCCAGTCGCGGAAATCCTGCAGTGCCGCCAGCGGCACCACCAGTGGCGCATCCTGCTGCTCGACCGTGATCTTGGCCTTGACCGCCGAACCGGGACGCCACAACCCATCGAGGTTGCGGATGGTCGCGCGCGCGACCGTGCTCTGGCTGGCGGTGGCGGTGCCCGGCAGCACGCGTTCAAGCACCGTTTCGGCCGTCACGCCGTCGCTCATGCGGGTGACGGTCACCGGGACCCCGGGGCGGATGTGCTGGACGTCTGCGCCGAACACGTGGATATCCACCCACAACTGGGACAGATCCGCGATCTCGTACAGCGCCATGCCTTCATTGGCCACCGACCCGATCGAGGCGTCCCGCGCCAGCACCACGCCCGAAATCGGCGACGCGACGGTGTAGTTGGTCAGGCTGAGGTTGCTCTCGATGGTGGCGAGCACTTGGCCGGCGCTGACCCGATCACCGACATTGGCGCGGAGATTGCGGATGGGGCCGGGGAAACGTGCCATGACCTTTGCGATGCGCCCTTCCACGGGCGTCAGCAGACCCTGCACCTCGTGCTCGTCGGCGATCACGCCGGGCGCGGCGGGCGCGACCCGGATGCCAGCGTCGGTCGCGACCTTCGCCGCGATTTCCGTGCGGCCTTCGTAACTCGGGTATGCCCAGCGCAGATCCTTGCCATCGATCTTCGCCATCACTTCGACATCGAAGGAATGCGGTTCGCCGACGATGCTGCTGGCCATCAGGCTGCCGTCGGCTTGCGGCTTGAGGGTGTGGTTCTCGGCGACGTCGCCGAGCCGCTTGAGCCGGACTTCGACACTGCCGGCGGTTGCCGCCAGCGGCTTGTCACCCTGATACAGCCAGGCTTGGTACTTCGGTGGCGTGCCGTCCTCGGCGATTGCCAGTTCCACCGCGTAGCCGCCTTGTTCGAGCAAGCGGCCGCCATGCTCGCCCTTCTTCGCTTCCTCGGCTTCGGCATGCTCGCCTTCAGCCTCTCCGGCATGGTCAGCTTCGATTTCGTCGCCGTGTCCATCTTCGCTGGTTGCGGTGCCGCCGCAGGAGGCCAGTAACAAGGCCAGCGCGACGGCGCCGATCAGCGAAACCGTCTTGGACGAGTGCAGCGTCATGGGGTAGATCCTTGTGTGGTGGAGCCGGCCATGAACGTCTGGCCAGTCAGTCGCTGAATTTCGATCAGCGCACGCTGGGCATCCAGCGCGGCCTCCAATTTCTGCTTGCGGGTGGCGGTGCGCTCGGACTGCAATTGCGCCCATTCCAGGTAGCTGATGGCGCCACCGCGATACGCGCGCTCCGCCGCTGCTTCGGCCTTGCCGAGCTTGGGCAGGATGTCGTCGCGCAGGCGCTGCACCTCCAGTTGCGCGATCAGATAGCGGCCATGCGCTTCGGCAAGCGTCGAGTAAAGCGACAGGCCCTTCGATTCGCGCTCGATTTCAAGCGAGGCGAGATCCGCGTCGGCAGCGCGGATGCCGGGTTCGGCGCGGCGGCGACTGCCCAGCGGAATTGAGACGCTGCCGACCAGGGCGAAGTCGTCGGTGGCATGGAGGCGTCGGACGCCGACCTGCCAGTCGAGATCAGGCGTGCGCTCGCTGCGGGCCAGTTGCAGGCGTGCTTCGCGAATGCGGCGTTCGCCGGCGAACTGCGCCAGCTCTGGAGTGCGGTCGAGCAAATCGCCGAGCTCGGCAAAGGATGCGATCTTCGGCAACGCCAAGGGATCGATGACCACGACGTCGAAGTCCGGATCCCGCTCACCCCACAGTGCGGCCAGGTGTTGGCGGGCGGCCTTCAGGCGCTGCATGGCTCGGGCGCGATCCAGTTCCGCACGCGCCAAGGCAGCCTGCGCGGTCAGCACCACCGATTCAGGCGACGCCCCGGCTTGCAAGCGGACCCGCGCCGCCGCCAGCGTGCGCTGGCGCTGGCCGATATCGAGCTGGGCGATCTCGCCCTGCTTCTGCGCCGCCACAAGCTCCAGGTAACGACGGGCGACTTCGGCCAGCAGGTCTAGGCGGGGGGTTTCGAGTTCGACCGCGAGCGCATCGATGCGGCTGTTCGCCAATACCCGCCGTGCGTCGAGCTTGCCACCGCGCTCCAACACCGAGGCCAGGGTGAGGGTCAGCTCTGCACCATCGAAGCCGCTGGCCGCACCGGTGCCGAATGCGTTCTCGACACTGGTGCCGACGATCAGCGCGGGCCGTAGCGACGCCCGATCCAGCTCAGCAGCAAGGCCTTCGGCGCGTGGATCGAATAAGCGAAGGTCGGGATGGGACTTGGCGACGCGATCGAACGCGTCGTCCAGGGAAATACGGTCGGTGCCACGGGCGGGCAATACCGCGCACAGCAAAACGACCAACGCGGCCAGGGCCGCGGAATGCAAACGCATGGGGGCTCACTCCAATCAACAAACGTGACAGATCACCGGCCACAGCCGGTCGCACAGTCAGGTCGTGATCGGCGGGCGGAACGGGGCCAGCGCGGGGGATCGAGGGGCCACCTGTGTGTCCGGCATCAGCAGTGCCGCACTCGACTCAGGCTGCGCCAGCAATGGCATCACTGCCGAAGCCGTCAAGGATTGCTGGCCACAGCAGTGCGCGAAGTGGAGCAGCGTATGCAGGGGATCGGATCCCTGTCCGTCCTCCCCGTCAGCGCCTGTTACGGGTTCATCGTGCGAATCGGCTGCAGCATCGTGATGGTCTCCGTGCGTCGCCATTGAATGACTGCCAGAGCCGTCATGCGCCAATTCATGGATTTCGCCAAGAGATGCCAGCATCGGCATGACTGCCATTCCCAAGACAAGCAAGCCCAGCACGAACACGCGCAGGACGAACGGGAGGCGATGGCGGGAATGGATCATCGCCGGTGAGCGTAACGGCGAAAGAGTGGGTACGCAATTTCAGACTGCGTCCACTGACTTCACGACGCCCGCTTAAATGCGGTGGTCGGAACGTGAACTGGTCGACCAAGCATGAGCTGGTTTTAACGGCGACTCTGGCCCGAGACACATCGATTAATTCATGCAGTCAAGGCGGGAGTAGTCAGCACTGCCGCAAAACCTCCGTATTGCGTACGCATGTTGGTTGTCTGGCCTTGATAAAGCCTGGCAGCGACCAGCAGCGGTCCCGATGCGGCTGCATAGCAGCGTACGTCTGCCTTGAGCGATGAACCTCCATGCACGATTCGCACACTTGGTGGTGCGAAAGCCTGAGCTACGTACGGCGTGGAAACCATCGCGTCCCAGACTTTTCGGGTCAGCTTGGAGCCACGGTAGCTTCCGCGGCTGCCAAACCCGGTCGGCGGTTTGAAGAAATATCCATCGCGGTCCGCCCACAGCGCGTCCCGGTTTTCTGAGGTGACCTCGAGAGTTGTCGGAATCACTTGCGCAAGCCTCTGCGCCAACACAGGGTCAATCCCCCAAGCAGCCAGCATGCGAGCGTCGCCAAGCGAAATCAGATTGCGCTTGTCGGCAAGCAGGGCGTGCGCCCGGGGGTGTGGGGTGAGCGCGATTGCGCGCCCCAGATAGGCGTGCCGCAGTGGCTCAGCCACTGGATCGGCGAGCGCGAAGTCGGTCAGTCGGTTGTAGACGGCGTCGATCCGTCCATCCGCATCTTTCAGTCCGTTCGGCCCGAGCGTCAGGGCGTCGGGTGCGCGGATAACGCTGTCGACCCCCGCTTCCTTGAATGCCGCGGCATAGAGCTCGAACTCCGGATACAGGAATTGTTCCCGGGGCGCGACATCCACGATCGCCACGCGCGTCGGCATCCGTCCCAACTGCGCACGCGCATCGTCCAGCCACGCCACCACTGAGGCGTCACGCGCCCGTGCTCCGCTTGTCCAAGGCGCCCAAGCTGTCGGCGCACAGGACCGAACCGCGTCAACCAAAAGCGTATTGAGCAACAACCCGCCAGGATTTGTGTTGATCTCGATCAGCCTCGGACCGGCGACGGTGAGATGGAAGTCCAGCCCCAGCACCCCACCTCCTGAGCCGGGGTCATGCAGGGCAATGTCGGGTGCCCAGCGCAGGACGTGTTCGGCGTACTTCCGATTGCGCGCGATCTCGAACACTGCTCTCGCGACCGCACCCATGAGATCCAGTGACGTCCGATGCACAAACAGCGCGTAGGGCGAGAACAAATGCGCATGCACCACTGGATCCAGAGTCGTGGCCCCAGGAGTGCCCAATGATTCAAAGACGTGGCCCGCGTCCACCAGGCTGCAGGCGCAAAGCCGGTTCAGTTCCTCGGGATCCTTGGTATTGCAGATGACGTCACAGGAGTCCGCTCCTTCCACCATTGGAGTCCCCCGTTGCATTCAAGGGCGAGCCGAGGCCCTGGGTGCTAGAAATGTTAGTGGCGGCGGGCGCGCCGGCAAGACCTTTCGAGCCTGTCCCACTCTAACGCTTCATTCACCAAGCAGGACGGCGCCGTGTCGTACCCTGTCACCATGCCACGCACTGCCCTACGCCTGCTTTTGGCCTTTTGTCTGATCCTCAATGGGATCGGCAACGCCATGGCCGCAGTGGCAATGCCAGCCATGCTGGATGGGCCCGCGCATGTAGCCATGTCGATGGTTGAAGCTTCTCCGCAGCTCGCCAGCGCGTGCGACCACGCCACAGACGACGGCGCAAGTCGCTCGGCACCGGTAGAGCTCCCCCCATCGGCAACCCAGCACCCTGCCGACTGTGACAAAGACTGCTGCGCGCAAGGCTCATGCACTTGCCCGTGCATGCAGATAGGGCAAGCGGCCCTCCTCGACCTGTCAGTGTTAACCGCAGTGCCGGGCAGCGCCGCCATGGCTACTACCTTGCCCGTGGGCCATGCCACACCTGCGCTGCTCAACCTCATTCGACCTCCCATCGGCTAAGTGACCTCAGGCGCTGCGGCGCCGTTTGCCTTGCATGAGCCTTTTTGCCATGCCGGAGCTGCCTTGTACGCAAGGCCGTCACTGAACCAGGTGGAGTAGTCATGTCATTCAAATATCCCGGCGTGTCGCCGGGCATCGCCATGCCGTCGCGGCGGCGCTTCGTCCAGGGCTTGGCCACGGGAGGCGCTCTCGCCGGTTTGGGCCTATGGCCGCAGACGGGCTGGGCACAGCAGTCGCGGAAGATGCCGGTGCTGCGAGGTACCGAGTTCGACCTAAGCGTCGGCGAGACCCTGGTCAACTACACCGGGCAAACCCGGCCTGCCGTCACCATCAACGGCACGCTGCCCGGTCCGCTGCTGCGCTGGAAGGAAGGCACCACGGTTACCTTGCGCGTGCGCAACGACCTGCCGCGCGGATCCATCCATGGTCCGGACACGTCCATCCACTGGCATGGCCTCGTACTGCCCGCGAACATGGACGGCGTGCCGGGAATGAGCTTCGATGGCATCCGCCCGGGCGAGAGCTACCTCTACCGCTTTGACGTCAAACAGGCCGGCACCTACTGGTACCACAGCCACTCCGGTTTCCAGGAACAGGGCGGTATGTACGGGCCGCTGGTGATCGACCCGGCCGGGCCGGACCCCATCGCCAGCGACCGCGATTTCGTGGTGATGCTTTCCGACTGGACCGACATGGATCCGGCGAAGTTGTTCGCGCGGCTCAAGAAGATGGCCAGCCACGACAACGTCTACCAGCGCACCGTCGGCGATTTCATGCGCGATGCCGAGCGCAAGGGCATGCCTGCCACCGTGGCCGACCGAAGGATGTGGGGGCAGATGCGCATGACCCCCTCGGACCTGTCCGACGTGAACGGGCAGACCTACACCTACCTGCTCAACGGGACCGCAGCGCTGGGGAACTGGACCGGCGTGTTCGCGCCTGGGGACAAGGTGCGGCTGCGCCTGATCAACGGCTCGGCGATGACGTACTTCGATGTGCGAATCCCTGGCCTCAAGCTGACCGTGGTGGCAGCCGATGGCCAGCCGGTGCATCCGGTGACGGTGGATGAGATTCGGATTGGTGCCGCGGAAACGTACGACGTCATCGTGCAGCCCGGCGGACAGGAGGCCTACACCGTCTTCGCCCAGGACAGCGCGCGCACTGGGTATGTAAGCGGCACCCTGGCCGTGCGCGAAGGCCTGCGCGCACCGATCCCACCGCTGGATCCGCGCCCGATCATGAGCATGGCCGACATGGGCCATGGCGACATGCAAACCGGCCACGACATGGGTGCGATGGCGTCCACGCAACCCGCTGCCGCTGCGGATCCGCATGCGGGTCACGCCATGCCGGGCACTCCGCCGCCGCCCTCCGCCGACCCGCACGGAGGCCACGCCATGGGGACAGGCGCAGGCGCGATGTCAGGCATGGGCCATGGCGCCGGCGGCATGCAAACGCACCCGGCCAGCGAGACCAACAATCCGCTGGTGGACATGCAGACTATGGCGCCCACGCCGAAGCTGGATGATCCCGGGATCGGCCTGCGCGACAACGGTCGCCGCGTGCTGACCTACGCAGACCTCCGGAGCAACTTCGCCGACCCCGACGGCCGCGACCCGGCACGCACGGTTGAGCTGCACCTGACCGGGCACATGGAGAAGTTCGCGTGGTCGTTCGACGGGCTCAAGTTCGCCCAGGCGGAACCACTGCGCATGACGTATGGCGAGCGCCTGCGCATCGTGCTGGTCAACGACACCATGATGAGTCACCCGATCCACCTGCACGGGATGTGGAGCGACGTGGAGGATGCCGACGGCAATTTCCAAGTGCGCAAGCACACCGTGGACATGCCACCAGGCAGCAAGCGCAGCTACCGCGTGCGCGCCGACGCATTGGGGCGCTGGGCCTATCACTGCCACCTGTTTTTCCACATGGAATCCGGCATGTTCCGGGAAGTGCGGGTGGAGGAATGAACGCGATGCGCCTGATTCTTCCGATTGGGATTGTCTTCGCTCTCGCTGCGCCGTCACCGGCTCGCGCCCAGCACGAGGGGCATGTGATGACGCCCACGGAGCCAGCTGCCACGACCACCGAACAGAAGCCGCCTCCCGCGAAGCCTGCTGAAACACCGAGGCCACTCGCCGTGGATCATTCCACGATGGACCATTCGAAAATGGAAGGAATGGACCATTCGAAGATGGAGCCCCCCGAGGTGACGGGCATCGACCACTCGAACATGGAAGGCATGGACCATTCGAAGATGGATCACGCGCCTTCCACGTCCGCTACGCCAATTCCGCTCGTAACCCAAGCCGACCGCGAGGCCGCCTTCCCCGCGGTGCACACGCATCACGAACATGGCACCAGCGTCAACAGCTACTGGCTGCTGGACCGGCTGGAGGTTTCCGACACCGATGACGGCACCACGCTGGGGTGGGAAGCATTGGCCTGGCTCGGTGGCGACATCCAGCGTGTCTGGCTGCGCAGCGAGGGCGAGTCCGTCGATAGCCGTATCGAGCACGGCGACGTTGAAGTGCTGTATGGCCGCAGCGTGCGGGCGTGGTGGGACGTGCTGGCCGGAGTTCGCCAGGATGTTGGCGAAGGTCCGTCGCGCACCTGGGCGGCGTTCGGCGTGCAGGGACTGGCGCCGTACAAGTTCGAACTGGCGGCTACTGCTTACCTCGGCCAAGGTGGCCGCACGGCCCTGCGCGCCGAGGCCGAATACGACACCTTGCTGACCAACCGCCTGATCCTGCAGTGGCGTGCGGAAGGAAATGCCTATAGCAAGGCAGATCCGCTGGCGGGTATCGGCTCAGGTCTGTCGACCGTCGAGTTCGGCGCCCGCCTGCGGTTTGAGGTCACACGTCAGTTCGCACCCTACATCGGCATCGAGCACGACCGCGCGTTCGGCAACACCGCCGACTTTCGTCGCAACGCGGGGCATGGCGTAGCGGACACCCGCGTGGTGGCCGGCGTGCGCGTGTGGTTTTGAGCCACTGACGCGCTTACTGCGCCTCCCATAACTTCATCAAGCCCGAGGAACCTCCCATGCGCTTCGAATCCCGATCAATTCCGTTCAACGTGTTGCTGGCTATCGGCAGCACACTGATGGCGACGTCCTGCCAAGCCGACCCTGGGGGCATCGCTTCGGCGCCCGACCAGATCAAAGCCATCTCCGCGCCTGCGCCGACA
>Ga0066479_1000160_pt1 | contig 24151 bp, 20 predicted proteins | sample LakWasM117_HOW13_2_FD_59555 | JGI IMG/M metagenome (GOLD analysis project Ga0066479, IMG submission 59555) | Freshwater sediment methanotrophic microbial communities from Lake Washington under simulated oxygen tension - Sediment Metagenome 117_HOW13 | ecosystem: Environmental > Aquatic >... | reverse complement strand
CCGTCGTGGGTTTCGCTGCGAATTGCACCCAAGGCATGCAGGCGTGCACGCAGGCGGCCGGCATCGGTGGGCAATGTGATATCACCCACCACTCGACGCAGGCCCAGCCGCTCACCGAGGGCTTCGCGCAGCAGCGCCAAGCCATTGCCATCACGTGCGGATAACCACACGGCCTGCTGGTCTTCGCCACGGCTGTCGATGCGTGCCAGTGCGCCTTCGATGCGGTCAATCTTGTTGAACACCAATAGTTGCGGGATGTCGCCGGCACCAATCTCCTGCAACACCACATCCACCTGCGCCATGCGTTCATCGCGCAGCGGGTCGTCGGCATCGATCACATGCAGCAGCAAATCGGCTTCGCGGGCTTCGCTCAAAGTGGATCGAAACGCCGCCACCAGCTCGTGTGGCAAATCGCGCACAAAACCCACGGTGTCGGCCAGCACCACACCACCACCGGCCAATTCGATCCTGCGCACGGTGGGGTCCAACGTGGCAAAGAGTTGATCGGCCGCGTACGCATCGGCCCCGGTCAAGGCATTGAACAGGGTGGACTTGCCGGCATTGGTATAGCCCACCAAGGCCACCCGTGGCAGCTCGCTGCGCACCCGTGCGCGACGCATCTGGGTGTGCTGCACCTCCACTTTTTCCAGACGCTTTTGCAGCATCTCCACGCGCTTTTGCAGCAGCCGGCGGTCGGTTTCCAGCTGGGTTTCGCCGGGGCCACGCAGGCCAATGGCACCCCCGCGCTGACGCTCCAGGTGGGTCCAGCCACGCACCAGCCGGGTCGCCATGTGCCGCAGCTGGGCAAGCTCGACTTGCAGCTTGCCTTCATGGCTGCGCGCGCGCTGGGCAAAAATATCCAGAATCAGCCCGGTACGGTCCACCACCCGGCGCTCCAGCGCTTTTTCCAGATTGCGCTCTTGAATCGGCGACAGGGCGTGGTTGATCAGCACCAGATCCGCGCCCACCGCATCGCAGGCGGCTTTGACTTCTTCCAGCTTGCCGCTGCCAATCAGGATGGACGGGCTGGGTTTGTCGATGCGCGCCGGCAGCACGGCCAGCACACGGGCCCCGGCCGAGCGTGCCAGTTCGGAAAATTCGTCCAGCACGCCATCGGCCGGCGGGCCGCCAGCATGGGGTTGGATCAGCAGTGCGTTTTCACCACCGCGCGAGCGTTCGAACAATTGAGAGGACATTGGCTGACAGATGCGGGCAGTGGCGCGCATTTACAAGCCCGGCCTGCACCCCATCATTCGGCCGATTCAGGCTCGACCTCGGCCCCGTCTTGCCCTGCCACGCCCAAACGCACATTGCGCGCCGGCACCACGGTGGAAATGGCGTGCTTGTACACCATCTGGCTGACGGTATTGCGCAGCAGCACCACAAATTGGTCGAACGATTCGACCGTCCCCTGCAATTTGATGCCGTTGACCAAATAGATGGATACCGGCACGCGCTCGCGGCGCAGGGCGTTCAGGAATGGATCCTGCAAGGATTGCGACTTCGACATGGATTCCCCGTGGCTGTCGTGATGTTGTTGTTTGCATGCGCCGATGCCTATGGCATATCCCCGGCCCGTTGCCCGTCCGGCAGCGGCGGGCACAGCCGATGTTAACGCAGGCCCACCCTGCATGCATCAGCGGTGGGGCCGCCCAAGGAAGTCGGCGACCGCGGCATCCAGTGTTGCGCGCTGCGAAATGGGATCCCACCAGCGCGCATCCAGCTCCCCGCGCAGCCAGGTGTATTGCCGTTTGGCCAGTTGCCGGGTGGCGGCCATGGCGCGCTCGCGAAACTGCTGGCTGCTGATTTGGCCATCCAGATACTCCCATGCCTGCCGATAGCCCACTGCGCGCAGCGCCGGCAGGTCGAGGGGGTGCGGATGCGCAGCCAACTCCGGCAGCGCACGCAGGGTGCGCACTTCTTCGAGAAAGCCCGCAGCGAGCATGACATCCAAGCGCGCCTCGATGCGCTGATGCAAAACGGCGCGCTCCGGCGGTGCCAGCACCAACTTCAGCACCTTCAATGGCAAGCGCGTACCGCGCACATTGCGCTGCCAATCACTGATGGTGCGACCACTGAGGCGATACACCTCCAGCGCACGTTGGATGCGCTGGGCATCGGTGGCGTGGATACGTGCGCCGGCGTCGGGGTCGATGCCGGCAAGCTCGGCGTGCAGGGCCGCCCAACCACGCGCATTGGCTTCTGTCGCAAGTTGTGCACGCACCGCGTCATCGGCCTGCGGCATCGCCGACAACCCTTGCAGCAATGCCCGGAAATACAACCCGGTTCCGCCCGCCAAAATCGGCAACTTGCCGCGTGCCACGATGGCAGCAATGGTCGCGCGCGCATCCTCTGCAAACTCCGCCGCCGAATACGGCTGCCACGGCGAGCGAATATCGATCAGATGGTGCGGCACCTGTGCCAGCTCTGCGCGCGTCGGCTTGGCTGCACCAATATCAAGGCCGCGATACACCAGCGCAGAATCGACGCTGATGATTTCGCCATCCAAGCGCTGGGCCAAATCCAGCGCATACGCGGTTTTGCCCGACGCGGTGGGCCCCATCAACGCGATGGCGTGCGGGCGCGGATCAGCTCCCATCGATCCTTCCACTCAGGCGTTGGCAGCCTTGGCCAGCATACTGTTGCGGCGCGCATAGACCAGATACACCAGCAGGCCAAACGCATTCCACACCACGCACCACAACTGTGTTTTGGTCGGCAGGCTGGAGAACAAATAGGCACAGCCAAGAATGGCCACCGGCCCGATGACCCACGCCAGCGGCGCACGGAACACACGCGGGCGCTGCGGGTCGCGCTTGCGCAGCACCAGCAAACACACCGACACCGCGACAAACGCCACCAAGGTGCCGGCATTGGCCAATGCGGCAATTTCATCCAGCCGGGCCACACCGGCCAACGCGGAAGTCACCAGCGCGGTGAATACGGTGATGGCCACCGGTGTGCCGCGCTTGCCCACCGTCGACAAGCTGCGCGGCAACAGGCCATCACGTGCCATCACGAAGAAGATGCGGCTCTGGCCATAGAAGAACGCCAGCAGCACGGTAGGCAGGGCAATCACGGCGGCAGCCGCCACGATTTTGGCCGCGCCACCATGCCCCAATTCGCGCATGATCAATGCCAGTGGCTCGGAGCTTTGGCCGAAAATCCTGTAATTCATCGCGCCCACCGCGGCCAGTGCCACCAGCATGTAAATCAAGGTGCAGCCGACCATCGAACCGACAATCCCGATGGACAGATCGCGGCCCGGATTCCTGGTTTCTTCAGCCGCGGTAGAGATGGCATCAAAGCCATAGAACGCGAAAAAGATAATGGCTGCGGCTGCCATCACACCATATTTCTTGCCATCGGCCCCCAAACTTTCGGTAAAGCCGTGCGGCATGAACGGGTGCAGGTTGCTGGCATCAAATGCCGGCAGCGCAATCGCCACGAATACCGCCAGCGCGATGAGTTTGGCCACCACCAGCACCGCGTTGAGCGTCGCGCTTTCGCGGGTGCCGGCCATCAACAAACCGGCCACCACCCACGTAATCAAAATTGCCGGCAGATTGATCAAACCGCCCGAATGTGACCCCACACTGATTGCCAGCGGCACATCGATCCCGGCCCCCTTGAGGAAGCCCACCGCATAGCCCGACCACCCCACCGCCACGGTGCTGACCACCAGCGTGTATTCCAATATCAAACTCCAGCCCACCACCCACGCAATGGATTCCCCCAGCACGGCATAGCTGTAGGTGTAAGCGCTGCCCGCCGCCGGCATCAGGGTCGCCATTTCGGCATAGGCCAGTGCCGCGCACGCACACACCACGCCGGCAATCAGGAATGAAATCAACACGCCCGGCCCGGCCAAATTGGCGGCCACACCAATCAAGGTATAGATGCCGGTGCCCACAATCGCGCCAATCCCCAACGCCACCAGATGCGGCCAACTCAGGGTGGGCACCAGCCGCCGCCCTTCTTCGTGCACGGTGATTAGGTCGATGTCCTTGCGCCGTAGCAAGCTGTGCATTGGAAGTCCGTGATGGGCGGCTAAAGTGCAGGCAGTGTGGCCGATTGCAGGCAGCAATGCGACTGCCGTTTGTCAGGGGTCAGGCCTCATCTGGCCAAACGATGGCAGGCTTGCCCGCATCCTTGCGCGGCGCGGGTACGCTGGCCACGGCCTGCCAGACCTTCAACGCGTCCACGGTGGCGGCCACATCATGCACCCGCACGATGGATGCCCCGTTTTGTGCAGCGATCAGATGCGCGGCCACTGAGCCTGCCACCCGCGTTTGCGGCAGCTCGCGCCCGGTCAAATCACCAATGCTGCGCTTGCGTGAGAGCCCCGCGAGCACCGGCACGCCCAACTCGGTGAAGCGGTGCAGTTGTGCCAGCAATTGCAGATTGTGCGCGGTGGTTTTGCCGAAGCCGAAGCCGGGGTCAATCAGGATATGTTTCTTGTCGATACCGGCCATTTCAGCCACGAAGATGCGCTCGGCAAGGAAGCGATGCACCTGCCCCACCACGTCGTCGTACTCTGGTGCGTCCTGCATCGTGTGCGGCTCGCCCTGCATGTGCATCAGCACCACCGGCACGCGCAGTTCGGCAGCCGCATCCAACGCACCTTCGCTACGCAGACCATAGATGTCGTTGATCATGCCGGCACCAGCCGCCACCGCCGCACGCATCACATCAGGTTTGCGGGTATCAATACTGATCGGGATTGAGACTTTCCCAGCCAACCCGGCAATCACCGGAATCACCCGCCGCAGCTCTTCCTCCACCGGCACTTCTCCGGCACCGGGACGGGTGGATTCACCACCGATATCGAGGATGGCCGCGCCCTCCGCCGCCAGTTGCAGGCCATGCGCAACCGCCACATCGGCATCGAAATGCTCGCCACCACTGGCGAAAGAATCCGGCGTGACATTGACGATCCCCATCACCTGCGGGCGATCGAGCTTCAGCGTGCGGCCATTGCAATCCAATTGCGGAGCGGTGTCGAACATGGGTCTCAAATTCCTCTTGTTTGGCTTGTTTCCGGTACAGGCAGTCCTAACCGCAGACACAGTGCAGCCATGCGCGGATCATTGCGGTAACGCATTATCATCGGGTCAACCAGCAGCATTTCGATACTGCCATCGCGCACGACATAAGCATGCTCCAGCCACTGGAATACCGCATCTGGATCACGCCGCAGTGCCTGCGCTTGTGCAATCTGGTAGGGCGCGGTATCGCCGTACTGCCTGATCAAGGCCTGTAATGCAGTATCTGCTGCGGCACGATCTCTCCCAATTTGAAGCGCCAAGGTCTGCGCGATATCGTGCCAAACACCAGCCGGCTCATTATGTGCAGCCTTGAGCGCGGCAGCAGCATTCCCGCGCACTATATTGATGGCTGTTATCTGCGTCCACCACCCCACACCGTTGGGCTGCAACTGCATGGATTTCCGAATCGCTACTTCTGCAGCATCAGTGCGCCCTGCTGCCAACAGGTAAGTGCTATACCAGCTCCACGACGTTGCGCTTAGCGGGTCATCCAGCAGCGCACGATGTACTTGCTCCAAAGTACCCTGCAGCTGCCCTGTGAGCGCACGCATCCCGTAGGCATTGAAACGCACCCATGGGCTAGTCGGTGAAAGTGACAATGCCTTTTCGTATTCCTGCATCGCGCCACGCAAATCCAAACGCGAATTTTCCAACAGCCACGCCTTTGCCATATGTGCTTCGGCAAGATCGGGGTCCAATCGCAACGCGTTGGAAATCGCCTCTACTGCCGCAGCGTAATCAGCATCCGTATTTTCACTCATGCCCAAGGTGGCGCGCGACGAGTAATACCGTCCCAGACTCGCCCAGGCGAAGGCATAGCCAGGGTCAGTGACAACCGCCTGCCGCATCAAGGCAATGGCCTGCCGAAACCCGTCCGCAGTTGACAGTGAAGCCTGGAATTTAGCCTGCAGAAACATGGAATACGCCGCAACATTCCCGCTTGCAGGACGATCGCCCTGTTGCGTGTGATGCGCAGGCAACAGCTTGACTTCAAGGACATGGGCAATGGCTTGTGTCACATCATCTTGCAAGGCAAACAAATCCCGGTATTGGCGATCATATTGTTGTGTCCAAACCACTGCACCACTCTTAGCAGCAACCACCTCGGCACGAATCCGCACCATGTCACCGGCATGCTGCACGCTGCCACCCAGCAAATAAGCAGCGCCTAATTTTTTCCCAATACTTGCAGCATCTTCTTTGCTGTTGCGAAATTGAAACGAGGACATTCGGCCAATGACCCGGATGCCCTCAAATTTCACCAACGCGCCGATCAGGCTTTCCGACAAGCCATCGGAGAAGAATTGCTGCTTTGGATCGTCGCTGGCGTTGACCAATGGCAATACCGCAATCGACTTCACCGCCGATAATACCAACTAAAGGCAATTCAAAATGGAAAACCCACCACGCCCGCCACGACAAACCAGCGGATTGCCCAATCTGGAATGCCGAATACCGGAGCCAATTGCGCAACGCCTTGTGCAGAAGCCCAAAGCGCACCGAGGTACAGCGCGGCCGCACGCAGCACATTGCGCCGTTTGGGTTGATTCAACCACGCCGCAAACTTGCCCAAGATCGCCCCTATCCCGCGGATGCACTGGCGTATCTGCAAAGCCTGTGTTGTGAGCAACACTGACGCGAATCAAAGCAGACAAAAGGCCGGGATTGCGCGCCCGCCTTGCCGGTTGCGGCGCGGTGTCGAACATGGATTCAAATTCCTTTGGCTTCGCTGACGGTGGGCGCGGGCAAACCCACCTTGGCGCAAAACGCGGCCAAACGCGGGTCATGTTTGTAGCGCATGATCAGTGGATCCACAAGCGTGTTGCCCACCCCAGGATCGTGGGTGTCTTGCGCCTTTTGCAGCCATTCGAATACCGCGTTGTCTTCGCGACGCAGTGCATGCACCTGCGCGACTTGGTAGGCCGCCACATCGCCATACTCTGTGATCAGTTGCTGCAAGGCGGTATCAGCAGCCGACCTGTCTTTGCCAATCTGCAAAGCCATTGCGTGCGCGATCGCATGCCATGGCCCTGCCGGCTCATTATTGGCCGCCTCCAGTGCCGCCTTGGCATCCCCGCGCTGAATCTGGATGATGGCCAGTTGTGCCCATGTTGAATTGCCCTGCGGCCGCAATGCAATGGACTTGCGGATCGCCGCTTCGGCATCATCCAGACGCCCCAACGCGGACAAATAGGCGCTGTACCAGTTCCACCAGTTGGGCGACATCGGATTCAGCGCAATGGCTTCGCCACTCATCTTGACTGCCTGCGTCAACTGCCCTTGCAGCGCCAGCATGCTGGCAACGCTGAATTTTGTTTGCAGATTGCCGGGTGACAGTTCAAGTGCGCGCTGATATTCAAACATCGCGCCATTCCAGTCCATCCCCCAATTTTCCAACAGCCAGCCACGCGCCACATGGGAATCCCCTTGATCAGGGGCCAACGCCAGTGCTTTATCACTTGCCTGCTTGGCCTGTGCATACGCAAATTGCGCATCATTTCCACTCAAATACAGCGCCGCCAATGATGTCCAATTGCGCGACAGCGATGCCCACGCAACGGCGTAGTTTGGATCAACCGTGGTGGCGCGCTTGAATTCCTCGATCGCCCGCCGCGTATCGCGCTCGCTGCCAAGATCCATAAAGAAATTGCCGCGCATAAACGCGTTGTAGGCCTCGACACTCTCGCTTGGCGGGCGATTCGGGTCACGCCCATTGTTGGTCAGCAAATCAACCTTGAGTACATCTGCAATCACACGCGACAACTCATCCTGCAACGCGAACAAATCGTTATTGGGATAATTGAACTGCTTGCTCCACACCGCCGCACCATTACGCGTGTCCACAATTTCCGTACGCACCCGCAACTTGTCTGCGGAACGCTGCACGTTGCCGCTGAGCAGATATGTGACCCCCAATTTCTTGCCGATACTTCGCGCATCGTCCTTGCTGTTGCGAAATTGAAATGAGGACGTGCGCCCGATGACGCGCAGACCCTTAATCCTGGATAGCGCATCAATCAAGCTTTCAGACAATCCATCGGAAAAAAACTGCTGTCCGGGGTCGCCACTGGCATTGAGCAGTGGCAGCACAGCGATCGACTTCACCGCCGAGTCCGTGACTGCATCCGCCAAGCTGGTGGCATCCCGCCGTAGAACGAATTGATTGGTCACCAGCAACACCACCGCCACCACCAGCACGCCGATGATCCAAAAATCCAGACGCCGGCCACGTGTGCGTGCCGCGCCTGCATCCTGCGCGAGTTCACTATCGCGTTTCAGGCCCTCGGGGGTGAGTTCGTAGTACCAGCTGAACGCAAACCAGAACGGGAAACCAATGACACCGGCCCAGACAAACCAACGCACCACCCAGTCCGGGATGGCAAAAATCGGAGCCAGCTGGGCGATGCCCTGCGCCAGTGCCCAAATGGCGCCGACATACAGCGCCGCGGCGCGCAACACATTGCGGCGCTTGAGTTGAATCAACCACTCTGCAAACTTGCCCAAGTGCGCGCTCCCACGGGAATGCGAAGGCAGTATCTGCAAAGCCGGCGTTGCAGGCAACTGCAGCACCCGGCATCCGTCCTGTCCAACAAAAAAGCCGGGGTCGCCCCCGGCCTTCACTGTGACCTGCTTGCTGCGTTGATCAGCCCTGCACGACCGGGCCACCAATCGGCGCCGCGGGCGGTGCGGCATCGCTATCGCGCTTGCCCTTGTCGGACTTGTCTTCCCAGCCCAGCGGCGGGTTGGGCGTGCGGCCTTCCATCAACGCTTTGACTTGCTCGGCGTCGATGGTTTCCCATTCCAGCAAGGCGGCGGTCATCGCTTCCACCACGTCGCGCCTGGATTCCAGAATGTCGCGTGCCACCGCGTATTGCGCATCCAGAATGCGGCGGATTTCCGCATCCACTTTTTGCTGGGTGGCTTCGGAAATGGTCTTGCTGTGCATGCCATATCCGGCTTCGGCATCGGCGTACACCATGGTGCCCATCACATCGGACATGCCGTACTTGGTCACCATGCCGCGCGCAAGCTGGGTGGCGCGTTCGAAGTCGTTGGATGCGCCGGTGGACATTTGGCCGACGAAAATTTCTTCGGCAATCCGGCCACCAAACAGAATGGCCAACTCTTCCAGCATGCGATCCTTGTACTTGCTGATGTGGTCGTGCTCGGGCAACTGCCAGGTGACGCCCAACGCCCAGCCACGCGGCATGATGGTCACCTTGTGCACCGGGTCGGCCTTGGGCAGCGACATCGCCACCACGGCGTGGCCAGACTCGTGATACGCGGTGTTGCGGCGCTCGTCTTCGCGCATGACCATGCTGCGCCGTTCCGGACCCATGTAAATCTTGTCCTTGGCGTCTTCAAAATCACGCATGTCCACTTGCTGCTTGTTGCGGCGCGCCGCAAACAGGGCGGCTTCGTTGACCAGATTGGCCAAATCCGCACCGGAGAACCCCGGCGTGCCACGCGCCAGCACATCCGCGCGCACATTGTCGTGCAGCGGCACCTTGCGCATATGCACTTTCAGGATTTGCTCGCGGCCCTTGATGTCGGGCAGCCCCACCATGACCTGACGGTCGAAGCGGCCCGGGCGCAGCAGGGCCTTGTCCAGCACGTCGGGGCGGTTGGTGGCGGCGATCACAATCACGCCTTCGCCGCCTTCAAACCCGTCCATCTCCACCAGCATCTGGTTGAGGGTTTGTTCGCGCTCGTCGTGCCCCCCCCCCATGCCGGAACCACGGTGACGGCCGACGGCGTCGATTTCGTCGATGAAGATGATGCACGGCGCGTGCTTCTTGGCGGTTTCGAACATGTCACGCACCCGCGATGCGCCCACGCCGACGAACATTTCCACGAAATCCGAACCGGAAATGCTGAAGAACGGCACCTTGGCTTCACCCGCAATCGCGCGTGCCAGCAAGGTTTTGCCGGTACCGGGCGGGCCCACCATCAGCACGCCGCGCGGAATCTTGCCGCCCAGCTTGGTGAAGCGCGAGGGGTCACGCAAAAACTCCACCAGCTCGCCCACTTCGTCCTTGGCTTCATCGCAACCGGCCACATCGGCAAAGGTCACTTTGATCTGGTCTTCGCCCTGCAATTTTGCACGCGAGCGCCCAAACGACATCGCGCCTTTGCCGGCACCGCCGCCTTGCATCTGCCGCATCATGAACAGCCAGAAGCCAATGATCAGCAGCACCGGCAGGAAGTTCAGCACCAACGACCAAAACGACACGCCCGACTCCGGCGCGGCCTGCTTGATTTCAACCTTGTGCTGGATCAGATCATTGATCAGGTCACGGTCACGCACGGGCGCGGTGGTGGTGCCTTTGCTGCCATCGGCGCGCACGAAATCGACGCTGCGCTCATTGCTGGAAATATCCACCGACTTGATGCGGTCATTTTCCACATCCTGCACGAACTGCGAATAGACCACGTCCTGGCTGGCCGTCAGCTTGGGCGAAAAGCTCTGGAACACGACCATCAACACGACAGCCACCACTACCCAGAGCAATATGTTTTTCGCAAGATCGTTCATGTCGTCCTTATGTCGCCCGTATCACTTCATTTTCGCCAACTTGCCGGTGGCCAGCACGTACACCTCCGGCGATCGCTTGCGCGAGGCCGCGGGCTTGCGGATCACTACCTTGGCATAACGCCGCCGCAGTTCCCGCAGATAGTCATCCGAACCTGCCCCCTGAAACAGCTTGATCAGGAAGCTACCACCGTTGCGGAGATGACCATCGGCAAAGTCCATGGCCAGCTCCGCCAAGTGCATCGCACGCGGCTGATCCACCGCATCCATTCCACTCTTATTGGGGGCCATGTCGGACAAGACAAGGTCTACCGTGTCCCCGTTCAGCATGTCCAGCAATTGCGATAAGACGGCATCTTCCCTGAAGTCGCCGTGAAGGAAGTCCACCCCGGCCAAACCGGGCATTTCCAGGATGTCGCTGGCGATCACCCGCCCCGGCTTGGCCGGGTCCAGCCGGTTGAGCTCCTGCCGCACCCATTGCGACCAGCCACCGGGGGCGGCCCCCAGATCCACCACCACCATGCCCGGTTTGAGCAGGCGGTCGCGCTCGGCCAGTTCTTCCAGCTTGTAGGCGGCGCGCGAACGCATGCCTTCGGCCTGCGCTTTTTTCACGTAGGGGTCGGAAAAATGCTCTTTGAGCCAGCGTTGGCTGGATTGACTGCGGGTGGCCATGGCCGCCGAAAGCGCGTGAGACAGGGTGTGCATGATACCCTGCACGCCCCTCATCCGTTTGCTGTGTGCCGTATGCCGATTGCCCTGACCAATGCCCAGATCCGTTTTTTGCGTGGCCAGGCACATGATCTGAAGGCAATGCTGCAGGTGGGTGGCAAGGGCATTACCGATGCACTGGTGGCCGAAGTCGAGTTGGCGCTCGAGCACCACGAGCTGATCAAGGTGAAAGTCGGCGGCGCCGATCGCGAACAACGCGACGCCATGATCGTGGACTTGACCGAACGCGCCGACGCTGTGCTGGTGCAGCGGATTGGGCATACCGCTACGCTGTATCGCCCCAGCAAGGACAAACGGCATATCGTGCTGCCGCGCGCCTGAGCCGGCCATGCACCTGCTGCTGGAACGCCCCGATTACCAATATTTTCTGCGCGGTGCCGATGGCAACGCAGCGCTGGTCAATGCCCAGCGCTTGACCCGCAGCTTCATCATCACCCCGGAGGCGTTGCGCGAGCAGTGGCGCATCGTTGATGCAGGCGCCATGCAGCCGGCCGATATGGACGAACTGCTGGCATTGCAGCCTGAACTGATCGTCTTGGGGACAGGCGCCAGCCAACAATTCCCGCCGCCGCAGGTCATGGCGCATTGCTTGCAACACGGCATTGGCTTGGAAGTGATGACCAATGCCGCCGCCGCACGCACCTATTCGATTCTGGCGGGTGAAGGACGGCGGGTGGTCGCAGGGTTCCTGTTCCCCGCCCCGCCCGAGGTTGCCCCGGGCAGCATCGTCGGCGGATAATAGGGTTCAATTCGTGAACCCACGGGCGACGCGCCTGCCGCGCCGTCCGTTTTGCTTTGCAGGAGCCGCACCACATGACCACCCATAATCCCCAACGCCCCGCCCTGTTGCTGTCCCGCGTCGATGTGGAGCGTATCGAGGACTTGCTGGAGCGTCCGCAATACAGCGGCATCAACACGGCGGCCTTGCGCGAGGAATTGGCGCGGGCGGAATTGACCGAACCCGGCAACATGCCGGCCGATGTCATCACCATGAATTCCACCGCATTGGTGAAAGTCGTGGATGACCAGCAGCAAACCCACGAATACGAGCTGACCTTGGTGTACCCGCGGGATGCCGATGGCAGCGGCGAGAAAGTGTCGATCCTTGCGCCGGTGGGCAGCGCCCTGCTCGGTTTGCGCGCAGGCAGCAGCATCGACTGGCCAATGCCGGGGGGGCGCAGCGCACGCCTGCACGTGCTGTCGATTCGCTATCAACCGGAAGCTGCGGGCGCACTGCATCGCTGAGCGGCCGTCAGCCGCCCCAGCGCACCCAGCATCTCCCACGACTTCAACCCGCGCCCACCCAAATGGTGCAACAGCACTGCGCGCAACGGCAGGCGCAGACTGGCCAAATCCTCACTGACCGGCTGCGCGTCGCTTGCCAACGCCAACAGCGCGCGCCCGGTGGCCAGTTCGCGGCGTTCGCCTGCGCGCTCGCTCAGCACGCGGCGCGGGCCATGCTCGGGGTCCAGCCGATAACGTGCTGCCGGGTCAATCGCGTCTTCTTCACCGGTCAACGCATAATCCAAACCCACGCCCAGCGCATCCAGGACATCGCGCTCAAACCGGCGCAGCGTCCATGCCAACGGCTCGCCAGCGCGCAAGCGCTCACGCACCTGCGCATACACCGCATGCAGTTCGGGTTGCGGCGCTTGCCGGGGTGCCAGCCGCAGGCACAATTCATTGATGTAGAAGCCCGCCAGCGCGGCATCGCCGTGCAGCAACGGTGCGGCATCCACCGCTTCGGCAGCGCGCAGCTGCGCCAGTTCGCCGCGTTGCTCGCCATCGAAACGAATCGATTGCAGTGGCTGCAACGCCGCACGCAGCAGATGCTTTTTCGGGCCTTGCACCCCGCGCGCGACCAGCCCGATGCGGCCGTGTTCAGCGCTTAATACTTCGACCAGCAAGCTGGTTTCCCGCCACGGGCGGGCGTGCAGGACGAAGGCGGGCTCGGTGATGTAGCGCATGCGTCATTGTAGGAGCGCGCCGCAGGAACGCGATGGCTACTTGCAGGAATTTCGCGAACGCATTCGCGCTCCTGCGGAGACAGCCCGGGAGTCAATCGTGATAACCCAGCGCACGCAAAGCGGCTTCGTCGTCACTCCAACCTTCGCGCACGCGCACCCAGGTTTGCAGAAAAACCTTCGCGCCGAATAGCCGTTCCATCTGCTGGCGGGCGTGTTTGCCGATGTCGCGCAGACGCTCGCCGCCCTTGCCGATGACGATGGCCTTCTGGCCTTCGCGTTCGACCCAGATCACCGCGTCGATGCGATACATCACGCCGGTTTTGGGGGAAGGTTCCTCTTCGAATTTCTCAACTTCGACCGTGGTCGAATACGGCAATTCCTCGCCCAGCCGGCGCATCAATTGCTCGCGCACCAATTCGCCGGCAAGAAAACGCTGACTCTTGTCAGTGATCTCATCCTCGCCGTACATCGGCTCGGCTTCGGGCACCAAATCCATCAAGGTCGCCACCAGTTGTTCCAGCCCGCTGCGCTTGAGCGCCGACAGCGGGTGCACGGCGGCAAATTCGCGGCCTTCGGTCACCTTGGTGATGAACGGCAGCAGGGTGGTCTTGTCTTTCTGTTTGTCCACCTGATTGACCACCAGCACCACCGGCAGGCCGACATCATGCAGGGCGTCATAGGCCAGACCGTCTTCGTTGTCCCAGCGGCCCGCTTCGATCACCAGTAAGGCCACATCCACCCCTTCCAGGGCGCCGCGCGCTGCGCGATTCATCATCCGGTTCATCGCCTTGCCGGAGCGCCTGCCCTGCTCGCCATGGATGCCGGGGGTGTCCACCAATTGTAGTTGCCCGCGTGGAAACGTGGCAATCCCCAACAAACGATGCCGCGTGGTCTGCGGCCGGTTGGAGGTGATGCTGATCTTGGCCCCCACCAGTGCGTTGACCAAGGTGGATTTGCCGACGTTGGGGCGGCCGATCACGGCCACTGCGCCACTGCGTGAAGATGTACTGCTCATGTTTCCAATTCCTTGAGTGCGGCCTCGGCCGCCTGTTGTTCTGCTGTCCGCCGTGAGCTGCCCTCACCGGTGGTGACAAGCGCAGGTTCGGCCAGTGTGCAACTGACCTGGAACACCCGCGCATGGTCTTCCCCGCCTTCGTGCAGCAGCGCATACACCGGCAGCCCCCGTTGCCGACCTTGCAACCATTCCTGCAGCCGGGTTTTGGCGTCTTTGCCAACTTTATTGGGTGGCGGCAGCGCGGCAATCATGTCGGTAAACCATGGCAGCACCACCGTGCGGCAAACCTCAAAGCCGGCATCCAGATAAATCGCCGCCACCAAGGCCTCCACCGCATCGGCCAAAATCGAATCGCGACGATGCCCGCCGGTTTTCATTTCACCCGGCCCCAGCACCAGCTGGCTGCCGATGTCCAGTTGCCGGGCGATGCCCGCGAGCGCCGATTCGCGCACCAATTCGGCGCGCGCGCGGGTCAATGCACCTTCATCCGCCTTGGGCCAGTGCCGATACAAGGCCTCGGCGATGAACTGGTTGACCAGCGCATCGCCGAGAAATTCCAGACGCTCGTTGTTCAGGCTGCCGGCGCTGCGGTGGGTCAATGCCTGCGCCAGCAGTGCCGGCGTGATGAAGGCATGGCCAGCAAATGCACGCAGCGCGGGGTCAGTTGTTGCTGGCACCTGCACCACGCGTCAACGCCTGCTCGGCATGAAATTTGCCGACCACATCGAGATTGGCAAACAGCTCTTCGCGGCGTTCGTAATCCATGATGAGATTGTAGCCACCTTCCGTATTTTCGATTTTCAGCATCTCGGGTTTGACCACCGACACATAGTCGATCTGGAAGCGCTTGGTCAGCAGCATGCGAATCTTGTCCTTGGATGCGTTGGCGGCCTCGGGGTCACTGGCAATCCCGGCCAGTGCTTTCTTGACCGAGAAAAATTCCATGTACATCGGGCCGATCTTCATGCCGCAATAAGCAAAGAAAATCACAAACGTCAGGGTGATCAGGAACCCGATCATGGTAATGCCACGTTGCATCTGCTTCATTGGTGCTTCCCCTTTGGGTTGAGAACTGCAAACTGCCCAACATTCATTTCAAGGAATACGCGTTCCAATGCGGGAAACGTCCACCCAGTGATCGGCATCGGTGTCGATATTCATCCACACCAAGAACGCCTTGCCGCGCAGGTTGGCTTCCGGCAGGAACCCCCAGAACCGGCTGTCCTCGCTATTGCCGCGATTATCACCCATGACGAAATAATGCCCTGCCGGCACCGTCCAGTCACCATCGGCCATGCTGATTTCACGTTCCAGCACAAAATGCGGGTGATTTTGCAGGCCTTCGGTCAATTTGTTGTCGCCGGTTTCACCAGCCCCCTGGCCGACCCCGGTGAACACCCCCTCGGCGCGATACGGCAATGGCCGACCATTCACGTACACCTTGTGGTCGTGGTAACCAATGCGATCTCCCGGCAAGCCGATCACGCGCTTGATCCAGTCTTCCTTCGGGTGCTGCGGCGGCCGGAACACCACCACATCACCACGTGCCGGCTCGCCATTGCTCAAAAACTTCTTGTTGGTGATCGGCCAACGCAGGCCGTAGGAAAACTTGTTGACGAGGATGAAATCGCCGATCAGCAGGGTGGGCATCATCGAGCTGGAGGGAATCCGGAAAGGCTCGGCGACGAAGCTGCGCAAGCCCAGCACCAAAGCCAGCACCGGGAAAAACGACTTGGCGTAATCCACCAAGACCGGATCCTTGGCCTCGCCGACCTCGGCTGCGGCCATGCGTTTCTTGGCGAAAAACAGCTTGTCCAGCAGCCAGATCAGGCCGGACAAGAATGTCAGCACCACCAAAATTGTTTCGAACCACACCATCATGCGTGTTTCTCCAAATTGCCTTGCATCCGCCCCGTCATCGCGCCCCTGCGGTGCGCTCCTACTTGCTGTCCACCTGCAACACGGCGAGGAAGGCTTCCTGCGGGATTTCCACCCGACCCACCTGCTTCATCCGCTTCTTGCCTTCCTTCTGCTTCTCCAGCAGCTTCTTCTTGCGCGTGGCATCGCCGCCGTAGCACTTGGCCAGCACGTTCTTGCGCAACGCCTTGACCGTGGTGCGGGCGATGACCTGGGCGCCGATCGCGGCCTGGATGGCCACGTCGAACATCTGCCGCGGGATCAGGTCCTTCATCTTCTCGGTCAGCTCGCGGCCGCGCCGGTCGGCGTGGCTGCGGTGGACGATGATGGAGAGCGCGTCGACGCGGTCGCCGTTGATCAGCGTATCCACGCGCACGAACGGGCCGGCGTCGAAGCGCAGGAAGTGGTAGTCCAGCGAGGCATAGCCGCGACTCACCGACTTCAGCTTGTCGAAGAAGTCCAGCACCACCTCGGCCATCGGCAGCTCGTAGCTGATCTGCACCTGGCTGGCCATGTAGGTGATGCCCAGCTGCACGCCGCGCTTGTCCTCGCACAGCTTGATGATGGCGCCGATGTAGGCCTCGGGGGTGAGGATGTTGGCGCGGATGATCGGCTCGCGGATCTCCTGCACCTGGTTGATGGGCGGCAGCTTGGCCGGGTTGTCCATCGGCACGATGGTGCCGTCGGTCTTCAGCACCTCGTAGATCACCGTGGGCGCAGTGGAGATGAGGTTGAGGTCGTACTCGCGCTCCAGGCGCTCCTGCACGATCTCCATGTGCAGCATGCCGAGGAAGCCGCAGCGGAAGCCGAAGCCCATCGCCTCCGAGCTTTCGGGCTCGAAGCGCAGCGCGGCGTCGTTCAGGCGCAGCTTGTCCAGCGCCTCGCGCAGCGCCGGGTAGTCCTCGGCATCGACCGGGAACAGGCCGGCGAACACGCGCGGCTGCATCTCCTGGAAGCCCGGCAGCGGCGTCGGCGCCGGGTCGCCCGCCAGCGTGAGCGTGTCGCCCACCGGCGCGCCGTGCACGTCCTTGATCGAGGCGGTGATCCAGCCCACCTCGCCCGCGCGCAGGGCCGGCAGCACCTTGCGCTTGGGGGTGAACACGCCGACCGCGTCGACCTGGTGGGTGCGGCCGGTCGACATCACCAGCATCTTGTCGCCGGGCTTCAGCTCGCCCTGCATCACGCGCACCAGCGAGACCACGCCGAGGTAGTTGTCGAACCACGAGTCGATGATCAGCGCCTGCAGCTTGTCGGTGTCGCGCGGCTGCGGCGGCGGAATGCGCTGGACGATGGCCTCCAGCACGTCGCCGACGTTGAGTCCGGTCTTGGCGCTGATGGCGACCGCGTCTTCGGCGTCGATGCCAATCACGGCTTCGATCTCCTCCTTCACCTTGTCGACGTCGGCGGTGGGCAGGTCGATCTTGTTCAGCACCGGCACCACTTCCAGGCCCTGCTCCACCGCGGTGTAGCAGTTGGCCACCGACTGCGCCTCCACGCCCTGCGCCGCGTCCACCACCAGCAGCGCGCCTTCGCAGGCGGCCAGCGAGCGGCTGACTTCGTAGCTGAAGTCGACGTGGCCGGGGGTGTCGATGAAGTTCAGGAAGTAGGTGTTGCCGTCCTTCGCGGTGTACGGCAGCGAGACCGACTGCGCCTTGATGGTGATGCCGCGCTCGCGCTCGATGGGATTGGAGTCCAACACCTGCGCTTCCATCTCGCGCGCCTGCAGGCCGCCGCACAGCTGGATGATGCGGTCGGCCAGGGTCGACTTGCCGTGGTCGACGTGGGCGATGATGGAGAAGTTGCGGATGAACCGCATGGCGTCGTGCTGCATGGGGGGCTTCGATAGAGGAACGGGGGCGGATTGCGGCCCGCCGAAAGTGAGCCGTTCATTATCGCACAGACCCGTGCGCGCCCTGATGGACGCGCACGGGTCGGTTCAGCCTTGCCCCAGCCTCAGCCTTCGGCCGGGTTGATCGCCATGTAGCGGGTACCGCCGCCGCGCTGCACCAGCAGCATCACCGGCTTGCCGGTGCCTACGGCGCGCAGCTGGGCATCCAATGCGGCCACGCTGCCCACATCGGTACGGCCCACCGCCAACACCACATCACCCGCTTGCAGGCCGGCATTGCGTGCGGCCTCGCCTTTCACTTGCGCCACCAGCACGCCCTCGCCTGTTTGCAGACCCAGCCGGGCGCGCTGCTCGGGCAGCAAATCCTTGCCAAGGATGCCAAGCGCATTGCCGGCCGCATTGGCAGGGGTTTTGTCGGGCGCAGCATTGCGGCCGCTGCCGGCCTCGGCCACGTTGTCATCCAGTGCATTCAAGGTGGCACTCAAACTGCGCGGCTTGCCGTCACGGATCACGTCCAGGGTCACCCTGGTACCCGGTGCCATCGCGCCAATAATCGGCGGCAGGTCACTGGCGTCATACACCTGCTGGCCGTTGACGCTGCGAATCACGTCCTGGCGCAGCACGCCCGCACGTTCGGCCGGGCTGCCCTGCTCGACACGCGCCACCAGCGCGCCGCTGGCATCGGCCAGACCCAGTGCCTTGGCCGTATCCCGATCCATCGGCTGAATCTGCACGCCCAACTGGCCACGCGTCACCTTGCCGGTGGCTTTGAGCTGCTTGACGGCATTCATCGCCACGTCGATCGGGATGGCGAAGCTGACGCCCATATAGCCGCCGGAATTGCTGAAGATTTGCGAATTGATCCCCACCACTTGCCCACGCGTATCCAGCAACGGGCCGCCGGAATTGCCTTTGTTGATCGCCACGTCGGTTTGAATGAACGGCACGTAGCGTTGGTCGGCACCGGGATTGGCACGCCCCACCGCGCTCACAATCCCCGCCGTCACCGAGTGATCCAACCCGAACGGCGAACCAATGGCCACGACCCATTGCCCCGGCTTGAGCAGCTTGGAATCACCCACGCGCATCACCGGCAGGCCAGTGGCATTGATCTTGAGCAGGGCCACGTCGCTCTGCTCATCGCTGCCCACTACCTTGGCGGTGAACTCGCGGCGATCCGACAGCTTGATGCGCACGGTATCGGCGCCGTCGATCACATGATGATTGGTCAGCACATAGCCATCGCCGGAGATGATGAAGCCCGTTCCCAGCGAGGTGCCGCGTGGGCGCGCATTGGGGGCACCGGGCATGCCCGGCATCGGGGTCATGCCCGGGCCAAAGAAGCGGCGGAAGAATTCGGGGATTTGCGCATCACCGGAGCCATCATCCTCATCGTCTTGCGGCATTTGCTGCAGCGCACGCCGCGCCTGCAGCTTGCTGCCAATCTCGGCCTGCACGCTGACCACGGCCGGGCCAACTTGCTCCACCAAACGCGTGAAATCCGGCAGGTTGCCGACCAATTCCGGCGCAGGTGCAGCCGGCTGCGCGAGCTGCGGCATACCCGTATTGGCGGGATTCTGACCACTGCACGCCCCCACTCCGGCGACGGCCAAAGCGGCGACCAAGAGCAGCGGGCGCAGGCGGATGATTCGAGTTGCAGGCATAAACAAACACTCCTCGTTCACGGAGATCGGGGGAAAGCAGACACCACACACCTGCCGCAGGCCACGGCGGCCTTCAGCGCACTCAAGGCTGCGATTGCAGCTCTGCAGGCGCATGCGATTTCAGCTGCGCAGGCGCATCGTCGGACAGCAATCTGGGGGGCGCGGCAAACACCGGCGGTACAAACGGATTGGGCGCAAACGCAGGCGAGACATGCTCGCCAAAGCCGACGGTCAAGCCGCTGGTGTTGTCGTATTGCGGCAGGATTTTGCGCGGCCACGGACGGCTGGCGGTTTCGGTTTGCGGCAGGGCCGCCGGTACGGCTTGCGCCAATTCCAATGCGGGCGTTGCCAGCGGAGCCACACGCGCAACATTGCGACGTACAGGCTTGGTCACCGCCACCGTGGCCGCCGCGGCCAACACGACTGGAGCCGACGTGAGGGTCGCCGGTATTTGCGGCGTTTTAGCTGTAGGTTTTGGCGACGCGGGCAACTGCACCGCCACTTGTGACCCTGCGGCTTCTGGTGTTGTTGTTGGCAATGGCGAATGCCCCATCAGCGCCACCACCGCCAATGCTGCGGCCAATGCAGACCCCGCGCCCCACCAACGCCAACGCGATTGCTGCTCCGCTGTATGCGCCACCTGCGACGGCAGACCCACACCGTGCAGGGAGGCCGCTACCCGCTGCGCAAAATCCACCGGCAGGTGCTGCGTTGGTGCAATCCCGCGCATGGCATCACCGGCAATACGCCAGCGCTCCCAGTTGGCAGCCAGCTCGGTGTCGTGTTGCAGGCGGCGCAACAGGAAGCGGGTCTGGTCTTCGGGCAAGGCACCATCCATCAGCGCCGAGAGTTGCTCACGGCTGGACAGTTGGGTGAGGTCGATGCAGTGGCGGTCGGTTTCGGTCTTCATGAGGCTTTCGAACGCTTGGGCAATTCATCGTGATCCAGCAAGGGGCGCATGCGGGCATCGATTGCCTCGCGGGCGCGGAAGATGCGTGAACGCACCGTGCCAATGGGGCAGCCCATGCGTTCGGCAATGTCCTCGTAGCTCATCCCTTCCACTTCGCGCAGGGTGATCGCTTCGCGCAGGTCCTGTGGCAAGGCTTCGACCGCGGCGACGACGGTTTGTTCCAACTGCTGGCGCATCAATTCGCGTTCGGGCGTGTCGGTATCGCGCAGGCGCAAGCCCGATTCAAACTGCTCGGCATCTTCCACATCAATATCTTCGCCGGGCGGGCGACGGTTATTGGCAGCCAAATGATTTTTCGCGGTATTCACTGCGATGGTGTGCAGCCACGTCGAAAACTGTGCATCGCCACGGAAATTTTTGATCGCACGGTAGGCGCGGATAAACGTGTCCTGCGCCACATCCTGCACTTCCGACCAATCGCGGATATAGCGTGAAATCACCGCTGCAATGCGGTGCTGGTATTTGCGCACCAACAGGTCGAACGCGGCGGTATCGCCCCGTTGCACCCTGGCGACCAGGTCATGATCCAGCGCTTGCGACACCCGATCCTCCGTCATTGCGCGCCAGCCTCGAAAATGAGCCCGGCAGTGTCCGAGCGTTGTGACAGCAGGATGCCGCGAAAGTTCCGCAGCCGCGTGTTGCCGCCGGGAGCGGCCTGATGGCAATTAGGCAAGTATTCAAGTTTCACCGGGCTAGGATAGGCCTTTCGATTGAATGGATGGCATGCGCATGGCGATTTCCATGACCAACCCCACTGCCGGCCGCTTCGCCGGGCTGCCGTTGCACCACTGGAAACCCCAGCTCCGCGACGATGGCGTGCTGGTGCTGTACTTCGACCGCGAAGGCGCAGCCGTCAATGCGTTCTCGCAGGATGTGCTGATCGAGCTGGGCGATGTGCTGGAGCGCATCGCGCTGGAATTGCCGAAAGCGCTGGTGATTGCCTCGGGTAAAGCCAGCGGCTTTATCGCCGGCGCGGACCTGAAGGAATTTCAGGAATTTGACCGCAAGGGCACGGTGGACGATGCCATCCGGCGCGGGCAAACCATGTTCCAAAAACTCGCGCAGTTGCGCTGCCCCACGGTGGCGGCGATTCACGGCTTTTGCATGGGCGGCGGCACCGAAATCTCGCTGGCTTGCCGCTACCGCGTGGCCAGCAGCGATGCCTCCACCCGCATTGGGTTGCCGGAAGTGCAGCTGGGTATCTTCCCCGGCTGGGGCGGCAGCGCACGCCTGCCGCAGTTGGTGGGCGCGCCCGCCGCGATGGACATGATGCTGACCGGCCGTGCGTTGTCGGCCAAGGCGGCGTTTGGAATTGGTTTGATCGACAAGATCGCCGAGCCGGCCAACCTGATCGACACTGCGGCCGCGCTGGCATTGAAAGGTCGCGTTCGTCCGTTCAAACAGCGCCTGTTGGCATGGTCCAGCAATACGTTTGCCGCACGCAAACTGCTGGCGCCGCAGATGATCAAGCAGGTGGCACGCAAAGCGCCCAAGGCGTTTTATCCCGCGCCGTATGCACTGATTGCAACGTGGCAGCGCAGTGCAGGCAAGCCGATCCGTGCGCGCCTGGATGCCGAGCGCCGCGCCGTGGTCAAACTGGCCGGCAGCAGCACCGCCCGCAACCTGATCCGCATTTTCTTCCTGACCGAGCGCATGAAAGGCTTGGGCAAGGGCGATGCCAATATCCGCCATGTGCATGTGGTGGGCGCCGGCGTGATGGGTGGCGACATCGCCGCGTTTGCCGCGTACAAAGGGTTTGATGTGACGTTGCAAGACCGCGAGCAGCGCTTTATCGACGGCGCGCTGCAACGTGCGCAAGCCCTGTTCGAAAAGAAAGTGAAAGACCCCGGCAAGCGCCCGGCAGTGGCGGCGCGCCTGATCTCCGACCTCAATGGCGAGGGCGTGGCCAAGGCAGACCTGGTGATCGAAGCCATCATCGAAAACCCCGACGCCAAACGCGAGCTGTATCAATCGGTCGAGCCGCGCATGCACGCCGGTGCGCTGCTGACCACCAATACCTCGTCGATTCCGTTGGATGAACTGCGCCCGCATATCGCCCGGCCCGCGCAGTTTGCCGGCCTGCATTACTTCAACCCGGTGGCGCAAATGCCGCTGGTGGAAATCATCCATCACGACGGCATGGATGCCGAAACCGAACGCCGCTTGGCCGCATTCTGCAAGGCACTGGGCAAGTTCCCGGTGCCGGTGGCGGGCACGCCCGGCTTTCTGGTCAACCGCGTGCTGTTTCCATACATGTTGGAAGCGGCAACAGCCTATGCCGAAGGCATCCCCGGCCCCGCGATTGACAAGGCCGCGGTGAAGTTCGGCATGCCGATGGGCCCGATAGAATTGCTGGATACCGTGGGTCTGGATGTGGCCGCCAGTGTAGGCAAGGAGCTTGCGCCCTTCCTCGGCCTCGACGTACCGGCAGCACTGGCCAGCGTGGATGCCGGCAAGCGCGGCAAAAAAGACGGCCAAGGCATTTATGCCTGGGAAAACGGCCGCGCCAGGAAACCCGAACTGCCGGCCGGCTACGCAACGCCCGATGATTTGGAAGACCGCCTGATATTGCCCCTGCTCAATGAAGCCGTGGCCTGCCTGCACGCCGGCGTGGTGAGTGATGCCGACCTGCTGGATGCCGGCGTGATCTTCGGGACGGGCTTTGCCCCGTTCCGTGGTGGCCCCATCCAGCACATCCGCGCCACCGGAGCCGATGCCCTGCTGGAAAGGCTCAAGGCATTGCAGGCGAAATATGGCGAACGCTTCGCCCCGCGTGCAGGTTGGGATAACCCGGTGTTGCACCAGCCGGTGGCGTGAGGAATGGGGTCAGAGTGAATTTCCCGCCGCCCCACTTCACCTGTTCCAGATCACGTGTCGGGACATTCACCTGGCTCCCAGTCCCTGCTTTGCCAGTGCCCTGAACTCCGGCCCGGCTAGCCGCAGGTTTTCGCGTAGATAAGCGCGCAAGCGTTGTCCAGCGGGCTCCGGTGGTGGGCCTCCCAGATGGCGTTGCAGCATGGTTTCCATCGCGAACAAATACGCCTCGCGCGGAACCGGATCGGCCGGCGAATGGCCGCCGTTCGGTTCCACCAACAGCGTGACGGGCCGCCGTAGCGTCTTCAGCGTCGCGACGTAATGTGTCACCGCGCGGATCGCCACCGTGCGGTCGGCACCGCCGGCCATGATCAGCAAGGGCCGCTGCATCCGCACGGCGTTCAGCAGTGGCGACTGCGCGTGCAGGCGCGCGAACACGGCGGGGTCGGTGGCGTCCAGCGACAGTGCCCGCAGGGTGGTTTGCAGTGAGCGATCGGGCAGGTCGCCTTGCTCGCCGGACTCCACCAGCCAACGCATCGCCCAACCCAAATCGGATGGCGGCGCGCCGGCCACGCCGACCTTGAACAGCTCCGGCTGGAAGGTCAGGCCCAGCAAGCTCGAGTAGCCGCCGAACGAATGCCCCAC